>Ga0065711_1034539_pt1 | contig 23589 bp, 12 predicted proteins | sample Hoacrofraction12_FD_59098 | JGI IMG/M metagenome (GOLD analysis project Ga0065711, IMG submission 59098) | Hoatzin crop microbial communities from Cojedes, Venezuela - Epithelial fraction 12 v2 (version 2) | ecosystem: Host-associated > Birds > Digestive system > Esophagus > Crop | place...
CCCGGGAGCGGGCTGCGCTGGGGCGCGGCGGGACGCCCGGCCTCACTCCTCGCTCCCCGACCGGCTGCCCGCTGCTGAGGGGGAGCCCGGCGCGGCGGGGAAGGGAGGGGAGCGCAGGGGAAGGTCCGCGCTCGGCCGCGCTTTCCCCGCCCCGGAAACACATTCCTCCCCGCTGCCGTCAGGGCCGGCGGGGGGGCGCTGTCCGCCGCCGCGGCGGGCAGGGGCGGGGGGAGAGGCGCTCCTTGCACGGGGGGGCGGCTCGTCCCCTGCGTGTCCCCCGCCAGCGCCTTATTTGGTGGGGTTCTGCGAGGGGGACGGGGGACGAAAGGCTGCTCGACCCCAGCACTGCTCCTCCGGGGCCGCGCCTGTCCCGCTCCCCTGGCTGCCCGCTTCCTCCCGCGGTGCCGCCGGGGCAGAGGGGTGGCTGGGGGAAGGGGGACCGCCCGCCCGTCCCTCCCGCTCGCAGCTATTTCTAGGAGCGATGGCAGTCCGTGAGGGACGGAGGAGCTCGGCCTGGCGCCGGTGCGCCGCCCGAGCTACCAGGCGTTACCCCACAAGGCCTTTGGCCGGAGCTTGCCGCCGCTCGGCGCCTGCCCTGAGCGTTTCTAAGCAGGTTTTTGGAGGAGCTACTCATTGAAAAAATAAAAATAAAGTAAAATGCGGCACTGGGCGCTTTTTTGGAGGTGAGGGGTGGTGGGAACGTGAGCTGTGGCCTCACAGCGCGCAGTCGTAAAAGCCGTGCCGGTACGCGTGGCTGCTGGAGCTGGTGTTGGTTCTTGTTCTGGCACAGTAGCACGAGTGTGCTGCAAACTGGTGATTTTATTGCTTTTCCCCTGCTTTGTTTCTTGGTGCACTTTAAAATAAAAAATTAACGATGTTTCTGCCTTACTCGAGCGCAGCCTGTGGTTCAACCTGATGTTCCGTTTGGGCAGGGCAGTTGTTTCGGACATAGTCTGTTAGCGTAGTTGCATTAGCAGAGGCTTTTAATGCTGGTATAGCTATAATTGTAAAACTGTTTTAGTGGTGTTTGTTAGGAAATGAGACTGAAACGACAGACTGCCGCTCCAAGCAGCCTCATGAAAAGCAGGTGCTGGACAAATGAAGTGGAAGAGAAATGACTTTGTCAATCAGAGGTAAGGAAGCCAGAGACCATATGCTTCCACAGGTAAATTAGCGTATAATATTAATACTGCCAGGAACAGGGAAAGAAGCTGCCATAAACCCAAAGTTTTAAAATGGTAGGAATGTTTGCCACGCATAATAAAAGAAAACGCTGGACAAATAGAGATCTGCCAAAAATGTAAGAAATTAAAGTACTGGGAGAGAAAAATGTCTTTTAGCCAAGGTATTCTCTGCTTCCTTATTGGAGGGAAAAAAGCACATTTCGTCAGAATGTGCGAATGGTGAGCAGAAGTCCACTATGGTGTTCCCCAGACAAGTGGTGGCAAAGTGTGCCTCAGATTGCTGGGGCTATGAGGAGTAAATGAAACTGCTGGACAAACTGGTGCTTCAAGTGCTACCCAACGCTCAGCTCAGACATTTGTGTGTCAAGTTGCCAGTGGCTGGCTGTGCCATGCGATAGGAAATTGGCTGGAAAAAATCTCCCAAACGGCTGAGAAAAATCACCGAATTGTTTGGCTGCTTTCTGGAGTCCTTTGGAGAGTACAGATGCGTATGAACACCATTTGTTATTTTCCAGCACTTCTGAAGAACTAAAGATGTCAGAAGAAAGTGCTGGGAAGTGTCTGAGCCAGCAGGCACAATTGCAGATGATATCAAAATGTTTAATGTAGCATCTCCATACTGATGTGTACGTGATATCTGGGAGAGTGAGTGAACATTTTCGAGTGGAAGGGCTTGAGAAGAAGGTTTTCATGGCTTGAGCGGGCAGCTAGGAAGCGTGTGGGTCACTGGGAATCCACATCCTTGCATCTTACAGAAAATAGGTGAGAAAATGTGACCCTGGAAACAGGAGTGTGAATGATATATATTCACTTAGTATGTATACTGATTTGTTTGATACTGCTGAATTTGCTGTTGTATTCGCTATTGCTGTTTTTCTGTGATTTCAAGAGGTTGTGGTTCTTTGTTGTAGGATTAGGATAAAAGATTTCAACTCTTACGTCTCCAAGTACTTGCATGTGTCAAACCCATATAGTAATTGCAAAATATCAGAATTATAATACTTCAGTTAGTTGAACTTAATTGTATTTAATTGGCTTAATTACATCAAATTAACACACCATTTTTCCTGATTTTTTTAATGTGTATTGAATACTCAAGTTATATTTAGAAGACAATATGGATTGTCATTTGGTAGTGATGCCTTTTTTTTATGTGTAGCATATGTTCATTTTCTGTGAACAATATAACAAGCAACTTTCTGTGCTGTAGGATATACCGTCATAGGACAGCTGGCTAGGCGATGTCTGCAGATATTAGCAGAAATAGTAAAATACTTTGTTTGATGATTAATTGCATATCGTATTATGGAAAAATTCACATAAGTAATCAGAAACAAATATTTTAGTATTTTAGTTATTGCTTTCAAAGTATTTACAGTATATTTGCCAAATTATATTACTTAGTAGGTATAGCTGATTTAATTGCATGTCATTGTCTTTTACACCTACTAGAGTTTTTCTTTAAAAGCCCATTGAAGAACATATTTTCATTCTGTTTAGGTACCTTTTCATCTAAGCCATTGGCAGAAGAGGGCCCCAGTATCACAGAAGAGAAAGAGCTGTTGGAGCACCAGTGGTGTATAGGTCACAGTCTGAGAATCTTTGGCCTATTGTCTATGGATCATTTTATATATATAATATAAATATATATTATGATCATGACCAGGTTGTGTTGTGGAGGAATCAATCTGTAGCTGCACCGTGCTGTGCAGATTCAGGCTTTATTACAACTTTTACAGAAACACCCGGGAATCCCAAACCAGGTTTTGGTGCATCCAGTGTTGATGTGTAAAGAGGCCAATGGTGCAAATGAGGGGTGCTCAGCTGCAGCTTGAGGGCTGGAGGTGAGTGTCCCCACGCCGGGCAACCGCGCTACAATCTCTCCTCGTATCTGGCTGGTAACCTCAGGGGTGAGCAGGCATCTGTGTGCCTTGGGGACCACTGGCTCCTGGGAAGCAGGAGCCGGCTGGTGGGAGAAGCTGCAGCAGCTCCCACCCAGTTATCAGGGTATTTCCTTGGCTGCCGTTTCCCAGTCGCCGCCGCATGTTGCTGCCAAACCACTGAGCTCTGAGTTACTAAAGCACACATAGCCGGGGGGGTGTCACCCTGTTCTGCACCATCTCCTGCTCCACTCCTGAAGCTTGCAAAGGGTTTAAAGGGAGATACTTCGCAACTGGTGCCACAGTGAGGAGTGCCATGGTTTGCACATTAGCCCCAAAATGTGTCCTACCGGAGCACCCCACTGAGCAGCTTCATAATCTCACCACCCAGTAACGTAAGTCTTTTCCTCTTTACTTCTTCATACTGTATTAGATATCTCACCCGCCTCTGCCTCAGGGAGTGTTAATGTATCTGTACTGCTTCTCATTCCCAACACGCTTGGTTACTTAGGGCAGAGTATTTTCTTTCTCTTTCTCCCCCTTTTCTTTTCTTACCCTGCCTCTTTGCAATACTTCTACCCTACCTAAGATAATTTTTCTTTCCAAGCTAAAGAAAACCAAATAATAAACCTGAGGTGAAAAATCATAATCTAAATAAAAAAGATAAATGGTGGGAGAGAAAACAGAAAGCCGAAGTAATTTTCTCGAGGATAGCGATGGAGCCAGAACCAAAAGACAGGTCTCCTGGGAGCACACCAGGCTGCGGCCGCCTGGGCTGCACCGGCTGTGGGAGCACTGGGTTTTCCTGGCCGGGCTCCGAGCAGAGCAGCAGCAGCTGCTGCTGCTGTTTTCTCCCAGCAGCAGCCGTGCGGTCGCTGAGGGGCACAGTGAGCACAGCAGCCTTGCTGGCATCTTGTCAGCACTGGGCTATGCCTTCCCCTGTAGAGGATGAAGGAGATGTTAGACGTGGACACAAGATTAATACAGAAAGCATTATTAGAAGATAGGGTCACTCAGTACAGGAAGTGTTGGTGCTAAATGGTTGTGGTAATTGCTTTCAATAACAGCGTCTATTTGTCTCCTCTTCTCACGAACAATGAGGAGCACTTGTCTGGAGGCAGGCAGTGAGCAAACCTGGCAGCATGTCAGCCACGTACAATGTGCCCATTATATGGAGCAGTACGCTTATGTCGGAGCGAGGTTCTCCTGCCCCACACAAGGGCCGGAGTAAAGTGAGTCACAGATAGGTCCAGCGGGAAGACTGTGGTACATTGCAGTCTGTGGGCAAAGGTTTGCTCTCCAAGACTGTCTACCTGCAAGACACTGGATGACCTGCCGGACTTGCCTCCTGTTCACAGTTAGCTGCTGTCAGCCTGATACATTAGCACCTGGTTTACAATCAACGCTTGATCTCTACTTTGTTCAATCAGCAGTCCTGTGTCTAGCATGAGCCTCTAAAGTTCAGAGTCCACCAAGTCCTTCCTTCAGCTCACCAGTGTTTAAAAAGCAGCCTGTCCCCGTTTTGGTTGTCAGGCAAGGAGAAAGCATTGGCCAGCCAGAGCATGTGGCCTTTCTGGTGGGACCGGCCCGTGCCATCCGTTGCACGGACATGGAGCAGGCCGTTAGGGTGGAGGGGCTGAAGGGCAGCTTTTGTTACAGCTGCACTGTGCCTTGTGGTCCTTCTGTCTTCCTCTGACTCTTCCTGCATTTACTTCACCTGCAAAGCTGCTCTCCTCTTTTTGTGCATACATTTGGACAAGCTAAGCTGTTGCCATTACAGTCCCATGTATTTCCTGCTGCCATTGGCATACGCGTTCCCTCTTGTTTGTCATGTGGATGTCTTTCTTCCAAAGCTGTTTTGTGGGACTCCTGTGCCATTGTGAAGATCGGTTGTTTTATGCAGAAATTCTGTAAGATATTTTGACTCTCAGTAGTCAAGGGAAGAATCCTTTTTCATCCTTAGGCATGAAGCACAGGTTCCTCTTGTGCTCCAAAGTAAGGAAGTGAGCGGGAGTTAACTGAGGGAAATAATGTCTTTGAGATTTATGTTCAAAGGAAACACTTATGATCGTGATAACACAGGACAGAGAGCAGCTGCACCAGCTCCTTACGTTACTTGAGCTAAAGTGTGTTTTCTAGAGAATTTGATTTAAAAACTTAAGGCTTGAAGATCTTCCAGTGTTTAATTACCCAAGAAAAGATGCCTGTGGGAGGTTAGAAATATCCCCAAAGGATGATAATTCTGAATGTACAATAACTTTCTGAGATTCAGCAGTTAGGTAATTCTTACCATGTGCTGCTTTTATTCTGTGAGGCTCTGAGATCACATGCCTACATATTCCATTCCCTGCTTCTCAGGGGATTCCCACTGCTTAGACAAGCAGCTCATGCTCATTTGGGGAAAAAATGAATTCCACTGCCCCCCAAGAAGTGTTGTGAGAGCTTTCCTTTGCAGAATTCTTCTGCTTCAATTTTGCCGTGAGGGATATGCTGCAACATTTTAAGCCCAATGCAGTAGTTATTACTGCATGAAATTACTGAAATTTAGACTTTTGTAGAGGAGAGGAAGGATAGGAATGAGAGAGGAAGACTTTAATATCATCTGCTGCAGAAGAAGTAGGAGATGGGAACAACCTACTAGCAGGAAGAGTCTTTGCATCATGAGAGCAGGAGTAAGGACAGATTTTATGTTCACTGGTATATAGGGGAAAGAGGACCTGTGTGGAAAATAGAAGATTTTAAGCAAGACTAGAAGGCAAGAAACAGGACGAATAAAGTCTGAAGGAGATAAATAGAAATGCTGCCTCTGGGAAAGGAGATTTGGGCAAATAGAATCACTATTGTATAAGGTGATAGGCTGTTCTAATAGAAAACAGTGGCAAAAAAGGCAGAACACAATATTTTTATGATACTATTTTCTGTGAAGTAGAAGACAGAGTCCTACATTGAGATTGTTCTGGAACCCCCAGTTTATCTTTCCCATTTCTACACACCCAGACTTATTCTCATGATTGTATTTCTTCAAAACATTTCTTTGACTCATTTTTTTAATTTCTAGACTCATATCTAAAATGCTTTGGCTGTCCTGATGTTTGAACGAAGCCAAATCTCTTGCTTATGCACTCTCATTGATCTTCATATATTATCCTCTTTCTAGCACAAGTGTCATAAATTTTCTTGTTCTTGAGAGGTTATGTCTGGATGTTAATAGCAGTTTTGCCTGAGTATTGATTTATTTCACTACTGTGTCATCTAAGCAGAGGCTAATACAAAGTGATTCTGACTTTCTGTTGTGGTATTCACCCAGCTTTTCTTCCATTCTTTGTGATTCTGCCAGCAGTTGCAGTGTTTTGCAACAGTAAGCAGTATAACTCACAGGACTCATCAAGAGAAGAATTCAGTTTCTCAGTCTGCAGATGCAGGCTCTTAAATGAAATACATCATTAATTAAATCCTAGGTGTGAAACTACAGTGAGAAGTATTGTAGTTCATTAGTGTCCTTTGCAGCAGGATAGCCTGGCCACAGCGACATCGCCATTGTTACAAAGTTCCGTTCGGATTTCAGCTAGGCCCAATGAACCAGCAAGGAAGGAAAGTGAAAAGATAGTTCTTGATTAACTAATATATAATGGAAAGATTCACAAGCAATTCTTAGAAAAGCTCAAAAAGAACAAGACAGAACATTGCAAGGAGGTAAATTTAGCAGTCTAGTTCATGGCAAAAAAAGTATTTAAAAGTTACTGTGAGGATAATGTACATGTAGGCCATGCTGGATGTCCCATTGCTCAGGTGGTGGAAAGGTGTTTGGCTTTCAGCCTTTTGCCTCACAGCTTGCTCAGGACCTGTGGTATTTTCTGTAACCACATATTGCACATGTGGCACTGCCTTTCTGCTGTAGCTGAGGTTTAGCTAAAATTAAACTGTCTTCAAACCAGTAAATGTGAATCTTAATTCTCTTTGCTCGGCTAGTACCAATATCACAGAAAAACTTCTTCACCATATGGCCTGTCTTACCCTGTCTTTCCTTTACCTCCTCCCTTTTTCATCTGTGTCCCCCCAGATTTCCTCATCTGCTTTGAACAGTCCCCTCATCTGGTCTGTGGTGTGGACTCTGAGCTGTCCCTCTCACCAGCCGCACTTACTTTGTGCTTGTGTGTTCTGGCTGCGCTGATGTGTTCCTGATTCCCCCTCAGGAAAGACGGATTTCAAGGGCAGTTGTGTCACGCTTCCTCTGAAGATGGACGAGCAGGTTCCAAGAAAACCCTGCCCATCCACTGCCTTTCCAGACTGCAGTGTGCTTGCTAAGGAAAAACTTTGGAAAATGTCAAATGCGAATAATTTTCTATCAAATAGATGTGAATAGAGGTAGTCCACTCTCATAAAGTAGCCTGGTTTACTAAACTGTCATAAGAAAGGCCACAGATACCTCTAATGGCTCAAAGGCCAGTTGAGTGCTGAATATTGAAACTTTACCCCAAGGATGGGAGGCTGCAGGAATTCACAGAATCACAGAATATTAGGGGTTGGAAGGGACTTCTGGGGATCATCTAGTCCAACTCCCCTGCCGAAGCAGGGTCACCTAGAGAGAGGCTGCACAGGACCTTGTCCAGGCAGCTCTTGAACGTCTCCAGAGAAGGAGAATCCACAGCCTCTCTGGGCAGCCTGTTCCAGGGCTCTGTCACTCACAAAGTTCTTCCTCATGTTCAGGTGGAACTTCCTATGCTTCTTTGTGCCCATTGCCCCTTGTCCTGTCACTGGGCACCACTGAAAGGAGTCTGGCCCCCTCCTCTTGAAACCCACCCTTAAGATATTTATAGGCATTTCTAAGGTCCCCTCTCAGCCTTCTCTTCTCCAGGCTAAACAAGCCCAGCTCCCTCAGCCTTTCCTCATAAGAGACATGCTCCAGTCCCCTTATCATCTTCATAACCCTCTGCTAGACTCTCTCCAGTAGCTCATCTTTCTTGAACGGGGGAGCCCAGAACTGGACAGAGTACTCCAGATGGGGCCTCACTAAGGCAGAGTAGAGGGGGAGGAGAACCTCCCTCGACCTGCTGGCCACACTCCTCTTAATGCACCCCAGGATCCCATTGGCCTTCTTGGCAACCAGGGCACACTGCTGGCTCATGGTCAACTTGTTGCCCACTGGGACGTCCACTGCCGAAGCACTGAGATAACATGTGAACCCTAAATTAAAATTGGCCTGTGTCATTTCATTGTCTAAGCAGATCCAACATAGTAAGTTTAAAAACCATGATATTAATCATAAATATTAAACAACCTTTGAAAGATATCCATTTTTATAATTTAGCATCTTCTGACATTACTGGAAACACAGGTCTTTTAAATAGTACAGTGTAGCCTTTTTGTCGAAAACCCCCCTCCTTTTTTAATCTTTTCTTTATGAAAACATCATAAAAGACTCACACTTTATTTTAAATTCCATCTCTGTTATTATTTTCCAAATACCAAAGGAGAAATGTTTTACTAGTGTAAATATTTATTTGTGCACCATAAAACTATTCTGCAAGGAGTCCTCAAGAGCAGATCTGTTTTACTCAGGGCACTGGATTGTAAACCTGGCAAAGACCTAGGGGCAGGTCTTGCCCCTGTTGGTTTCCGTAGCTCCGCTGGGCCTGTAGCTATTGACAGTTTGACAAAGAACATCAGCTGATGATCCACCCTACAAGCAGACAGCACCAAAGTTTTGGTGGGATCTATCTCAGCCAGAGGCAGCTAATTAGTTTCTAGGCTGATACCATAGTCAGTGGATGGAATGATTCATGCTGCCTGAAGATAAGTGCCTGCAAAGTCTCATATGTCTCTCCGTTGACTGTAATGATCAGTTGGTACTTGGCAGTTAGCTTTTCATTGGCAAAGTGTGATGAACCCTCCCTACCTTTTATGTTCCATAATTATGAATACTGGGACTCTTCTGAGTACTGGAAGAAATGTGTATGCGCTCAGAGTGAGCGGTTACAGGAAGCTGGATGCTGTCTACTAAGTAGATTAGAGACTGTTGGCCATGTCCTGAAGTTTTATAAACTTCTTACTCACTTCTTATTCAGCAGTGCTCTCTGTGAAGCATTTCCACTTACTCACTGGCTATTCAGCACGAATGGTTGATCAGAAACATTCCTCTAATATAAATCAGTCTTATCATGTTTAAACACAAATACAGCTTCTGCCAGCCAGGATGCTATGCATACTGGGAGCGGGAGGGACACAAACAGCTGGAAGCATTCCCTGTTTACTGAATCCATACTGCCATAGTGCTTCCTTGCGCAGTCAGCGAATTGCTGTGCAGAAGGAACACTTCACAAAGAGTTTCAAATTGTTTGACCTTAAGAGCACATGATTTGCCTTTCATTTTATGCCTTGATTTCAGTCCTCTATTTGGGCTAAAAATAAAGAGACAGAAATGTTAAGTATGCTGGTGTTTTATTTATTCCACTAATTTCATTGCCAGCTTATAGCAGAAAATGCCTTCCCACTAAATACTTGTTCCATATTTCAGAGACTTCTTTTGTGGTGCTGAGAGTTGTGTTTTCTGACTATGACAGTACCATAAAAGTACACTGAACTGACTCAAGCTGACTCATGGCTGAGGCAGATGATGCCTACAGCTCAGCTCATTCTGGATAGCATCACAGGTTATTTATACAAGATGTTTAAGGCTTTCAAGTGACTTGTTTATTGTCACTTATTTAAAATTTAATTTTACACCAGGCAGCGCTTGGGTGTTTCTGTAACTATTTCATCTGTAACACCTTGTCTTTTTTAGTGGAGGTAAACAGAAAGAGTGTATTGTTTGCGTGCAGGCTTTTTTATTTTTTGTTGGGAAAGGACAGGACTGAAGTGAAAATGAAGGTTGTCATTCTTATTATCTAGATGTTTTCATTTCAGTCATACTCTTAGGAACAACCTTGACTTCCAACTGCAAACACGAACTTGATTCATCTGTGGGAAAAGGTCCAGACTTGCTTGTGATGCTTTACCTGCAACAAAAGTTTTGTCCTTTGCTCTGATTCAGTTGTTGGAGTAAAACCAAGTGACATAGCACCAATAAATCCATATACTGCCCTTGTTGTATCACCTTACTCTCTTTTTCTTACTGGACATACTACCTTAAGAGCACTGTGGTACTTCTGGAAATAAGTTTTTTTCCTGGAATACAGAAAAATGGGCTAATTTAACAGAATTATTTTTCACTAGAATATTTTTATCATTTTATCTTTTTTGGCAGAAATTATTGAATCACATAGTAAAAGAAATGCTCAACTGTAAGATAATTGCATACTTTTGGCACTCAGATATAGTTATCTGTTACAGTTTGACTCGGCAGTACTCTGAAATTTGATTTAGTCTTTTGATCACTGGAGGAGGAAGTATGATGGATAGACTGTTGCAAGAAGCAAAATAGCACTTAGGCACCTATTTAGACATAATTTATGTTTAAAAGGAAGTCCCAGGAAAGTTGTATTAAATGATATGTTGCTATATGACAGAGGATGTCTCATCCACCACACTGTACAATATGCAGTCAATTTCATGTAGGAGTCCATTGACTGGCTTCTGACAGCATGTGGTATTTAAATTTTAATTTCCCAAGCTTATATCCAGTGATAGAGTGTCCCCCCAATGGCATAAAGTGCTTTCCTGGCTGAGGAAGGAATGTGAATTCTTGTGTCTGGCTCCTTAAATTTTAGCTGTCACCCCCTGACAGCTTCCTTTCTTTCCAGTACTGGTGAATAAAAAGAGAAAAGTTTTTGGTTTTACATTTCTTGAAGTGCAGAAAAAGAGGTGGACTAATTATTGTGTGAATGGAGTGTAAACGTTGATCTGTTTACATCTGTACATATAGATACATGCATATAGAAACATATAAATGTGTGTATGTATATGATTTTAAAAGATTTTCAAGTTTTGTGCTCTCAACCCCTGCTAGGAAGCAACCAGCTTCTCTTTTGCAATAAAAGTCTTCCTTTTCAAACTGTGTCAAAGTGGTAACTGCTTATACTATCTGTTTTTAGTATTGATTCAGAATATTTAAATAGCTCAACTAAATGAAGTAGCCATTTAATGTTTTCTTAAAACTTTAAAGGCTAAACCTTTTGGGCTAAATTCAGGACAAAAATAGTCCTTCTTTTGATTTCTTTAGAAGTGTTGTTACAACACTCTCCAAGAAGAGTGACATGTCTCATATCAGCATTTAAATTCCTGTGTTTCATACCTCTCTGGTGTTCCTATTAGTTCTAGAAATACATAAGATTTGTCAGACTGGATTATGGATAGATAATTGCTCTAAATAATGCTAGCATATGGCCCTCAGATGCCACCACTGCTCATGATTTTCTAGAGAAGACACGAACCTTACTGAGCATGTGAGTTTGTGAAAAACTCATGAAGCCTGTTCTGCTGAATGTTCGTATACTTAAGGTTTCCTTGCTTTTTAATGAGCTATGGTAACATTTCAATTTGATATCAACATCTATTGTGCAACTAAGTTGTTCTTCCCTTCTCCCATGGGGTGTCTGGGCAGCAGCAGGCAGACTGCTTATTTATGGTTGCAACCTTATTTCTGACAGCATGAAGGATGATGCTGTGCTGCTGGCGTAGCGCAGCAGTCCTGTGCTTACACCGTTTTCCTTGTAGTAGCCCCCTGGTTTGAGTTATCTAAGCAAGGAAATGTCCCACGATGACTGCCAAAGCCTTTTGTTTCACAACCCTTTTTCCACTCCTAGTGCCCCATGTCCCCACACTCCAAACCTCTCCCCACCCCAGATCAGCCCCGCATAAAGCCTTGTCCCAGGCTGCCGGCCGTCTCTGGCTGCCCAAAGCATCGTACCTCTGCTCGGGTGGTTTCCCAGCTGCTCAGTTACCGCCGCCTTCTTGGCTACTGGTGCTGCTGGCCAAATCTTGTGTGTCCTGAATGTCTCCTCTCGTGCTGCCCCCTTCCCTAGTCAACCTCTGGCTTTGGACAAGGCTTTCACAGCGTGGATAGAAGCAGTTGTAACTGAAAGTCCATCTAAGTAGATCTGAGGGCAGAGAAGGAAGAAGTGCATCTTTTAAAAAGCAAAAAAGATTGCTATTTGGTAGTTCAGGATACATTCTTCTGTATGAAGGATTCCTCGGGCAACCAAAAATATTCATGTCTTGTCTCTTTCTGCATTTGCTGGAAATCCACTAAAGGGTCCTAACACAATGGGACACACATACATACACCTGTTTCTAGTGATGGGAGGAAAAAACTTTCATGTTTCCATATTAAAGTTGGCTAAAAGTTGAGCAAATATTGTAGAACTATATTTTGGCCATATGAAGTAGAAATATTGCATATATACTACTTTTTAACGTACTATGACCAGCTTGAAATTATTTAAACACGCAAATTGGGTAAACCTAGCCACCTGGTATCTGTGAACTGCTTATTCTGTTGTTCTGCCATCCTCTGAAAACTCTTTTCTTGACAACACTTTTGCAGGCTGGCTGGCTGTTTTCCTGGAAAATAGCTTCTGAATAAATAATAGGGCTTGGTGGAAACTCCATGGAAACTGGGGGTTGTCAGCTCTGTTTCCAGCTGTTGTCCTCATCCACATCTTTATTGTAACCACTGGATCTATTAAAGTGTAAATCCAGCGGTTTCCTCCCTGACAGACTTCCAAGTCTTTTCCTTCACATTTCTACTGTGCAGAGGATTGTTTTTAGGTCCCTTACAAGTCCATGAACTTTAACCAGAATGGATGACTATCAGAAATTGCCAGTTTGGTTGCAATAGTTGGGTAAACCCATTTAGTCTGGAGTCCTTTGGCCTCATACGCTGACTTAAATTGCAGTACTGAAAAGGGAAATTAGTCAAAATCAAGCGTAGTTTTGGTTTTGCAAGATTTCTGAGCAGCTCTTTTTGTAAATGCTGGGCTCATTTACTTCTGAGCTCCTAAATCTAGAGTTCCCTACGAGGTCTGGTATCCTAGTCAGAGTATATTTTTAATGTAATAGTGATTTAAAGAACCAAAATGGAAAATGCAGAGACTATAGAAAAATTATGTTTCACATAAAAAATTACTTTTTTCTAGTACCTTAAATAACTATTTTGTGCTATATGTTGTTTTGATTTTCTATTTTAATACTACAGAATGACTTTGTTATGTTACTCACTTGAATAGACTGTGAAAGAAAACAGCACCCTAAAGGTCCTGGCAGAGGCTTCTGAAGATAGAAACTGTACAATAGGTGTGGTGTGCTTTTCCTCTGGGTAATAATTCTGCAAGGCAGGGCAGCATTGCTTCATGTGGGATTGTCTCATTTTAACACTGTCAAGTAAGTGGTTATGCTATGATTTTTTTTTCCACTAAATGTTGCCAAAATAGTTTTAAAATTGGATTTCATTAAAACAGGTTGGAATTCTTCACACACAAATAATTAGAAAAAAGAAAGGGGCAGCACTTTTTTATACATTTAGTATAGAGAGACTCTAATCCTCTACTGGAGAGTAGGGAAAAGACATGACTGGCAGTAGGCCCTCCTCCTGTCTCTTGTTTTCTTGGGCAGGAAGAAAGGAAAAATGTTCCTCCCATAGTTTTCTGAAAATTGGAATAGTGCCAACAGACCTGAAAGTCTAGTATTCTTCTTCATCACTGCACTAAATTGAGTCCAGTGGTGGAGAGATGTACATTGGTACTGAGATAGCGTCAACTGAGTTTACTGCAGCTGATTAAAAAGAAGAATTTCCATTTGCAGTACATTTATTTTTTTTAAAAAAACAGAACTTTTGTTTTTTCCAGCTTAGTCTGAAAACATTTTGGTGAGCCAGAAGTTGCTGGACTTGCCTGTCTCCCAGCTCAGAGCCATACCTGACGACAGGGCTCTGAAGCTCTGCTGCCTCCGGTGTTGTCCAGCCCACATCCGCTGGGCTTCCTCAGAAACCCTGGCTTGGGCAGAGGCCTGCCAAACAAAGCTTTTCCAGATAGACCATTTCACATTCAACAGTGCAGGTTTTTTTATGGACAAAGCTCAGCTGCAGAAGTAATCTTCTAATTAGCTTTAGCTTAAATGCCTTTGCTTTTGCTATGGCACCAAACACAGAGATAGAAGATACTATCTCTGAGTGTGATCTTGGGCTATTTTTAGCTTAAATAATAATTTTAATAGAGCTTGTAAGCACAGTTTTGCTTTTCTGTTCCTTCATAAAAATTGTGATGCCGGTATTGGCTCGCTGGAGCTTGCCAGCATCCCTCCCCTGGCAGCAGTAGGAGCAGGAATTGCGACCCTGGCACACGGCTCCGGAGCGAGACTTCTGGGGAAGTGGCAGTGTCTGCTCGCTCCAGTTCTTCCCGAGGGTATCGATCATTGCTGGAGACACAGCAATTAATTAAGAGGCTGTGGTATAACGACTCTTACATTTTTTTGGTGTACAAGGACAAACCCTTGTTGAAGCCTTTTCTGCTGTCGAGCAATAATATATTCTTTGTTCCTGTAGATTTGCTTCCAAATACATTTTCTGCTGCCTACCAGGACATTGGCTGATCTTCCAACCTTTGCCTCTGTGAGGAGATTTGACAGATTTGTCTCCTCTGCGTGGTTTTGTAAAAGTTGTAGGCACCTAATTTTCTGAAGAGATTTCTGTCCCTCTGCTGAGTTGTTACAATCTATGTAAGAAAATTAAACAATCTAAGTATGCAGAATTTGGCTAGAAAGTGGAGGGAGGAGGATTAATGCCTACAAGTATTCAAAGGGCACTGACATCAAGGGGGGAAAGGAATTTTCTAGGAGTAAGCAAGCGCTTATACTAGAATCAGGAATAACTAAAGTAGAGCAAAACCATAGCTATGGATAAGTACAAGGAAAATATTTCCCAGGTTTACTGCTTTGTAGAAGAGACTCCAGAAAAAAAAACCTTATGCCACATCATTTATAGAGTCCTCTGGAATACTCTGGATGGCAGCACGCAGTAGAAGGATGGAAAAGATGACCCAAGAGTCATGACTGAAATTCTCTAGGAAGAAACAAATTTGTTATTTGGTGTCATTTATGTGACGGCAGTCTACAGACAGAAAATAAGACTAAAAGGAAGGCACCATCCATGCCCTGAAAGACTTATAGCCTAAGGCCTTGATCCTGCAGCTGTATCTGTAGGGACGGACCCCGGAGGCACAGTGCGATGGAAATCCAGAGCCTGGAGGGCTCTGCAGAGCTGCAGATCACGCTGCAGAATAAAGCCTGTGTGAAGAGAGCCAGCTTCAGTTTGTATCCACTGAGTAAGTGTGTAGGTGGCACACTGCTGTGTGTTCAGACATTTCATCTAGAGCTCTGGGAGACTTAATTGCTGATGGAAAACACCCATCAGCTTCAACTGTCCCATTCGATGACTTTGTCCTGTTCTAAAAAGTGGCAGCGATATTGCATTGCACATTTCTTTAAATCGTGGTGAAAGAGAGAGGCACGGCGCAGTTTCAAAGAGTGCTTACCAGCCCAGGATTTGGTACACAGGTCGCTAGAGCATGTTCAGACATCATTACGTGCTACTAGAATGGACTTGTCCGCCTGACTAACCCGATCTGTGAGTAGAGGAGAAACTGCCCTTCCCCTTAATTTTTTTTGAGTAATTTGCCTGAAAAGGGTTGACTTTTGAAAATGTTTGTGGCTTGGCCTCCTAGTCCCTTTCTAGGAAAATGAGAAGCCTTCTCAAACTGGGTGATTACAGGACAGCACTAAACAAGCCCCAAACCTATGTTTGCTGTCTTGTTATGGGAGTTACGTACAGAAGCTGTACAGAAAACTGCTTGGGGGCACATTATTTTAGTTCTGGACATTTGCTTTCTCATGTACAGAAAGTCTAGGTTTTCTATTTTTAAAAAATGTAACTGGAATATCTCAAGCCCATAACTTATTCAGGGAACGTATTTGAAGCTATATGAAGTGTGCACTGTTGAGATGAAATGTGAGATCAGTAGCAATTTCTGTCCTTCTTTCTAAGATGGTCTTACATGAATTGTGGTATAGGTAACCATTCCATTTTTTTCATTGAGGAAGCAGAAATGCACACAGTGTTGGAGATGCAGCCACACCATAAAGTTATCTATTTGTAAGACATGAAATTGTATAGTACGAGGCTTTCTTAAGACCTGTGCTCAACAGCTGTACTCTTTAGTTACTTAGTAAATCCACCTTAGCACCTCTGCATGCAGAAGGACAGTTTTTCTTCTGTTTAGCTGCCAATGCAGCATCAGAGTTTGGAGGATTTGTCTGCATCGTATGATATGACCAGCTCAGCTATATTTTGGAGAAATTACCTGGTTTATTTTCTTACTAATAATGGATATTAAAGTCCATTGCATGGACCACTGTTCAGAAATGATGGGAAGCAGCAGAGCCTCCCTTTTTTTTCTACTTTGCTCTTCACCACTCTGCTCATTCTTTCATTTTTTCTTTCCCTTTTTTCCCCATTTTCCTCATTTCATTTATACCTGCCTTTTCTCTTTCCGTACCTTCTCATCTCTTTCTCTCTTACTTCCTTTTTCTATTTCTTCCTCCACATCGTCTCCCCCTCCATTCAGTTCAATGCATTCTCCCAGCCTGAGTGGAAAAACACTTTGAAAATCCTGAAGGAGCGTTACAGGATGGAAGCAGCAGGAAATGAGGGTGCAGAAACAAAGAGGAAGTTCTTACTCATGAAATGGTGTGGCACTGTCAGCAAAAGCAGAAAAAGAGTGGTGAAGAGAGAAAGAATGTGCATGCTTAAAATCCAGCCTGAACTGGGACCAGTCCTCTTCTGCTGCTCCCTAGCTTTTGCCTCACTGAGCTGAGGACTTTGGCCTTTATCCCTAATGTTAATGAACAGGAGAAACATAAACACCCATAAAGCTAAGCTACACCAAGACAGACATATCTAATGTGCTTATTTTTGAAGGACATCAAAAAGTAACCTTTGAACTGAAGTTTACGCCAGTAAACAAGGCAAGAATTTGGGTTTTGAGAATGGATTGTGAGAGCAAATACTTCTGCTTGAGATATTTCTTACATTCCAGAAATAACTGGTGATTTATGTGAGCTGTAGATATGCAATCCTTTCTAAATTGGTATAATTTTTGTTTAAAAATGTGCTGTTTATTCCTTTTCTAAGTCTTTAATAAATATTTTAAATAAGACTTATAGCAGGTTTCCTGTTGGACATGTACGCTTCTCTCTTCCAGCTATGAATTATTTTGTGTTGCCTCACTAGCTGCTGAGAGTATGCCTGTGTTTCAGTGACTGCTGTAACTAGTGTTAAATGAAAAACTAACTATCTGAGCTGGCTCCTGGTTGAATTTAGCTTGGTTACTGATAGCTCTATAGAGATGGCCAAATGAAACACAGAATGGTTTGCAGCACACGCCTAGGAAGGCTCTGTGGTTAACTGCAGTTGAGCTCTCTGGTGTCATGGTTATGTTCCTTGTAATATCTGAAGTAGATGGGGAAGAGGTAGTTTACGCTTATCTGCATGTTAGCCAGAAACACCGAAGAAGCTACAGTCAAGACATACCTGGGGTTTCTTCAAGCCAACTTGCATTCACCATTGAAGATACCATCGTTACTGTTACAAGCGCTTCCTAAAATCAAGTTGTTGCAGATTACATCTGTGAATTTGTTTTCAGTTTTAGAATAAGAAACAAATTGTCTTCTTTTGTCAGATGTGATCTTTTTTTATAACCCAGCTCTTTTATTGTGTGACAGTAATACTTGTTAGCTTGTATTAGCAGAGCAATTTTTCTGTAATTTGAAATTCAGAGCAGACAACGTGTCAGTATTTCTCTTTTACCCTTCAAAAAACAAATCACTTTTCTGCTCAACTTTTGAGTCTGAAAGATTCTCTCATGAACCAAGTTCAACTCTGTTCTGAATTCCCCCCAAACAGTAATGACTGCATGAAATGGCAAACCAGAAAACCTATAAACCTCTCACCAATCGTGGAAGACTTCATGTTTGTGCAGCCATAATACCACATTTAATGGGTCCACGGGTATGTCAATGAGAAGGATTCATAATGTGAGGATAGACCAAAGATACTGTAATTCTCTACTCAGCGCCACTTTGTGCTCAGACAACTGACCTGATGGGGCACTGAAAGAACTTCTTTCACACGCTTGTCCCACATTGTGTTCTGCGGGGGCCTTCAGCATTAGAAGTCTCTAACACAATTCCTGCTTTGTAGCAGGCCCACTAACACCACATTGGGTCCGAAGTAGCCGAAATACAGAGTATGTTACAGTGAAAGAGGCTCTTTATTCATAGGCTGTAAAGCCATAAGGGATCCTTGAGATCATCTAGTTTATCTCCTGCTTAACACAAGCCTTGCATAAATGCCTGTTTGAATAAAGCGTATCTTTCATAGAGGTTTTCACTCTTGTTTGAAAGCCTCAGCTGATGGGGACTCCACCACAGCCCTTGCATGTTCTTTTAGTGTTTGCAATTTACAGCCTGAAGCCTGCTGCCAGTTTACAGCCTAGATTACACCGCTCCTGTTTCCAATCTGCTCTTGTTTCCTCTGGACTGTGACCAAGTCACGTTTCTGGCTTTTTCTTGTATAGTAGATAGACAAAAATATAGATTAGAATAGCAGGCTACCTTTAGAGAAAATGTTAGTTAAAATATTAACATTAATTTCTGCGTAGTTTTATTAAATATCTTAAGGTCCCAAGACCAATTTTCAAGAATAACTCTATAACATTACTGAAAAGCATTTAGGTGTGTGTATGTTAAAGATGCAGGTAGATCCTAAGGGCATTTTCAGGCAGGCTGGTAGGTGTCTGACTCTGAGACCTCAGTGCTTTTGTAAATGAATGGCTCTTTGTCCGTCAGTCCAGTACAACTGGGACAGGACAACATCCCGTGGAGGTACTAGTGTAGCTCTGAAAGTGGCGGAGCTGTATCCGTGCTCAGATGGTCCCAAGCACAGGATCCTGGCCCCTGAGGTTGCTTCTCACTCTCTTGAGAGAGAAGCTTCTCTCAGTAAATTCTGACTCTCTCTTCACTGTCCTTATGCTTGGGAGAAGTATGTTCAGCTATTCCCATACTGCCAGGAACCTTGCAGTCACTCTCTGTTAATTTGCTGATGTTAAGTTCCCACGTGATGCCGTTAAAAAACTGTTTCTGAAGAACTGAGGATTTTATGAGATGAATTTGTAGCATGGTATGGAGGTGAAAGAAATACAGAAGAAGTGGATGCGTAGATGGCTTAACTTTAGTTAATACCTTGCGTGAAATCTTTTGGGCAAATAACAAATCCAATAAAAATGGCATTCATTTCAAGCAACAAACATAGAATTAGCAACCATAGTTCCAAGTAACATAAAAATTTATGACTTGCTACAAAAGATGGGAGAACTGTTTACATATACTTAGCTCTTTTCCATCGCATAATGATATGCAGCTGTTACAGCAAATTGTCAACACACACTCACAGCTTTGCGGCAGTATTTTTGGAAGTGTATTTCCTGTAAGCCAGAATATGGATTTACATAGTACGAAAAATTTTTCATCAGTTTTCTTACCACGGCATCCTTGAAACAGATATTACTTAACTCAAACTGACAGGAATGTTCAGTAGGAGTGTAATTTAAAACTGAAAAATAAGATATCAATAATTACTATTACATGTTCCTTAAAAATCCCATGAATTTATCTGTCCTCCCTCTCTCTCTTTTTTACTTAATGCCGGAGAACTTTCTAGGTTAATGACACTTGCAGGCATAAATTCTTCTCCCAAGGCATCTACTTTTCCATCTCAGACTGGTCCCTGCAACTACGTGGAAACATACCGTATTACATAAGGCAAGAGGAGGAGCAGGGGAGAGGTGTGCAGGGCCTTGTTTTAGGACTGCCGTCCTGGAGGACTGGAATACCGTAAGGTTCAGCCAGTTACTCACAAGTTATTCTTGACACAAACCAGAGTAAGTTAAAACCAAACAAAACTACTTATTTACACAGTTGAAAACAGGTAACGTGAAATGCAAAACATGCAAAAATGCATGAATGGAAATGAAAATAAAGAAAAAAACCCCAACACTCATCTCTGCCAGGGACTCTGGTTAGCAGTGAAGGTTCTTTCTCCACGGGTGAGTCATCTCTCAACCTGGTGGGTGGTTTATGCTGGTCTTGACTCTGCAGCTTGAGGCTGCTTTCGCAGAAGAGTCCCCTCCTGGGGGCCACTGGGTCTCTTTCTAGCCCACTTCTGAGGAGGAGGGGAATCCCCACCCCTACACCAGCCAGTTTTTATTAATACCAGCAAGGAAGGATTTACACTCTTCTGCCGGTAAATTGGCATTTATAGCTTCCTGCTTAGGTGAGTTCAGAATTGGACCTCTGTCAGGTAATCATGGACATAGCTCTGTTTTCCAGAGAAGCCATGCCAATCGCTAGCAGTTCGCAGGAAGTTGAAAGTTCACATCTTTTCAGTTAAGTCGTAACCTCACCCATGCGCAGGAGCTGCGCCACTTTGTGCTGATGAATCTGTGCACTGGCACCAGGACCTGATTTCTTCAACGTTTTGGAAATGAAGTGTGAAGAGTCCTGTAAATGCGTTTCCTTGTTATACCCTCTGTTTTTATGAACAATAGAATAGAAAGGATTCTCTTGACCAAAAGAATGTTTATTGCACGTTTTCTCCCCCCAGAATTGAAACAGACCCATGCTAAGCACTGATACACTAAAGCATAAGAAGCTGGAATAGCAAAATGTATGTTTCCCTGGCTTTTAGGTCTCTTAGGACAAGGAAAAAATACTTAGCGGTGTAGAAAGAGTGGAAGTGAGTACTTGATTTTACTTACAAAGTGAAGCACAGATCCTTTAAGAGAATCCATGTAATAGGTTGTTATATCGCTTGAATCTTGCCCCAGCAGTTGTCTTTTGAATTGTCGAGGTTGCGGAGCCAAGCGGGCTTTACTCTGCGTGCCCCTCGGTTGTTTTACACCGCACCGAACTGATAGTGTTCCCTCGCTTCTCGGCCAGCCACCGAACAAAACCTGTGTTTACTTTCCGGGCCGCCGAGCTCGGCGGAGTTGCAAACAGGAGAACGACCCTGCCGGAGGAAGCGGGGTGAGGCTCTGCCGGCAGGCTTCTGTCCCCCGGGCGCTCCGAGGGTGCCCGGCCCCGCGCTCGGCACTCGGCCCCTCGCCCCGCCGCGGGCTGGGGCGCGGGCACCCGCCCGGTCCCCGCTGGAGGGCGGGCGCGGTGGTTGCCTGCCATCTAGTGTCCGCCTCCCGCAGCGCCCGGGTGCGGGAGCCTGCCAGCGGGCCGTGGCGCGGGTCGGGCGCTGGCAGAAGCACAAACCCGGCTGAAAGCGAAGGAGCTGCGTGTCCCCGAGCCGCAGCTGGGTGCGGTGTCAGTGCGGGCAGGGGCTGCGTGTGGGGCAGCTGCTGTCCCGGGGCTGCCTGGGCCCCGTGGCCGGGGGCTCCGCAGCAGACGGCACCCCTGCAGCGAGGAGAGCGGTCTGCGCTCTCCATCTTCATAAACTGTTCTGGTTTAGTGTGTCTCACTTCCAGTATGTCTGTTTTTACTGATCCAGAAATAACTAAGCTGAATACCTCGAGATGGGTGTCACAGCTCGTAAGAGACTAATTTTAAATGGCATAGACAAAATCCGGCTGGAGAGCGGAGAAACTTGCAGTAACACCAAGGTGGTTTGAACTTTGCCAAGGTTATAAAGAAAAGTCTGTGAAAATTCAAAAAATTGAATCCACATGGCCCAAGTCTGAGACGACTGAGCCTTGGAGTTTGTCATTGAGCTCTGGCATTGCGTATGTGAGTTTTGTGGATGGCCACAGGGCAAACGTCTGAAACCATACATCGCTCTGTGCACTAATGAGGAAGTGAGGTGTTGAGAAAGGCAACGTTAAATGGAACTGAAAATATTTGAATTAGAGAAATAAAACACTACTGGGTGTGGGGAGGGAAGGAAGCAGACCTGAGCAGCAAGCCGAAGTTCAAGCTGGATTTTGACAGACTGTATTTTTATCAGGCCCCTTTGTTCCAGTTCAGGTAAATGTAAATAATTTTGTAGTGATAATTCTTACAAAAGGAAGGTCAGCATAAGCAATATAGATAAACAACATAGAAAGAAAGACAGAACTGGTAACTAATTTTCTGGGTATTCTACAGTTGTAGGTAAAGTTCAGAAGGAAAATGCTTGTTATTAGAATACTTATTATTATTATTATTATTATTACTATTACTATTAAAAAAGAAGTGGTTCAAGAACAGCAACTGATAGAATCACTAAGAAATAATTGAGCTGCCTGACATTAAGAGTGTATGAAAATTTTATTTTTGGGATCCTTCAGAAAGCCAGGGCAATCCACTGGGCACATATAATGAATCCGTTATACCTTATAAAAGCAGTAACTGAAAATAATTGTGGTGACTACCACATGCGACAATATTTCAGATTTGGAAGCTGTCCTCATGGGCAGGCACACAGCCCAAACCAGACAATTTACACCTTCGCAGCAATGACATGTTTTAATTCAGTTGCTTGTGGCCGCTACAACCTCTGCTGATCCTCTTTCTAATACTGCAGTACCTTTTTCTCCCAGTTCTTAGCTCTTTCAGTAGCTAAAGCAAAAAGTTAAACAGGCTTTGCAAAAGTTGATTAAAAAATCAATGCACTTGAACTAGCCCAAGAGACATCTCTTGTAGACAAAAGAAGAAGTATCTGCTGCCTCCTTTTCCTGACCAATTGTGCATTCTTCGGATTTAAATCAAAATCCTATCAGAAATTCAGGATTCTTTTTCTCTTAAACATAGCTTCTCTAAATCATGGACTATGTCTCTGACTTTTCCAATTAGTTTGTTATTGACCGGAATAGCGAGTCAAAGATTCATGTGTGACCCCTGCTCCCCTTTGCTGCTTGCATGATCCATCGGATGAGTCACTGCTTCGAAATTTCTCCCCTGGAATTCAAACAGAGGAAAACCTGGGGAGGAGTTATTTCTCCCTAAGAGGACTCCAGATGAATAGGTGATCATCACTGAGCATGTGCAAAGGCCAGGGGTTTGCCCTGTCACATTCTGTGGATTTTGACTGAAAAATGGTAGTAAAACACAGCAGAGAATACCAGCAAACTCCACAGCCAAGATGGTGTGTGAAGGACATAGCTATACATCAACACTGTTACGCAGAGGCTGTCCCCAGTATCAAAGGGTATTTCACAGAATCACAGAATCACAGAATGGTCGGGGTTGGAAGGGACCTCTGTGGGTCTTCTAGTCCAACCCTGCTGCCGAAACAGGGTCACCTACAGCAGGCTGCACAGGACCTTGTCCAGGCGGGTCTTGAATATCTCTAGAGAAAGAGACTCCACAACCTCCCTGGGCAGCCTGTTCCAGTGCTCCGTCACCCTCAGAGGGAAGAAGTTCTTCCTCAGGTTCAGACGGAACTTCCTGTGCCTCAGTTTGTGCCCATTGCCCCTTGTCCTGTCACTGGGCACCACTGAAAAGAGCTTGGCCCCATCCTCCTGACACCCACCCTTCAGATATTTGTAGGCATTTATAAG
>Ga0065711_1004433_pt1 | contig 23588 bp, 16 predicted proteins | sample Hoacrofraction12_FD_59098 | JGI IMG/M metagenome (GOLD analysis project Ga0065711, IMG submission 59098) | Hoatzin crop microbial communities from Cojedes, Venezuela - Epithelial fraction 12 v2 (version 2) | ecosystem: Host-associated > Birds > Digestive system > Esophagus > Crop | place...
TAAAGGATAACCGCCGGCAGGCACAGAGCCTGGTGCCTCTTCTGGAAGAAGCAGATGAGGAGGAGGCACCATATTTCTCTCAGTTTATGAGTAAGAAAAATGGATGTGGAACATTTTGTCTTGTTCTGTTACATCTGTGTCACTCCTGTCCACAGTAGGACTGCAGACAGGAAAGAGGCTGGAATTCAGCCCTGTAACTGCAGCTAACAACTCTGTTCAATCCTGTGCTGGTCTTCTCTTGGCTTTTTGTAGCTTGGTTGGTGCAGCATTTTTAACAGTGTAAACCAAGTACCAGATCCTTACTTTCGCCCACAAAGTAAGACGATGAAATTTAACAGATGGAAATTAGACCCATGGAGTCAGAACTTCCACTTCTGTGGCTACTTCGCAAACTCAAACCAGAACTATGCGCCTTTCTAATGCAGAGGCACATATCAACATTTCCTGCAGTGATCCACTTGCACAATAATTTCCTTTTAATTGTGAAATAAGAACACAATCATATTATAACCAAATACAAAAAATGTTACAGCTATGCAGTCTGCGTAACTGTAACTCAGTTGTGTTAGTGGCTCAGTAGTTGGGAGTTGGGCTTGATGATCCCTATGGGTCCGTTCCAACTTGAGATATTCTATAAGTCAACAGACATTAAAGTGGCCAAATAGATTTAGCGGTAATGCTACCATTCACTCTCAAAGTCAAAAAGCTGTTTATTTTTAGGGAAGTTTGTTTTAAAGTCCCCTTGCATTTCTGAATTACAGTTGCTGAAGATCACCTTACTCAAAATGCACCATTACTTTTGACACCAATGTGAAACTTGAAATATGTTCTTGAGGGCTGCAGCACTGAGTTACAATGCCATTATGGAACATGCTCCCGTAAGTTATTCCATTGAGTTCCCTGGGATTGAATTTACAAGAGTAAACGTTGGTGACTGTTCTGGCACCACGAGCCGTGAGTTAAATGAGTGCATGATTTCATGGAGAGTACTCTGAGCTACTTAAGACTCTAAATTCAACTGTTTAAAAAGGTTTTCAAAATACATGGTGGTGGTTTCGTATCATGAAGCTTACACAGGCGTCTGCAAGTTCTGCTCGTGGAATGAACTAATATTTAATTATCTATTGTAAAAGTGGTTTGGAAGCAGTAAGCATCACATGGTTTTCTACCTCCCCATGCTTGTTCTCAGCAGTGTACGAAACTGAATGGCGAACTGACAGAAGCAGTACTTTCCTAATGTTTGGATACTTTTTCCACACAGCTTCTGGAATTCGCATTTCTTTCAGTCTGCTGTGTCTTCTTCGTAAGTAGGCATGTTTTATAACGAGGCTACCAGCAGCTCAGGTGACTTGCAGTTTTTAACTGGCAATGTCTAAATCAAATATTGTAGACTGGATCACTAAGATCAAGCACTGCACCCATAGTGAAAGCTTTACTTTGGAGTGAACCATTTAAGAAGCTATGAACAGGAGGTGGCTGCTTTTGTAACTCACCTTCAAGAATGGACCCAATTTTGGCCAGTGAGGCCTGCAAAAGAAGCTCCAGCACTAGAGAGCTCACCTTGAGCAGCCCGTTTGATACCCTTTTGCGTCTGCTCAAACAGACACAGAAAATCAGAAAGCGTAGATACGTGCATGTGTCTGTGGGTGTGGTTTGTCATGCATACATGCATAACACGTATGTTTTTGCATCAGAGTATGCAAATGGTTTTGCATCAGAGTAATCTTCTCACTACTCTAGCAAAAAAAATGTCTTAAGTAACCCATGCTGCTGCTTATGAGTTTACAGTAATTGATGTGCCAGCAACTACATATTTACACAAAATGTATTTAAGAGGTGACACTTGAGCCCATTACATTGCATGTGACAGCTGATGAAGCAAAATGGGTAGTTCAGGAATATTTTGAAAATCAAATGGATTTCTAATTTAGGCATTCTGAGGCCAAATAGTTTGCACATCATAAATCAATGATTTGTTTTCTAAGTATACGTATCTTCAAATGTTGCTAAAGAAATGAAAAACATAATTTCAAGTCAGCCAATATTAGGTTACACATTGCAGATTATCTGATTGTTGTACCTGGCCTCCTGTTTACTGCAATTAAATTCAGTTTCTGCAAACTCTTCACCAGCAAGAAAAACCCAATTCAGTGAACAGCAGGGAACAAAGAGAGGTTGAAAAAGTTGCACTACTTGTATCTTAGGTTGCATTCAGGACTGTAGACACCTGCGAGTTGCTAAAATGGCTGCCACAGAACATGTTGCTCCCTGCTTGGCGTGTCTGGAAAGGTCACCAAGGATCCCGTCCGACCTCTCCTCTCAGGGCCCACTGGATGTTTTCTGGGTTTGCACTGAGCACCAGGAACCCTGCCCTGGCGCACTTACTCCAGACTCAAAAAGCAGCAGTTCCAGTGCACACCTGCAGATGGGCAGATGTCTTGTATGCTGTTTTGAAATCTTAGTATTTTAAGACAGATTTAGAGTGATGGACTGAGAGGATGAATATGATCTACAAAAAGGTATGTGAGGAAAGTAACAGGAATGCTATAAATCACATAAAGTTAGGGCTCAGGTAAAGCGTGCACATTAGAACTAACAGCAAAAATGTGGTTTCATGTTTTGGCTAATCTAGGAATGAAAAATGCTGAGATTATGGTATTCATATGTCTGAATTTGCTCCTGAACATGACCTTCCATACTGTACTGTATATTTAAAATTAATAGCAGTTGCAAAAAGCAGAACTAAGCATGTTATAGAGAACGTAAAATTTGTATCAAGATACAGCTCCCAGGCAGCTGTGGAAACAAGACTCTCTAGGGCCTGCTTCATTTTATTAAATGGAACAGCAGCTCTGGTTTTGTAAGTAGAGCGTGTAACAAGAAATAGAAGAAAACTGAACAGTTAACTTGAAGTTTGGCTAAACTTCATTTCCAGCAGTGCTTCCTTGTGGCCATGAAGTATTCTAACAGCAAATAGTCTAAGCAATTTTGACCCTAATCCAATCTCCCCCCCACAGCAGAGGCCCCCCCGAGCTGTAAGCAATACGCAGAATACCCCAGGGACTACACCACCTGAAATGAAGCAGGATGAAAAAGTGCAACTATAACTTCACCTGAAGTTAAACATGTAATTGAAAGTCAAGTGGAACAAACTACCAGGAAATGCCTGTCTCAGTAGCTTTTTAATGCCAGCATTCTCTTCCAAGCGCTCGTCTGTAGGTACATTCACAGTGTGGCTGTGCAAGCATTTGAGTATTTTTTTTTATTTTGAGTGTATTTAAGAACATGCAAGTGATTCTCTGCATTCCTTTATTTGTGAATCCTGTTTGCTTAGCTCCTGTAGCTACGTCAGAACAGTTCCTCAGTTGTTTATTAACTTTCCTAGTAAATTGCCATTACTGTGGTTGCATGGGAGCTTAACAGGTCAGCACTAAACGATCCTGTTCTTTCTAGGCTTCGGTCACAGGCGCTGCTTGAAGACTTCAGCAGGCCTCAGATCATATATAGTGTGCTTGGAAGCAATTTTTTCCACCTCTAACAGTTTTGGCTGTGCAGCTTGGGAGAACTCCACACTTCTGGAGCACATCAGCATTGTTTCCAAGCCTCATGCCTTTAGGTTGCGGTGGCATTGCTCTTAGGAGTATCACTAGGGAAACCCGAGTTTCAACATTTCTCTGCCACAGCAGCAGCCAGAGTGACAGGCAGTACCTGTCCCTAGAGTCATCCCCCCCTCAGACCTGAGTACCAGAGCAGGTTCATCTCTTTGGCATCAACGTATCGCAGTAGAGGCCTAGGACAGCAACCTGGTGGCTTTTAGTGCCCATTCAAAGGGCTTGGTGCCAGCAGCTCTGTTCCCACTCTGTGTTGAAATTACACTGGGGTGCTCAGACAACACAGAACTGCTTTGTCCTCTTGCCTGGACCAATCACGCTACCAGCAGTCTGCACATCCACCCCTGGCCCCACAGAGTCCAACAGGAGACCCTCCAGCTTTGCAACAACCAGTAGTATCTTTATTCCTCGCTTTCAATTGCTTCTTTTAGCTTCAAAACTCATCCCTTTTTCTTGGGACGCTGTGACCCCAGCACGCATCACTCCCAACTGAGCTCAAATGCAGAAAGTCCACAAGAAATGGAAAGGAGGACAGGCTACCGAGGGGAAATACAAACATTTCCCAGGAACACAGAGGTAAAACTAAACCAGCCAAGCTCAGTTTTAAAATTGCTGAATCAAGCAGGTGACCTAGCATCAGAAAAAAAACCTGATACATTCAGTGCCTTCTCCTGAACCTTAGTCTTGACTGAGACAGTCTCCTCCGAAGCCAGTAGTAGCAAAGCTTGTGGAATGAAATGTGCTCCCTATACTGCAGGTAGCATCATGTTAGAGACTATTAAAGCTGGACTTCACAAACCCATGAAACTGAATGGGATTCATCTGACAGTAGGAGATCTACAGAAAGCCCTTCCTACCCCTTTACAGTGGTTTTTCCATTGATTTATCCACAGAAATTAAGTGGACATGTTTCCGTTTCCTCCACTGGTTTACGAGAAATACAGACATCTAACACAGCTAAAGACTACAGCAAGCTTTCCATTGGTGTTGCTATCATGGATCGAGTTATGTACCATAGTCTCACATCAGTTATCAGCACCATTTACAAGGGAGAAGGGTTAATAATAAAGGAGTATTATTGAAGGATAGTCCTGAGGTGAAAATGTGAAGACAATTTTACATGAAACCCGCAAAATTCAGGCAAAGTGAGTTAAAACAGAAAAACAGAGACAAATCTTCAGTTTTGTGGAGGTCAGTCTGGAAAACAGTTCTTCACAGGTAGGCTACTGCTAACTTGTCACAGCTGAGACTGTTAGACAGGATCTTTTGATAGTGTAAGCTGGAATGTCTTCTTTCACAGAAGATTTAGTTGGGCTTTTTCCAGAGTTCAATACTTGAAATAACGAAGATAAGTCGCTATTTAACATCCAAACCATAATTAGAGAAGTCTAGCATCACAGAATAAGTTCTGGATGACTGATGAAACCTGTATTCAGACACTAACAATTTAAGGTATGGGGCCTTCAACACTCAAGTTTTCCCCGACTTCGGTGACTTTGGGGATATCAGCATTGTTGGGAGCTTTGCAGGCATGGTTAAACTGCAGCTGCTGTTCCTGTAGGACTGATGCCATGGAATCGAGGAAGTTTCGGTTATGTTGGTTGTATCTGCTACGCAGCGACATCCCTAGCTGCTCATCTAGTTTACTACCCAGATTAGGTACATGCCTGCTTTATCTTAGACAAACTTCACCTTGAACTCTCAAAGTCAGTCTAAACTTAAGTACCATAAACATATGCCAGAGTTTGTTTCTCAAGACAACTCCTGCTGGTCTTAATTTTGAGGAATATTTAAATTATTTAATGCTAAAAAAATAACATTAGGTGAAGACAGCAAATCTCAAATTTTTGTGTGTTCATTTAGACATTTTTAGCCTTGAGAACAGCGTAACATTTTCATTTGGCTTCCTTTGACATGCTGTCTCTTTTTAAACTATCAACATGTTAACAGTTCATTGATCTGCACACCCTAGAAGAGCTAAGTAAAGTTCCAAGTAATTTAGGACAAGAAACATTCAGAATGAAACCATTTGGTACCAAAAAGCACAAAGAGTGTAAAGGGTAGAATTGCTGGATCATCACTACAAACAATTTAAGCGAACTTTTATTGAAGCATTAAGTTGTGGTACAGATATTTTTAAATGATCAAAGTCTAACACCACAGAAGTTATAAACACCATACTCCCCCCATCCTGATCACCCTAGATAGTTCAATAATCCATTCAACAGCTTTCACTTTTATAGCCGAGGCTTATGCTTCTATTTGTAAAATGTGTATTTCGGTATTACTTGAAAAGGGATCTTCAGTCTACTTACAGGACCTCAAGCCAACAAGCGTCAGGTCAGTTGGGACAATGTTTAAGAACAAAAACACCACTGAAATATTGGTCCTCAAGATTAACACCAAAAAGCTTTAGTGCCATTTACAGCATGTAATTGATAATGTTGGTAAAGAACATCAACAATATGCTTAAAATAAAAAAATCAAAACGTTCCAACCACTTGATTTCTAACCAAGCAGACTTTAGTTCTGAAGCACTGGAAAAGTACTTCATTTACAAATACGGAAGGAACAAAAAACCACTGCGTCAAACCAGAAAGAGTCAAAACATTGCAAGGACAAGAGGGAAAAAAATAATCTCAATTTTGTAATTAACATGCTGGTCTCACAGCTGTTAAAATCCCAGTATTTGCAAACATAGCTGAAAGTGTGCCAGCTCTTTAAAGCCTGCATTTTAGTCAATACCCATTAAAGTGACTTTGAATTACACACTTATTCATGCTCTATGAATAGCATTCTACTTCACTTCTGTCCAGGTGTCCCAGACAGTTCTTGTTGTGTGCCTTCACTTAATGCCCTCAAGTCACAGTAAGAGGAACCACCTTAGTCATTAGGAAGAAAAAACAGATGAAGTCACAACACTCAAATACAACATAAGTCACAAGCACAACAATGTCACAGGACTGTCACAAGATAGAGGCATTAGCTTTGCTTGGAACAACAAAATGAAGTGACACTGGGCCAGTTTAGAAACACTCTTTACAGTTAGAAGTGGTAGGTCACAGGTTTTACGGAGAATAATCCAAACCAATCAACACACCCAGCCTGACAAATCCCACTCCTTCGCTAGATCTACCTGCCAGTGCTCAGGAGCACCAGCTTCTTAGTCTGACACAGCTGGTGATTAGGAAAGAAAATGTCTGGTGCCAGTATGAACCTGCACTTCGCAAAGCTGTCACACAACGATGCCAGAGCACTTGCATCCTGACTTGGCTCTTGCCCTATCAAGCCTTGGACCTTCTTCAAATTCTGCCTTTGTGTAGCAGCGTGACAGCTCGGGAGTGTGGACAGATAAATGAGCAGTAAGTTAAGATGAAATTTAACCTGCACTAGTACCAATAGCCAAGTTTCTAAAGGTGAAAGACCAATGTGTTAGCCCAGTGCTACAGTATAGCTGAGCAAATTCCTACAAGCTTTATTAGAGCATGAAAAGTCAGTCTGATTTAAAAATAAATCAACCACCACCTGTAGTAGCAAAACAATTTGTAACTGTTTTAAGAACTTTCTCCAAACATGAAAGTGTTAATTAGGAATCAGTTTCATTAGAAATCATTTATAAGTTTGTCAAAACTGTTTTAGACTGAAATCACAACATAGGTAAAAAAAGAGTGACAATTTAACAGAGAACTGTCCCCAGTGAGTAGGCTGAGGCTAAAGTCTAGTGAGGACGAAAGCCTTGTCTGTGGGGAATTTTTGGTGATACCTGGAGAAAAACTATACTGTGTGTAATTCTACCTGCATTATTTTTACAAGTGTTGTAAAGTTTCATACAGTAAGATTTTTCTACATGCACTTCAATTTCACAGCAAGAGTGGCGCAGAGTACCTAAACACAGAAGAGAGCATTCATGCAAGATATCTAACTCCTTGATATAATAATGCATACAATTCAAAATGGTTATACTATGATTACACCTAGGGCTTTCCACAACTACAAGGTGGTGGGAGTGGAAAGCATGGCCCCCTGAATCATTAACTAGAAAGCAACCACCACCTTCTATATGGGATTTCTTTTTGCGTTTTTTCTTCATTCTTAATCAACTGTGCTGTTGCTGGCGATTCTTTGTGAAACTGGTAAAAACAAAATTATAATCACTGAATTGGGCAATCTGGTGATCAAGACGTTTAAACCCTTCAATCTTCTGGGCAGAAGAAAACACTGTACGACATTTAGAGCTCTACAAAACAAAAAAGTGAAAGTTACTTTTTTAAGCTTAGCACTCAGAGATGGACTAGCAGAGTATTGTTTTATGTGTGGTTCTTGTGATACTGTTACAAACATGCTTCAGCCTGGGCCTGAGTGCTGCAGAAGTTTCAACCACAAGCAGCAATTCTGTTCCCCACATACGGTGCTGCTTTTCTATGAACCACTACGGGGGGTGGAGCGCTCCTCCTGTGAGGACAGGCTGAGAGAGTTGGAGCTGTTCAGCTCGGAGAAGAGAAAGCTCCAGGGTGACCTTAGAGCAGCCTTCCAGTACTTAAAAGACGGGGACAGGGTTTTTAGCAGGGCCTGTTGCAATAGGACAAGGGGCAATGGTTTTAAACTAAACGAGGGCTGATTCAAACTAGATAAAAGGAAGAAATTTTTTACACTGAGGGTGGTGAGGCACTGGAACAGGTTGCCCAGAGAGGTGGCAGATGCCCCCTCCCTGGAAACACTCAAGGCCAGGTTAGATGGGGCTTTGAGTCACCTGATCTAGTGGAAGGTGTACCTGCTTATTGCAGGGGGTTGGGCTAGATGGCCTTTAAAGTCCCTTCCAACCCAAACCATTCTATGACACTATGACTAGCTGGCAGCACCACCATTAACAGCAGTGCTTCTACAGCTGACAGCTGCAGCCAAATCCAGAAAGATGTCAAAGCAAGAAGTTATGCCTACACAAAACTGCACAGGATGTTGTTAGAATATTGAGATTGGGCTGCCTTATCTTCATATTTCAGTTTTCTGGAGATCAGATTCAGTACATGCCAAAGCAATACTGAAGAGTATTTTCACTTTGCAAAGAAACTACCAAATACAAAGGCAAACTGGAAACTAGTAACACTCCAGTAAAAAAACCCTCTAGCCTTGCTTTGTGTCAATATGCATTTCAGGAGCTGACAACCTAATGTAAGAAAACTCACCTGATTAACAAAGAGGGTTGTCACAAATTTTCCTGGCTTGAAAACCTCTACAACTTTTCTAATCAGGTCATCATAAGAGGTCTGACTTATGTTTGTTTCAAAACTAACGTAAGAAAACTCTGGTTCTGGAGTGATGTGAATAGTCCAGTAAGTTCCCTGAAAAAAATTTACATAATATTACCAACAAATAATTACTATTTATTTTAACATTAATTATCAGTAACTGTAAAACTTACATCCGATTTCATCCCATTCATTGAATACCCACAAGGATTGAACATTGTAGCATCAATAACAGAACCTGGTATCAGGTCACGAATTCCACTCATCTGAAACAGAAGATAAAATTACACCACTCAGTTTATCACGCATCCTTACACTGTTTAGATTTAACTCAAAAGCAGAATGAACACCAATTTAGGGGACAGGACACCAGAATTATCCCAGTAACGTCAGTTTGACAATCTGTACCACTGCAGACAAACCTGCCTTGAATCCTGTCACTTACCAAGTGACTGAGTGCCAAGTTGCACGCAAGTTATCAGATACTTTGCCTCTTACGGAACCAAGCTGCATACCTCCAAGACAAGGAAACAGCTTAGAATTCTAAAATATAATTGCTTCTGCAACAGAAAACAAAGCTCCTGTTCAACCAGTATCCACAAAGTGAAGGCTGTTTACATTTACTCCGGAGTGAGAATATACTTCTTTGTACTCTAGAATGAAGGGCAATCCCAAGCACTTTGAGTTCCCACACAGTACTTGAGCTAGAGCCAAACCTCAACAGCAAACACAGTATGAGAGTCACAGCTTAAGATGGCAAACCAGATGAAGACAATGTACTTGTCAGAGAAACTTGGTTATGTCACAGGACTTTCCCATTTGGAAAAAGATGAGGAGGCGAAACTATGAAGTTATGCTTAGACTTTAAATCTGCCCCCACCCCCCCTAAACTATCCAAACAGCTTCATGATTTAACCTTAATTTTGATACCTAAATTCCCTTGGCATTCACTATCTTTAGTCTAAGTCTTACTCCATGTAATCTCCATCCTTCAGTGGAAGTTATTCAATTGTGGTTTTATTCCTCCATTTTTCAGAGGTTAAGCTTCACCTAAAGCACTGCAAATTGTTCCTTTCAATAGATTAAATCAGGGCACTGAAAATTTTAAGTTATAGGCCCAAAAAAATTCTGGAGTAAAATCCATTTTACCCCTAAAACATTAACCTGACATTTTCTATGAGATACCATTTAATACAAGGTTTACTTTGTGGCAGGAAATAAGTGAATTGTTTTGTTGCCCAATTTCCATCATTCCCACAAATGTTTAGTTTTCTGGCAAACGTACACGAGTGACATCATTTGCAGTAACACCATCTTTCATGTAGAACTGGTCCATAACTACTGGGTCAAGCTCACTCATCAGAATTTCCAGTGTCTGATCAGGCTGATTGGATATCCGACTCTCTGGGAAATCCAGGGTGTACAGGTACCTATAGAAAATACAAATCGCCTATGTAATAAATATTAGCAGCACCAGGTTAAGCTCTACTGTAAATCACAAAGATTTCAAAGTCTTCACATACGTACCAGCAATCAGAATTCATACGCCCCATGCAATAAGCTGCTCCATCTAGACAAGACAAAGTCTCCAGTTAATGTACCACAGCTGATCCTTTATGTAAGATATTCACTTCGTTTCATAATTAAAGACAAAAAAGTCTTTCACAGAACACTAAGAGGCTCACTGATACAGTCGGCATCTGTATCAAATAACCAGGCACTTAACTTCAGGAACATAAAGCCAATAATCAGCAGAACAAGCTCCCTGAGAAGGTGGTCTGGACACCAAGAGCCTAATAGCACGAAATTCAGGTTACAAGCTTTAGCTATGCACAGACAGAAACTCTGGTACTCTTAAGCATCGAGTTCATGAATTTACTATTAGCATGTATTTTCAAATAACTCAGGTAAGTACTACAGCTCATGTTCCTTCAAAAAACTTCTCCCGGTAGTTAAAATTCAAGTTTATTCTTGTAGGTCTTAGATTTTACTAAATGTTTAAATTCAGGCTTCAGGGCAGTGACTTCTCTGAGAAAAGCTTATATTTTTCTTCAATGTCTTAGTTACCTTAAATTACTAGCCTACCTTTTTAATGAGGCTTTTAGGGTCAGCGAGAGCTGGATTCTGCAGACTGACTTACTACACTCCATTTGGAAGTCTGAAGATGACCTCAGTTAAGGGAAGGTGCTAAGTGTCAAGCTTAGCATGCTTTAAATTTTGATCTTAGCAAGTTAGTGTCAGAAATTCAGAAAGTATCTATAGCTTTTGCTTTTTATGCAGCCAAAGCTTGTGCTAGCTGCAGAACTGCAAAGGACTGCTGAATGAATGGCCTGGCAGCCTGTTCATATTCTAGCACTTGTCACCTCCCATTTCACATCAAAGCTTCATGCAGGTTGTGCAACTTTGCTGAAATTTCATGTACTTACTTGGGAAAATTTCATTAAGAAACTCTACTTCTTCCTGGAAATTCCTATGTGGGTACTCCTGGTGGGAAGGCTTCATGAAATTCTTACGCGAATAAAAGAAGCTCTGAAAAAATAAAGGTGCATCTTACATACTGAATACATCTGCCTACCTTGAATCTAAAAATCTAGATAAATGCAAGCATTTATTGTAAGCTTTCATTGTCAAAACAACACTGCTACCTGTGTTTGCATTTCAGAGGCATATGGTTATTCCTAGCTGAATTTATAAGCTATATGAGAACTTACTTCCAAATTTGTTTTCCACAAGAAAACATCAGTGACTTCAGCACTGACAACATGGGCATGGAAGTCTTTCACCATTAAGTAACCTTAACTCAGCACAATGGCATTAGTAAGTTAGCATCCTTTCAGGGCCAAACAGAAGGCTAAATCCCACAGCAGAGCAAGCCATTACAATCTTCCTATTGTGGGAAGCATACATAAATGGCAAAGGAAGTTTCAGAATATTTAATAAAATTAGTGAATTTTAAATATTAGTAAAAAGCTTCTCACACATTCTAAGGAAGATGCAGCATTTTTGGCACCTTACCTGAATTGAGTCAAACCCACTGTACTCCCTAGCAAGCTCCAACAGGGGAACCAGTGCTTGCAGTAAGAGGGTGGTACCACACGTCTTCAAAATGAAACGTCTCTTGGAGACAAACATGCTACTCTCACTGTAAAAAAAGACGTGTTAAAGATATATTAAGTGCTCTATATAAAACAAGCCAAGAGAGAATGGTTAGATCTTGGTTCTTATCCCAACACAATGCATTACTGTAAGTGAACATTCAGCATATGGTACATAAACATGCTTCGCAAATGGATCAAACCAATAGATTTCAGCTAACATCTGAGAGCTGTTATGATTTCCCAAAACAAATACCTGCTGCAAACATGGAATTGCACAGCTACCACACTACAGGAGAAGAGGTACTACATGCATTACATATCCTCAACCTATTAGAGAACTACAAACATGCTGTGAAGTGAGTATGCAACATACACATGCAATTTAGTCTCTTAACCCAGGCACAGAACAGGTTCAAATCTGAAATATGACTTTCTCAGCTGAAATAAAGCCTACGTGAAAGTCAACTCAAAACAGGCAAAGGCCGTAACAGAATTTCACAAGTTGTCTGGCCGCATCTTCTAGAAAAGCTGACCACTGGAAAGTGGTATATCAGCACCTGTCCACAGAACAGGAAGTCTCATAATGAGACTATAGGCACAGCTATACAATATGCCTTATAAGATATAGTTTATGTATAGTTAATTTCTGTAAGTCAGATACTTCACTACAGTCCCACTGAACTGGAGACAGGCATTGATACTACATCCAGAACACCTACACACGTATAACAAGTATCTTCTCACCAAGTAACTGAACAACGGGAATAAAAGTCCAGCTTAAATCAGTAACTTGGTTTGGAATGCTGTTTCAGAATTCAAAGTTGAGGTTATATTTCACCCAGGACACAGTTGTAACTAGTTACATTATTTTCAGAATTTTGTTTTAAATACATAAAGCTTGAGCAAACAAGACTTCAGCAGCTTGACTAGCTTGCTCTTAGCCCAACCTTGCCCTCAAGGCAGTCTTTCAGAGTACAAAAGCTTGTTTTTTGTAATCTGAAGTAACACAGAGAATGTCAATGTGTCTAAAATGCATGTAGAAAAAGCATGAAAGCATTTCAGAAGATGAAAAACACGTCGCAAAAGTAGTGTCCTTACAACTAATTCCTGCATAACACAAAAATTCCAAGATTTCAGGAAAGTTACATTTTTACAGATGTCCTTAGCGCAGCTGCAAGAGTTGTTCCAGTTGACTGCATTATCTGGAGTTAAAGCCGATCTACTTACACAGTTTTTGCTGATCTAGGTGACACCTACATGCACTATTCTGCTGAAGTGATCCTAAACCTCTTAACTGGGGAGACTTATTTATCCCAGACAAAATTCAGTGATCAGGTGTAGAAACACCACTACTATGTCTTTTTTTTTAACAAAAAGTATTAAGGACAACAAACACTGATAACTATGAAGACCTTGCCGCTATGCAACAGAAGCGCGACAGCACTATGATTAGCAGACCCCTGTACGCTGTAGTCATGAACAGGACAATCTGAACCCACGACTGGATTCTCAGCCAAGTGGATCCCATACAACAGCTTTAACTTACTTACCTCTTGGAGACTAAAAGAATAAGCTAGTGGCTTACCTGAGTACATAAGCTTCCTGCTTGTCAGTTTTTGTCACACTTATGATCAAACAATGCACATTCTCCAGAAGTTTGTCCCACTCAATCCTGCAAAGAAATTATAGAAGAGCACAAACAACAGGTTAAACTGAAGCTTTCTGGAACCCTATGTAAGAAGTACAGCCCAAACAAGACTACAGATCTTGTCTTGAGTTGCTGGATTGGACAGCACAAGAGGCGAAGACTTCCTATATAGGAACTGTCTATCACAATACAGTAATACCCAATTCTTAGCTCCCAGTGGTTAAGTATTCCTGAAGATCTGTTAATCTACTGCATGAGGACAATTGTCAAACAACCCCATGCTTCTCACTAGGCAAGTCAGGATAACCTTAAGTTCTGCATCTCACACGTACCGAGATGAATTCATTGTTATAACTTAAGGTATACTTTAGGTTGAATCTCCATGTACTTAAATCACAGTAGTCACTGGCAAATACTAGAGTAATAAACCAGCCAGGTAACATTAACATGTTTTATTTGTCCATCATAAAGTCAAGTTCATAATTTAATTGAAAACCAGCCCTAAAAACTAACACATCTCAGTGACCTGAACTCCTCTGATCAATCAGAATCACAGAATTCCTTCTGTCTCTAGAAGATACAGAAAACTTGCAGCAAATAGTTTGGAATATTGCATTTACAAGAAAATAAACTGAACTACAGTGCTAGATTTCAGTATACTGGTAGAAGTTTAACATTTCAAGTCTTTCCTGTCATTACTCATTCTACAAATAATTTTATTAATAAACTGAAAAAACCAAAGAGCTCAAATTAAGCCCAAAGACTTCCAAGTACTCACGAGAAGTGACAGACTTGCAAAAAACTATGTTGGTTCTCACTTCAGTCTTGTGTCTACATCAGATTAGTAGAATCCAATATAGTCAACGTTGCTATAAAGCAGACAGGAACAGATACAGCTTTCTGAAGTTGCAAAATTACAATCCTGCCAGCTGCCCTACTTCTCTCAATCCCTCCCTTCCCAAAGCATATTCCACCCGCAGGTTTGTGCTGGCTTTTGTGCTCTGACCTGTCATGAACCAAGAAATGTACTAACCCAGGATAAAACTAAGCTGCCCACCAGTAGAGCTGGAACAACTACAGGACTCTTCACAGCTGGGAGCATGAAAGAACTGCAATTTTTTAACATCAAGCAAATCATTAGATTGGCTCAGCTACCCATATAACTGTCAGCCTAATCCCTCCTCAGGAATCAGACCTCTCTCCCTTCACTGACATTGCAAAAATTCTATAGTTCTGCTTCAGGACAGAGCACTCACTGTTAATTCTATCAGCAGGGTTCCTCAGGAGCCATCTTTTCCCTAAGAAAACCAGCCGGTTTGCTAAGTTGAAGTTTTAGATTCTGCTCTATATAGAACTGAAAATATCCAGATGTTCTTTGCTTCTCTAAACACCCCAGCAAACAAATGTCTTAATCTCTCCCTCACTTGAGAATGCCTCCTGAAACCTAATTCAGTACCTTTACTACTAATACTTCAAGATTTTCCCTTTTAAAGTGTATATTACACTAAGCCAGTATATTAATACAAGAGTCAACCAGAACACACTTAACCTAGACTCCCACTATAGCCTCCTTTTAGATGAGACTGAAGCTATTAAAAATGTGTTTAAGAGACTGCTACGCATCTCAAAATCCCACATAATTAAACGCACATCTGAACAAGTTTATGAACTCTGCAATACAACTGGATACTTAAAATCAGTTGAGGTTCTTCTCACCACCACCCCAGTTAGTGAACCTTGATGAAATACTCTTTTGCAGCTATAGACATGAGCACAGACCACTCAAATTCACATGTCAAATTATAAGAAGACCAGCTTGTTTTTAATGCTCAGATAAAATCCCACACAGTTATTCACCTCTACACTTATGTCATTGACTGGGTTTAACTCTGTTCCTGATACTCAGGTTTATACAAAAATGCAAGTGTCTCCTCATCTTTGAAAAACCTGGCAGATGCAAGGAGTGAAATAGTTTATATTATATTACACCTACTTTTTAAATGCTCCGAGGCAATCACACTGTTCTGCTGAGGACTGCAGGACTATCTGCTTTTCTCTGGAAGCTAAAGCACACCTGCAGATTTGCCAGCCTTAGTATCTTCCCGCTAACATCCTTTTACATTCTTCTTGTAAATTGAACTAGGTAATGTATTAATTTGGTTTGGTGGAATAACTGTTCGAACCATTCCAGCACCGTAACTGACAATATTTTTATCTGCCATTAAAGAAATACCCAGTGTCTGACACAGCATTTATGAATGCCAAGACAGAGTTCCCTTACACTGCCTGATGCTGAGCTGCAGTAACCCCATTGGTACAGTACTACAAATCTGATTTTGTACTTGTCTAAGTATTAACGGGTACGTAACTGTCTCAGGCTCTGCAAGAACATACGTCTCAGCCTTTGCAAGCTTCTTACCTGGTCAGACAGTCAAAACCTTAGCTTTATGTAGACCAAGTGAGAATTTTCTTCGAGTATCACTGTAGTGCAGTTCCATGCAGACATTTCTGGAAAATGGCTCATTTAAGTTTCAGTCACATATTAGCAGAGGAAGATGTAACAATTTTGGTGTGCAGGTGGTCCAACACTGAAGGATCAGTACAGCATACTACCAACAATACAATATTGCAATGTTAAGTCCAAAGCCTACCATGTAAAGAAAGCCCCACATCATGCTTGACAGTACTACAGATAGTATTAGGTACTATGGCTGCAATCAGCAGTTGCACAAGACCTTTGCATATTAAAACTTTGATCAATTCTTCATTATGCCACTACAGAAACCATAGCTAAGCATATGCTAAACATTCATGTGTTCAGCCTTTACAGGAATAAAGGGCAAGTTCATCATTTGATCTGGCTAGAGTAGCATCAAGGAAGAAAGCCTACAAACTGAGAAACGTACAAGATGGCAGGCTTGATCCAAAAGCATACATAGAATAGGCTAACAAAGGGTTGCAGCACCCAGGATGAGACTTGGCCTCGTTGGGGAGAAGTTTTGCAGAGGCACTGGCATGTACCCATGTGCATTTTAAAGCTAAGCACAGAAGACTACAGAAAGGCCACTAACATGCTGGATTTGATCTCAATATAATCTATTTAAACAAAATGACCTTAGCATTTGACATTTTCCATTGTTTAAAGCAGAGCTAAGGAATAACATCTGGGACTACTTTGTACCAAGCAGACTGAGTTCACTAGAAGTCCAGCTCTTGCATTTCTTCCTTTCCTTTATTCTACATAATTATTTAAGTGTTACTAAAGACAAGCAATGTCCACCCCCTCTTAATGCAGAAAGAAAAAATCCACCTTAAATAGTATTTCAATGGTTATCAGTACATGTATTGCAGCTAACCTCATTTTATTTTGTCAAATAAAGACCCCCAAATTTAGTAACTGTGAAATATTTGAGAACATTACTTCCTATTTCATAACAGAGTGAAGTTTTAACTGGGAGGCAAAGCCTCCAACTGAAAAGGGGAACCAAAGAGACTAATTCTCAATAAAATGCTGTCACAGGCTTCTGCTCTTCAAAATTCCCCTTTCAACAGGAAGTATGTGGATTTCATTACTATTTCCTAAATTATTTCCTACAAGCAGACATCAGGACAATCCCAAACACTTTCGAAATTGCTTTGTTACACTCAAGCCAAGCATACTAGAATACGATACGTGAGAACCATTGATAGCTTAGTAAGTTCTGTAGCAGACCTGCACCCATTGGAACTCCAGACTGAAAATACATTTTGAGACCAATTCCTCACTGTTATGTAGGCTTATTACCAACTTCATTCCAAAGCTGTAAGATCCTGTTTCTGAAATCTCAAATTACTGCCACCTACTGAAAGTCAAAATAGTTTCTCCAATAGGCAAGCATCATGCATCTTAAATGGTTGCACATGCTCGGAGAATACCAAATGAAAATGGAATACATCTACTCAAGTGTGAAAAACTGTCCATGCTTGAATGGTAGAAATCTACTTGTTCTATACTTGACCAGCAGAACATGCCAAAAGAAAAAAGTCAAGTTTAGCAATCTACTCCTAGCAACTACCTGGGTTGCAATGTTTAGTGCCTTATCAGCACTGACTTGTTACCAGAGTGCAAATAACTCCCATTCAAACTGCCACCCGTGTATGTCAGTACGGAAAACCTATCAGAACTGAGAAGTATTTTAAGCATACTTCCTAAAAATAAATTGTGTAATGAAATGAATAGCCAACAGTCCCTTCTCAACCAAATTCCTGACCATCATCTTTACTCCTTTATTTTGTATTTCTGATAAACAAAGAATGAATAAGCTATAAATCAAGTTTTCCTTGCCTGATAAAACCATACTTTTGAATGCAAGCTATAGGCCCATTCTGAGCCTTTATCTCAGGGCTGAAACAGGTTTGTAAGACAGGAGTCAATCATATCAGGCAGCAACACAATGCTGCTGTTTCAGGCCAACTGGGAAGGGGATAACAAATTTAAAGAGATAAAGACCTATATCAGGAACTTGTTCCTATCAGAAATTAACAGCACCCACAAGCATCCCATCCCACCACCCCAGTAACAGTACCTTGCTAACACAGCCCAGACAGCACTGGAAAAGCAGAAATTGCAGCAGAGCAGGAATTTTTAGGAAATAAATCTTGTGAAACTCTAAGACAGCTTAAGCTGTATACATATTCTGGCATAGCTTTTCATTGAAATTGCACAGCTGACAAGTCTGTGGTAATCAAAGTAATAAGCACATTAATCTTACACTTAATATAAGATCTTATTTTAAAATCAAGCATTCAAATGCAGAGCAACTTTTTATTCCCTCATCTGTTACCTACTAAGTATTTTTAGGAGCCAATAGATATATCAGTTACATCATTAGCAGGCTACAGTTAAGTAGGCAAATTCCTGCCAATACCATGGTCCAGAACAGTCAAACTTAATACCTGCCCCAACAGCCTATGCAGAGGAGATGCGGCTGAGGAATGTGGAGCTGACCACGTATCAGCATTAGCAGAGTTGCAACATTAGTTTCAAGCATCCTGAAACAGGTAGATACAGTACAGACCACTACACAAAACCCACAAGCTTTCTAAAGCACCTCCTCGCAGCTGGTGCTATTTCCCTGCAGATAGCCACACGTGATTTCCTATTAGAATTATAACTTAGTTTATAAATTGCTGTTGAAGACAGATTATCTTGAACTATGTTCACACCCGGGGTTTAGACTCAAGGCACTGGCAACTCGATAGTTTCACTTCAGCAGTATCTGTGGAGCGCACAAAACCCACACACCCTCTATATGCTCTGAACAGAGATATACAGAAAGACTGCCTGCATCTCCTCTACCTGAAACTTAGAAAGCCCTCCAGGAACATGCACTTAATCTTGAATTAAAGAAAGGCACCTGAATGCAAAGTTGCATCCACATCAAAAGCAATTCCAAGCAGTACTCCTCACAAAACAGTTCTTACCTAGGAGGTCCTGAGCCAACTAAGGAGAATCATTCCCAAATGACACCAAGATATTTCAGCAACGGCACTAAGATGGCCACAGATAGCGCTTTAAAGGCTCCGTATCTGTCCTGTTGCAGGCCTTTTATTGTTATTGCAATTACAGCTGTATACATGGGATGACAACTCTGTCCTTTACACCCAAGGATATTCGATGAGTATTCCCAAGTCTCATAGGACAAAACATACATAACACTCAAGGTGTTTAAGGAAGCACGAGCCCCAACAGGCACATCAGGGCTTCAACAGAATTTAGAGGCAACACTCAGGGCAACTTTAAGTGTAACCTCCTCCAGAACAAACATGCTGAAAGGCAGAAAGCATCTCCCATAAGCCTCGAACTTTCCCATTCTCCTGGCTGAGTAAACAGTCATCAGGAAAGTCCTCTTAGGCGTGTACCAGTAGCTACGTGTTCTAATGGGACGCTCTGAGGCATCTCACTAAGGGACCAGATCTTTGACAGAAAGCAACTAACTAAATTCTTCATCAGTTTCAGTGGTAAGGTAGGAAAATACCAAAAAGCCTTCAACACAAGTATTAACTTCCCACAACCAGTATCACAACCAGTGGCAGCAGTGAGTGTAAAAGGGCTTGTTTCCTTTGTGTGAAACCATTCTTTAATTACAAGCAAACTTATTTTACCTGTAATTTTGAACTTGTTAGCTAAAATCTAGTTCATGAATATCGACTTTGATGAGGGGCAGACTAAGTTCTTACATAAAGTTGTCCAGTTTACCTTTCATCCCCACATAAAAAAAGCTCAGCAAGCACACAGTGACAGAAGCCTTTATCCTGGCACAATCCTGCCCTACCCTGCCTTCTTCCCAGTCTCCAGAGAAGCTCTACATTGTTTTGTTCAAACCACTGCAGAAGTAGAACAGGGCTCAGGGCCCAGCCTCCTTGGACCTTCACTGTTTGAGCAAACAGGCCCCGCTACGGTCCCAAGGACGGGGGGAAGGGACAGAGGTGCAGGAACACTGCAGCAGTGAGTTGACTCAGGCTATAGGGTGCAGCACAAAGCAAGTATCTGCAGGACTCAGGTGCTTGACTGTACTGGTGCTCAGAAGTTTTCATGTAGCATGGGATGAGACTCATTGGTGTCACTCCATATTGCTCATTACTGCACTGCTTTTTCTCCAGTTTCTTGTGTCTCCACATAATACAGACAAATAGGAAGGCACATTAAAGCTTAATTTCAGAGTATTTTTTCAGGGTTGAATGCTTGAAATATGGACTCTTAATACTTGCATCATTAACCATGGTCTCAAACTTCTGTACATTCAAGATCATGATAAGCCCCAAGATGGCAAATGCATAGCTGCACATCATCTGAAGGAATAGACAGCTTATTTTACTGTGGACTTAGTGAATGCACTACTCAAGTCACCATAGAATTCCAGGGCTCACAGCATGTTCATCACATTTTCAGCAAACCTTCCTTTTTTATACATAGTTTAACACTATTTTTAAAAACTTGCTTTACAAAGCACAGTGAGAACAAGCACTAAAGTTAAAGCAAATTATTTCAAGACCACAAAAACGTTAACTTCATTCCACTTTTGAATATGAGTAGGGTGGGCATCTTCGGATGCTTGCCACTATTTCAACCACAAGACCTTTTCACAGAACTGATTAGCAAATGAACACCACCCCCTCACCCCACCCCAATCTTAACAGCAAAGTAAAATCCATGTCCAATACTTTTAAGTAAGTATAGATATTTTCTGAAATACTTTACACCTATCCAAACTCTTCTCTAGAAAGCAGGCTTGCCCATAGTAGGAAAAAATTTCAAATTTCTTAATTGCATACGTTCTTGAACTTTTTCCCTTTTTTTTTGCTGGTGATACCCAGTAAAGACTAAAATATCTAATCTCTAGCAAGCACATGCAACAGGGAAATTTTTAGCTTTGAACACCAGCTTAGTCATTCAGTAGATGAATGGCTCACATTTCACTACTAAGCAGGTTTTACAATACAAAAGGCACGCTCAACTGGTTTGCAAGTTGATTCTAATTTAGCTATTGTCCTGCAGTTTCAGCTTTGATTTCAAGTTCTGTTAAACATGAACGAGCCTATTCAATTGCCTTTCTAGAATTAGCATAGTGGGATATATTGTATTCAGTTTATTTGCATCTATCAACTGAAATAATTTAATTACAACAATATTCTAAAAGAGAATGTTTTTATAAAACTTCATGTCATGCTAGCAACATAGTATGACCAATAATTACTCCTGGACACAAGTTAACACGGGTTAACAGCAATTTTCAGACATGTCACAGACTCCTAACAAAAAGTACACAGCTTCAATTAACATCTTGTATTAGGAGGCAATTAACAAAGACCTGCAAAGCTTGCTCACAGCTCTGAAATAGTGCTAAAGACCACATGTTCAACAGTTAACACTTTGTATCTACTCTATTAAAACTTTACAGACATATCTAAACCATACAAAGGAACTGTTGCAGTACCTGCCTCGCGATTGCCTTAAATGCTGCTGAGCAGTTTTAAAAATTCAGTCTGCAGTTTTGCCGACGTGAGCCTGAGCTGACAAACAGAACACCAGAGAGCACGGATGGGTCAGTGAGGAAAGCATTTGCAGAATGGCATCTCTGAACTAGATCTGTACATTCCAACACCACCACATTAACGCAAAGCAAATGAGTACTTTTGGAATCTTTCACATTTAAAGTCAAATACAACAGGAACCCTGAAATGCCTACATAACTCAGATCATCTGCGCATATTTGACCTAGGATTTGCAATAGTTTTCTAGGATTGCCTGGACATTAACTGTACAAGTTGTTACCTTGTGCTTTCTGCTATGCCACCAAATCTCAAAGAACGGTATACCCACATGTGATGATTTCTGCGTTCAGCACATTATTTAAAAAGGTCTGAACAGCATCACAAGTCAGAAAGTTACTTGAGGAAACTACCTCATTACACCAACAGGTCAGAGCTAAACATGTGTTCTGCAGTGCTTCTTGCGTGGCAGAAGTGAAACTTCCACTACCCCTGAGCCAGCGGTGTTACCCAACACACACGCACACATTCATTATTTCAGGAAGGGCAGTTATATGCCCAGTGGCAATTCCCATCTTTGGACAGCCAAATCCACCAATATACACATGGGAGAAATTTGCTGAAATACCAAAAAAAGGAAAAGACAAACGGCATTTGCTAAGCATGCCTTTGAACGGAGACGCTACCATCATCAACATATTCCAAACATCTGATACATCATGACAAGCTCTCCTCCAAGCTCTCCTTCTCAAGCTCCCTGACCAAACACCACTCAGTAAATGACATACACAAGCAGAACTGGATACACCGAACCCACCAGATCCTCCAGCTACCATGTGAGCCTGAAAAGTTTAACAGTTTACCACGCTGACAGTAAACTACTGACACAGGTACAACCTTCAGATTCGCCCTGGGTGCCGAAGACAACCCTATTTTTTTCAACTACATCGGCTGATCACATTTACATACCAATCCTGGCGCCCCTGCGTAACCCGTACGCAGCTGTGGGTCCACCAGCACGTTTTGCTCTGCACTTCAAGCCTGCAGCCCCCATTTTCCGACACTCCCAGGACACTCGTGCCAGAGGACCGTTTTCTGCAGACGCGCGGCGGGACCCCCGCTGACTGCAAGTCACAAGTCTAGGCCCCCCTGTAGAACACCGCGCTGGCAGCCCACAGCCAGGGCGCCTGCCGGGCCCGCCCGGCCCAGCACAGTCTCAGACAAGGGCCTGCGCGCCGCCTGCCCCCGGGGGGCCGACACCCCAACGCCCGTACCGGAGAGGCGCCCCGGCCCCCCACCCCGGGCGGCGGGGGAAGCGGCGCGAGCGCATTCCCCAGATGCCCATTGGGTGACGGGCGCGGGCCCACCCCCTGGCGGCGCCCGAGCTCTCATTGGCCCGAACTTGTCAATGGGGGAGAGGAGCAGCGGCAGCGCGAGCCGGGCGCGCGGCCAGCAGACTCACGTGTAAGCCACGGCTCCGGCCACACTCCCGGGAGGGGGGGAGGGGGGATCCCCCCCGCCGCTGCCGGCCCCGCCACGCCGGAGGGAGGCAGCGGAAGGGTTCCCGCGCACCGCCCGCTTCCCTCCGCGAGAGCTGCTCCGCGAGCCTGTCCCGCCACCGAGTGCCGGAGGGTGGCTGCGACACCGGCCGTGTGAGGGAACCATCTGTCCTCGCCGCGTCGGCGAGCGGCATCTCCCCTTCCCGGAATCCCGCGGCTCTCCCGGCGAGCGGGGCCGGGCGGTAGCAGGGGCTTGGCGCGGAGGGGCCCCGGCCGCCGGCAGCACTGCGGCACACGCCCGCCTCGCCTCCCGCCTCCCCCCTCCCCTCCCCGCCGCCACATGTTGCCAGCGGGGACCGCACGGGGCTGCACGAGGTGACGGCACGGAACGGCTTCCGCCCCGCGCCCTCCCCCGGCCGGGACGAGGGGAGGTTCCCGGCCCTGAGGGGAGGGGG
>Ga0065711_1034540_pt1 | contig 23588 bp, 10 predicted proteins | sample Hoacrofraction12_FD_59098 | JGI IMG/M metagenome (GOLD analysis project Ga0065711, IMG submission 59098) | Hoatzin crop microbial communities from Cojedes, Venezuela - Epithelial fraction 12 v2 (version 2) | ecosystem: Host-associated > Birds > Digestive system > Esophagus > Crop | place...
AAGAAATTCTTTACTCTGAGGGTGGTGAGGCCCTGGCACAGGTTGCCCAGAGAAGCTGTGGCTGCCCCCTCCCTGGCAGTGTTCAAGGCCAGGTTGGATGGAGCTCTGAGCAACCTGGTCTAGTGGAAGGTGTCCCTGCCCATGGCATGGGGGTTGGAACTAGGCAGTCTGTAAGGTCCCCTCCGACCCAAACCAGTCTATGGCTCTATGATATGAGGAAAGGAACAGGGAGCACTTATTCTCTGAGCAGGCTCAAAACAAAGTTCTGTACAGCACACAACCGTATCTGGACAACACTGCCACAGCAGTTTGTTGAGGTCAAAACTGTAGTTGCTTTCAAAAACAGAATTGACAAAAAATACAAAGAAAAGATTTGTAGTGACAGTAAACATGATATTCCAGATGCAGCCATTTTCCTATCGGAGCTTCTATTCTAAAGTCGCTCTTCTTCTAGCACATGCAGAAAGATTAATTAAATTTGCTACTCCTTCCCTTCCCAAGGGTGTTATAACTAGAAATCGGAATTCCAAAGACACAGTCAGACACAGTACCCTGTCTTAAAGTAAATTTAGCAAAAAGACTCTAGTTACACAGAGGCTGCTGACCTTTACATTGATAATTAAAAAGACAACAAAACAAACACACCAAAAGAAGAGAGGTGATACTTTTCCAGACAGCTACAAAAATGCAGGACAGCTAAACAGTACGCCACAATCTTTATTCTTTGGCAACAAAAAGGAACACATAATAGACAAATCCGAAGAGTCAATTTACAATGATGAAAGTAAAGAGAATGCTTCCCAGCAGGAGGAAAAAAGGAAAAAGAAAAAACAGACTTTGGCCTTATGCACACACTTCAAACTGCACCCTTTTTCGAAAGAATTCTTAAAACTGCCTCACTACAGAGAACGAGGGAGCTACTGTAACTCATAAGCAAAGATATCTTTGAAGTCCCTACAATGCACTCTTGTTTAATAAACGTTCAGTTATTTAACATTTTATGAGTCACTAGAGTTTTTCCTAACCTTTTTTTTTTCCTTCTGTTGAGCTATAGCCACAAAGGATGTTTCTTAAAAAAAAATTTTAAAAGTTGACATTTCTCAGACTTACCTTAATCCCATAATAAAATAAAATATAGTCACTATTGAATTTTAGTAAAAATGGAAAGCTAGCCTAGTCGAGAGAGTAACAAGTTACTTCAGCAATACAGCACTCACAAAGCTCAGAGCAACAGGTTCCATCTTGAGTTGAAAGAAAGAAGTCATAGCTAGTCTCCACTTTCAATAAAAAACATAGTACCAATTCCCTTTATCTGTTCTAGTCTTGTAACAGCAGCCTGCAGTCTAGGCTTGCCTTCTTCTGGGCTAGTGGTCAATGGGTTGTATTCTATCTGGAAGCCAGTAAGAAGTGGATTATTGCAGGGACCTGTCCTGTTTAACATCTGTATCGATGATTTGGAGGAGGTATCAGAGTGCACTTCCATCAGACTTGCCGATGACACCAAGCTGGGAAACAATTTACACTGTCAAGGACACGACCACCATTGAGAAGGACGTCAGATACAGGAATGGGTCAACAGCAACCTTCAGAGATTCAGCAATGACCAATGCGAAGTCCTGCATCGCGGAAGGAAATGCCCCTTACAGTGACACAGGTTGGGACTGCTAAGCTATGGAGCAGCTCTGGGGTCCTGGTGGGCAGGGAGCTGGCAGTGCAGGGAAGGCCAACAGCCATCCTTGTACAAGCAAGAGTGTGGCCAGTAGATCAACGGAAGAGATTACCTCCTCTACTCTGCACTCATTAGACTGCATCTCAAATATTGCATTCCGTTCTGGCCTCCTAAGGCAAGAAAAACATCAACAGACTGGAGCAAGTCCATGGGAAGGCCACCAGGATGGTTGGGGGCTGGAGCACTTGCACTAGGAGGAGATGCTGAGGGAATGGGCTTTGTTCAGCCTGGAGCAGGTAGCTTCAGCGGCATGCAACAGCAGCCTGCTCGGACCTACAAGGGAGTTTTCAAGATGACTCTGTCAGGCTCTTTTCAGCAGTGGGCATGGTGTGAGGATGAGAGAAAACTGGCCGAAGTTGAAACAACAAGCTCAGGCTAGATATAAGGAAAAAAAATTTCATGATGACGACAGACATGAAGTGGGACAAGCTAACATGAGAAGTTGTATTTGAGTAACTATGAACTCACAGGTGACCATGCTTCTTGCATATAGTTTTTAAATCGTCACTATCGCCACTTCTAAACCATGTGTGCGCGTATGCCTACATGTGTGCTCACTCCTGCCTTGCCTTCATTGTTTCTTCCCGATTAGAACTCCATCATTGTGTATCTTGACTACAGAAGAATAATCTTTGTTACTTGCCTATATCACACCAAATACTGAGGGTCCACAACAATTTCAGTGCATCTAACCTGGCTGTCACAGTTCTGCTCTTCCTCCATGCTACATGTCCTGCCCCTTCTCTTTTACTTGTGCTGGCACTCATCTGACTCCATAGTAAGACAGTTCAAAGAAATAAACTAATACAAGAGACTGAATTTCATTTTTTAACCAGTTTAGCTGCCTAACCAGTTCACTACTGGTACAAACGTCAATGCAAGAGAGAGGGTGGAACTACTTGCAGTCTCATTTCAGATTGGTATAAACTAGTCATGAAACAACAGAACTCCCGACACTGAAGCCCTGGTTGTTGTTGGAGATTGTAGGCAGTACTGTAGTATACATGACTAATACTGCTCCTCCTTATGATTAAGGTATTAAAACAGACAGATAAGACTAAGCATGCAAAATTGGAGAGGTGCTTAACTACCCCATGCAGTTTTTCCTGTGGTGAAAGTCAGGAGACTGATTTTGGTAGGTTGAGGGTTTTTTGGACTAACAATGAACCTTAACTGGTTGCAAAACCCGATTTCCGAGAAAGGCGAAGAAATTACAGAGAACAACGTTTAATTTCTGGTGTATTATGAAATAGAAATGCTTGGGCATTTCAGAAAATTTCTATTTATTGCAGTACCTTGATGTACTGGCTCCTTGAATTTGAAAGTAGAACACTGCAAATCAGCCAAGTGCCCGATCCTGCAAAGGACACACGACTTCACAGAACAAGCCAAGGAAACTTTCCAGGTGCAGCCTCCTCCTACACCAAAGTCAAAGGCAGCCTTGCCATCGCCTTCAGCAACGATAGAAGCAAACTTTGTATGTGATTAATAGTTCAGTTACCTGACTTCTGTCATGTTTGCCAAAATAAAATCTAAACAATATTTTGTCCTTCTGTCAAAGGCTTTACTTCTGCCATTTTGACTTTTTTTAGCCAAAACTAGTTCCTTAATGAGGCTCTAGGAAGGAGAGAGTTTAAAAACAGTTGCTAATGACACTGAAAGTTAAAATATTGTCTCAAATACTGAGCAGAGGCACTTTCATAGAAAAACAAGACTTAAGCATAAACAATTGATTAAACAGTAATCTCCCACGCTGTATACATCTTTTGTACTGGAAGAGGCAAGTTGCCATATAAGCGATGTTTCAATAAATTCAGCTGACTAGAAAGCCGCAATTTCGCAGACTTCTGAAGTGTCTTAGACACAGTATTTTTAAATGATTACTTCATAAAAATCACTTAGTGATTTTGTTAGGTGTAAAGTTTTTATACAGTTTGAGTAATGAAAAACCTCAACATTAGCTCACACAATGGAAATACGCAGTCACTCCTTGGCAAGATAAGCTTTACGTCTCCATTTGCCATTTATTATTCTTTTAAACTGAATAGAGAACATTGCTCTTAAGAGATAGTCCAGACACAAATCTCTGCTATCCAATTACTTATGTAATCTCTTTAAACTTCTCAATGGCAGTCTCTTACTATCTCTCATAAATCAATCTACATCAGTTGCTTTTGTGAAAAATCTTTAACATAAATATTAATACTTTGAGATACTATTTTTCCTCCAATTCTACATGATATCCTTAGGTTCCCTTGGGAAATTACTTCATGTATCCTTCAAGCTTTTAAAACAAAATGTATCTACTTGGAGGCTAAGCTTCTGACCCTCCTCCTATAAACATCAGTCATCTAAAACAATTTCCAGAAGTATTGGAAAGTTTGAAAGTAGGTGCACTGTAATTAAATAGGAGTCAGACTTCTAATCTGTTGAAAATGCCATCAGGCGCCTGCATGCATTTCAATGCTCTACAGTATATTAAGTAAAGCAAAGAAAACAAATACAAGGAAAATTAACATTCAGTCAGAATGTGTACGAGCATGAAGTTTGACCTAACAAGAGGACTATTTCCAAGATCATGACAGTCCATGCAATTCTTTTTTAGTATGTCTGCAGGCACTCAGCATAGCTAAAGTTCTATTTTAGAAAGCATGTGAAAAACTTAGGGAAGAAAGAGAGGATCGTGATTATTCACAGTCCAGCAAAAATCTGTTTTCTGCATTTTAGACTCTGGGGATTCCACAGTAAGTTTAAGAGAAGAAGCTGGAATTTCCTGATCTGGCAGATATAACCTAGGGTGGAGGAAGGATAATTCTCAAAAGAGCTTTCAAATGCAGGCTTGGAATTTTGCCGGACAGAACAGTGATTGATTTAAATCAGCCATAAAAAGAGAGAGATTTGATCTTCTGACAGTCTTTGAAATGGTAGAAGTTAAGAGGAATCATCAGAGCTGCGTGCCTGTTTAACGAAAAATCCATTCTTCTACATTTAGTTCTAAACACTTGTGGCCTGATCACTTCATGCTTTCATGTCAGTATACCAAGGTACTCTCTTTGTGCCACGCCATAAAGAACTGAACTTCTAATAGGCAAAAACAGCGAGAAAGAAAGGTAGGGCTTTGCAATAAAATAAAGTACTTGCATTCCTTCCTAAAGGTGATCTGCATAGCTCTTCAATTACTTTTTCAGTATATGGTAACGTTATCCTCTCCCAACCCAACTCCTATGTTTCATCAGTTTTCACATCGAAAAAATAGTGGGGAAAACTCTATTTGTTATTAGAAGTCCTGGTGAAAGGGTCCAAGTGTGTCTTTTTCGCTGACTTCACTGCTGCAGGCCAAAGATACAAAAAACATTTAATTTTGCCCATCAAGTTGTCTCTTCTTCACCTCAGTACCTTCTCTGTGTTAAAGTCATTGTATTTCTACAACTTGTATTCACAATGAACAGGCTATAACAAGGTCTCTGGTTTGTTTTACATAAACTTACATAAATAGCAGTATCACTTCAAAGACATTCACCAAATGGTACCAGGGCAGTCTTTGGGTACCAGTGGAGCAACAATACTGCTCATTCCTTAACACTACAGTATTTCAACCATTATTAGCATTTCTGCATCAACACATGCAAGACATTCTGTCTAGAAGTGATTTCCGCCTTCAAGAATCTAATCATAACAGCAGACATGTTTTATTATGAATCCTAGAATCCATAAACACAAAAAAAACCCCTAAAAACCAAACACTGCCACACTTCGTTTTGATAATGACATCCGGCTTCATTTGACCAGAGCCTGCAGAAGAAATGCATGGCCTTGTGCAACTGAGACAGACAGAGTTTGCAAAGTAACTACCAGTGTTGTCTTCTTGTTTTTGCACGCCTGGATTGTTCTTCCCTCTGTCCCTCTGAAGCCAGCAGCTGGGAGCTACGCAAGGAAGCAGCAGTGCTTGGTGACCCTCACTGGCAGCCAAAGAATTACCCTGGTTGATGGAGCATAGCGATCCACTGTGCCAGCTGAAAAAAAGCAGGCTAGAGCATTTTTTGATCTTTTCACTGGGCTTTGGGAAGACAAAATCTCTTTCTTTCACAAACCTGATTAGGAAGCTTAATCAGTGCCTAAAGGACCTTTACTGTACTGACACTTACTAAGCTTCGGCTACAACCAAAGTCCTTTACGGGTACCCTAAATACTGAATGGGGTTGAATGGGCTGTGACAGTGTGCTGCAGTATGGATAGTAGGGCTTCAACAGTAGGGATATAGGCAAAATGATCCACATGGCATAATGCACCTGTGATACACTAAACAGAAAGACTGCTAAGTCTGCTTCAGCAAAGTGAGACAGAGTGTAGCTTGCAGAGCATGACGTGCAGTCACCAGGTGCAGAGTGAGGTAGAGAAGGGTCAGAGAAATCCCTCAGCTGAGGTATGGGGGATGTCTGCAGCCTGCAAACTCCTCACTAAGACAATACAACAGCTGAAACGCCCAAATCCTGACCTTCATGTCTCTGTTTCCTCCTGTTTTGCTTCCTCCACACACCTCAGAAAAAGAGAGCAGGAGGAGGAAAGCCATTTCCAAGGGCAAAGGCAGCCCAAAACACAGCTAGGGCCTTCTGAACTCAGTTTTTGGGGACCTGCAGAAGGAAGGCCTGGCGATGCGTGGCTTTGTGGCCCAAGCAGCAGAACTAACACAAACTGTACAGAGCAGATCATGCTCCTCCTGCCAGTCGCCAACAATTCCAATCGTGTTGTTAAGCTGCCAACAAGCTAAACTGCATTGTGGACTTCAGGGCACTGAAAAATGTTGCATTCTCCTGCTGCCATCACCCTTACCTACCTTTCATTTATTCCATACTATTCATACAGATGAAGTGATGTATTTGAACAGGGTAAGACCCACTCTTTCCATCACACTCTGATCTTCTGCTTATTCATTTGAGCCATTTTCTGAATGAAAATAGAAAAGATCAAATGCTAGGAACAGAGGGCACACAGAATATGGCAAATGAAGCTGGGAACTGCTGTTGATAAAAATCTGAGAGGAATTTATGGACATTACAGATAGTTTTTGATTAGTTAAACATTTCTAGTGATAGGCACACATCTCAATGCTATCTAGAGGACAACAATTATATTTCACAAGAATTTCTACAGCATTGATTCTTTTTATTCATCTGCTTTTCCCTCCCCAGAAAATTTCCAGAATGTTCCATCTTCAAAACTGAAACCTAGATTGTCCTGTTGCCTTGGGTACAGCAGTTCAGGAAACAGGCCTGGGATGCTCAGGTACCTCTTTGTCTCATTCAGTCAGGGAAGATGGCTATTCAATAGCATCAAGTCATTCTGAGTCAGTAAAGGGACTGGAATCTGATTTCTTCACGTTCCAGACCAGCACCCTGACTAACAAACAATAAAATCTTCCCAGGCTTTTACACTCCCAGAGGGATCTCTGACAAAAATTTTTCATCAAAACAGAAGAATGACACATTTTATACAGACTTATCAATGAAAAAAAGCTGTTTATTCAAAATATTTCAACCAACTTCAACTGTCACCTTTGTCCTATGACGTTCATTTTCTCTTATTTCTTCTGCCATCTTGTTAGCAACAGTCCAATGAAACATTCACCTGTGGAAAAATATGTAGCACACTACTCCTACACTGATATGTTCAATAAAGTATTAAAGCAGTATTGTTTTTGTATGCCACTGTTGTGGATGTCACTTGGAGCTTTCCCTGTGACAGCTGCATCTGTTGTAAATTAAACAGTTTCCAGTCCATCAGCAATTATTAGTACTGTAATTATTCATTACATAATTTACAGCTTCCAGTGGAAGAACAATGCAAGAAACCCAGCATGTTTATGATTTTTAAAGGAAGCATCTCAGTATATCTCCACCTGCAATGACACGCTTTTTTTAAACAAGAAAAAATTAAAGACAGAATTGTTCTTCCTAAAATTGCAAGAATCTAAGAAACAAAACAAAACTACGGAGTACAAGGAAGATTAGAAAATGCTAGGATCATCAGGAACCACATGTAATTTAAACGCAACTTCAAGATAGCCCCCAATCAAACCAACTATGCAGCCAGCAGGCCAATTCTTTCAAGTATTCATCCACAGGTAGTAATTTAAAAAACAATCACAGGGGTGAATAAAAGCTGTTATGATCTATGAAGTGCAGCAAGGTGCCATTCAGGAGAGTTGTTTTCAATCATCCACCTCTGAAAGTGCCTTCTGGAACAAACTTTAAAATGTCGTCCCTTCCAAAGTCACATTTGAAGGAACAGACAAAAATCATAACTAGATGCTTCTAGTACCTTTAGTAGTAGTAACTTTAACATTACACTGCAAATAACATGGCACACAGAGAGGCATCTTTAACAAACCAATCACTAGATGTAATATACATTTTCCCCATCAAATTCTAAAATTCAAGTTATTGGAAGTACATGCTAATTCCTATGTGTTGGAAATCTGTTTTGATGCCACATAGAGCAGAGTTGGTCTTCAAAGTGAGAAAGAAATTTAATTTCTATACTTTGGCTTGTAGGATTGATAGCTAGAGCAAAATGAAGCTTTAGATCATTTTACAGACACAACTGAAGTGGACAGTGGTTGAGTTAATGTCATTATACTGCAAAACACCATCATGTGAGGACACGGTAATAAGCACTTTCCTTGAATTTAAACAGATTACATCAACACATTGCTTCTCTGAAACCAGTCTTTTTTCCAAAACATGATGTTTATTTCATTTGATGATCTACCCTGATAAAGCCACTTTTACCCACATATGCCTGGTAAATAATGCAGGAAAGGCTAGTTATGAAATCCTGAAATATTTCCTCTTAGTATTAGCAGGCCTGTCTTTTCCAGAAAACATTTTTTCCTTTTTTTAAAAAAAAGGTAATCACAAAATAATGTACATGTGAAGGAACCTCCGGCGGTCATCTGGTCCAACATCCTGTCCAATGCAGGACAACTCTGAAACCAGACTGCGTTGCTCCGAGTCATGCCCACAACCACTCAGGGCAACCTGTTCTAGTGTTTGCCCACAAATTCCAGTCTACACTGCCAATTTTTTTTTTTATTCAGTACATTATTGCAATTCCATTTGCAATTATTTTTAAAGCTCTTCTGGGATACAGATTATATACGGGCCCATCAGTTTCAACATAATGAACAGTATAAATTCTACCTCCATGTTAAAAAAAAAAGTTGTTTCTATTAAAAAAATACTTTTCATCAGTTGCCTGCTGTTACTTTCACACACTCCAGCTTCCGTACGGAAGACCAAAGTCGGTATTCATTTGGTAGGCATTCTGTACCTGAGTTATGCTTAGTCTCCACACTGTCCAGAGACTGTGCCTTCTCAAAATGAAATCTTCAGTACCAAAGCTAGTTTAAGGAATGTGACCCTTCTTACCAAAACAAAAAAAAAAGAGAAGGTAAATTCACTTTTCACTAATGCAGTAGTGCTATAAGCTTTTGTTGGGATATGACCTATAATGGGACTTTTTTCATCTTTATTCTTGCTGCTTTTAAGCCTTTCTACTCTGGTTCACAGCAAAGCTGCACAAAAAGCTGTGTAGTACAATTGCAGGGAGGGGTGTCAAACAGAAACAAAAGGTGGAGACAGAAATATCTTCAGCCTTTACTAGCACAAAATTTTCTTTGTGAAATTAAAACTTCAGTGTCTGCTAGTCTCCTTTCTCTCTTTCACAAATCCACCTGAGCAACAGACCACTCAAACTGACAAGTGTCAGCTGAATACTGCCCCAATCACATTATATCATGAACCATTTTATTCTCTGAAAGAAACCTAAATATGATTTCACACAACAATCAAATGTATCTCAACCAGTCAGGCATAACTAAAATACTGTAATGTAATGCACTAATTTGTTTACCTGAAACAGAACAGTAAACATAGTTTTTGTAAAATTCTGGGTTTGGTTCTTTTTATTTAAAAAAACTTCAAAAGAAACAGACTATCAATTATCATACAGACTCCTCTCTTCCCACTTAGTATCTGATTTCATTACCCAGTATATTCTTAGGGTATTTCTACAACGGACCCAAAGATCTCAACACCACAGATTAAAAATCTTGTCCCTAAATTGTCTAGCTTGGACCTTGATGAGTTTGTCCACAGCAGCAGGAAGTTCATTTACCCTCTTTCTTGATTAGCCCAGAATTCTATTACTTCAATGTAGACATTCTTGGCAAAATATCGCCAAGTATAGGAATGAGCAGTTTGAAAGTTTTTGCCATCCCAATATTCCTTTTTCACCTTCACCATCAAGCAACGTCAGGCTGATTCACAGCCAAAGGAGATATCCGGTGGCAAGGAAGAAAGGTAGCACTGTCTGATTACGTCTCAACGGGGAAAGGTGGGGTTTGGGAGCATTTCCAATCTCCTGAGTTGCCAGACACTCTATAATGCAGTGAAACTTGGTTCAGTACCAGTCCAATCTCTGAAGGCTGACTTCTGGATCAGTTGGGCCAAAACAGAGCTATGACCTGTTCTGGTCAGGACGGCAGCTCAGGTGACTGTGGGCCTAGGTTTCCAGGTATGTCCTGACACATACTTCCATTTAGATGTAACCATTCTTAAGTCAGAATCAAACCTCATCTCGGCATTAGGAGCCACCATAGGAAGAAGAAGATGTAGAAAAGATTAGTATAAAAATCTCTGTCCCTCTCTCTTATCAAGAGTATAAAAACAGCTAGTTCAACTTTTGCTAGATATCAGAGTATTCACATAACATGAAAGATGGAAGAAGAGAGCCTAAGAAAGCAGTTTATAAACATTCTGCCATGGAATACCTCCAATCAGAGCTTGCAATCTAGCACACAGAATACATCTACTGGAAAAAAAATGTATCAGGCTTTTAAGTTCCTCTGCTTTCAATATAGTTTGCTTTTAACAAAGCATTTGCACGGGTGACTTCGTGCAGAAAGATGAATTCCACGTACTGGCCTAAAAGGCTGAGAAGAAGTAATGTCTTCTTTAAGCTTCTCGTCCTTCAAAATTTTTGCACGTATCCAATCATCTTATGTTTAAAGTTAAGTACTAAGTTCCTATATAGTTTTTCATGTAATCGAAACACCCCCATCAGGACATCACCATCATCAAGGCCACATGAAACCTTTTATGATATCTGAATGTTACTGTGTTCATCATCAGTGCAACATCAGCTTTAAACATCACTGCATGTCTCAAACAGATGGGTACTATTCACACCTAAGGAAAAAGAAAGCATTCAGATAAAGTTCTAATACTGGCCATTTTAAAAGGCTTTTAAATAAAGTCTTGCAACACAACTATTAATGAGAGCTTATTCCCAAAAGATCTGTTCGAAACCTACTGCCTCAATAAGCAATGACAGTGGTGCCACAAGGAGGGTCCTCTGAGAAGCACTGTCAGCCCTCAACACCAGGCACCTCCAGTGCAAGTGTTTCACAGGAACTTCAGGCAGCTGGCTGGGGCTTCTTAACTATCTAGTACACCTGCCAAATCTAGAAGAAAAAAAAAAAAAAAAATCAAGTGTTGATTATGGGAACACTACTTTGTTTTTGCCTTTTTTCTATACACTCTTCACACATTCTTAAAATAATAACCACATTAGGCACCACAACTACGACCAGAAAGAAGGTATCTTACAACTTTTCAGCAAAACCTGACTGACAAAAAAAGGACGCAAAACATCAAGTACGGGAGACTAAAGATTTTTAAGACTGTTCTACATCTGTCCTCAAAGCTTACTTTCTTGCAAAAATCTTGCCTGGAAAAATAAAGATTTGATGGCTTTCATGTATTCTGAACAAATGGGCCAGCCAGGTCCTGAATGCAAATCAGGCGCATTTTAGATCACTGTAAGCCATGCTAGCAAGGGAGGCAGAAGAATCAGACAAGCAAACAACATAAACAAGGACCAAAATGCGTAACCTGTATCACCATAATAATTTGTTTTGCTACGAGCAATTCACCTTCTAGCCCACAGTATCATTAATTTAGCTAGCACAGCAGTGTAACCAATTAATAACTCCTTAGCAAACCTCGGACTTCAGTTCACTGCAGTCTTTCTCTCAAAGAGCAGATATAAAGAGAGAGCCTAGGGATTATAAATAGCAGAGGGAAAACATAAAAGAACATGCAAAGCTCAGAAACTTTAAGAAATCATCTGTTTACTGTGTAAGTTCCTGCGTATTGAGCCTTACTTACCGCAGTAGTAAACACTGACTGCACTAGCCTGACTAAAAGGCTTACGTAGTGTTTGTGTGCGTTGCTGCATCCCATAATTTCTCTAGTCATTTGAATACTATTTCAGGAATGTCCTGTAGAGGTCTCGGATGATTATTCACATCCATAGCATTCTACTGTTCACCAGAATGATTCTCAATGTGTTAACAGTTCATTTCAAACACTGCAATACTCACAAGGTGACAGAAAGAGGACTTCACCACTTGTCCGACTGCTGTCTTGAATTGCACCCCCTTACATAGAATCATTTACTACTCCATGCTTCAGGAAAATATATTTTGAATCTTTAATACTTCCATTCCAAATGGTCCTTCTTCATGCTATAACCCACTAGAGCACCACCTCAGCCTGCCACTTCTGCACACAACAAAGCTGGCAATTGCAAAAGAATGTGGGAAATATGAAAAACTCTGGCAAAACTCCTACTGTCCAGGAACACTAAGACACAGAAACACAGAAGACAAGACCTCGATTGCTGGCACTTCTCTACAGGTCTACATTCCAGTCCAGTAAATTAATAGGAACATTACTTCAGGAGGGTGAAATTCAAAGTCAGACCCTTAGAGATCACATCATCTGAGCAGTATCCTGTTTTCTCTATTTTACTCCAACTCTACGGACATTCCAATTCCAATTTTAGCAGTTTGTCACTGTTCACTCTGGAATTCAGTACTGAATAATTTTGTGCCTTAAACTCATACCATAGCTTATTTTGCAAATCTCTTAGAGAAGTCTACAGCATTTCACACTAGAATTGTTCATCACTGTACAACTCTGTCCAAACTAACGAGGGAAGGTAAGTGCAAGTCCTTGCAGTAAAAGTCTCAAGCAACAAAAAACCCAAACTATCATTTAGGTCAGATCCTGCAGACAATAAAACTGTCCACTGCTGGGAATGTCATTAAAATCAATGCAATGCCTCAGAAAAAAAAATGCAATCATACATAACATTTGCAAGGTCGTACTTGAACATTTATCACAAATTGCTGTACAAGATGGCACAATGTGTTCAGACAGCACTGACAGAATGAGCTGAAAATGACTTGATTTTTTTTTTTGTTTTGGCAATATGTGAATAAACCAAGCACACATTCTATAAGTCTTGGGAATATGGAGGTCAAATCTGGATGGACAGTGCCCTTAGATACACCTGGAAATACATCTCCAAGCGTATACAAAAATCATGACCTAACTTCTTTCAAACTTTTAACAACAAATTAAATTTGAATCACATATCTCTCTCTCTGATGCACAGTAACTGTTTATTAACCCACTGAAATTTTGCACAGGGTTATTTCTAACAGGAATTAAGAGTTTTCATACAGACTTTTTGTTAATACCAGTGAACAGTCAGAAAGTTCTAAGTCTACATCAACATTTTTAGCATAATCAAGGAAATCTGAACCAAGAATGAAGGGACTAGGCTTTGAACAAGAGTACTCTCAGTCAGATCATCAGGCCACAAGACAGGTGTTTCTGGACTAGACTACAGTCACCAACGGATAGCATTGAACAAAGGAAAAAACCCACCCCATTGTTCCCTCATCAAGAACAAATAAATGCCTTTCCCTGACAATTTTCTGCAATCCACCACAGACAGCCTGCAAGGTTACAATGTCCCTTTTTTCAGCTGAAGTGGGCCACACCTCCTCTTCTGGAAGTACCAGAGAACGATGTTATCAAATCACCCTGCCTTCCGATGACCAGAAGTGTCCCAGAGTGACAGACAGAAGCGACCAGAACTGTTCCTCCGCAGTGTGATCCCAATAAAAACATATAGCTGCCATGCAGCTACATGACAGGGGACACCTGCGCTTCGGTCAAACCCTGTTACTTGACAAGATGCTGCCAAGACATACGCCTGCCACGCAGCTAAAAGGCAGGTGCCATTCATCATGTGCTGGGCATGCTTACTGCCATATGGCATGATGGGCTTGCACACAGTCTGCAGAATATCAGAAGTTCATCTGCTACATGATTAAAGATACCTACAGCTTTGTCAGACATCCCCAGCGGAATGAGGGAGGTAAGCTCTTCAGAGCGAAGGACTAGGCATTTAATCAGAGTAAGAAATCCTCACAGGTCAGAGCTATAGGCTATCTGGACAAGAGTACAGTTTAGCACTTAAAAGTACTTTGAAAAGAAACAATAGGTGTGCAAAGTACTGCTCCTTCATTAACAACATGAGAAAGTTGCTAATACAAAGAGAATGTCCTAGCAGGATTTAGTTAAAACACAGATTCTTCTAGATCTTCTCCACTATACCGAAAGTAAGAAAAATTTGATATATCCAGACACTGAAAGCTTGATTATCAGAACAAACAGCATATTATGGAAGGCATCCCAGTACGGTTGTTCTTTTTGTTTTTCAAATAAAGATTGAAGTTGGATTTAATGAACTGAGAAAAATAGCACAGACATACCAAAGCAGGTCCAACATACAGTATTGTACAGCACACAGCAAGAGTATGCAGAAATTCGAGTTGGCTCTCCCAAGACAATATGTCTTTACATACCCAAACAATTACTTTGAATACAATACGCATTCAGAGTTGATGAGATAAAGTTGCCTTTCTTCAAGTGCAAACAGTATCCAAGTTCAAAGGACAGCATCTGATCTTGTTCTACGAGATGCAAATGATTGTTTCAGTTGACAGAATACATTCATACCACTGACAGACCGCCTCTAGCCTCCTAACCAACCAAAAAATTCCAAAAGCAAATTAGCCTTAAAAGAGTACACCCAAAGCAGGGGGGGGAAGGAAGCAATCTCTCCCTGAAGAAGCCCTTTCACTACCTTTTAAAAAGAACAGCCAGCTCCAGGTAGGAACTTCACCATCAATAATGGTTTGCACAGAAAAAAGTCACTGGAAAGAGCAATAGTACGCAGCAACACTTAAAATGTGCTATTTAAAAAGGCCCAAACCATACACCCACAAAGCAAAATGCTACCAAATACTCAAGCAACACAAAATGGAAGCCATAACTACTGTATCATTCCCCTTTTCAGCCGCTAGCTCGTCCTTCCAAACGAAGGACAAGTCAATGCATCCATACAGACAACTCCCTCAAATACACAAAGACAAATGGCTCCATTTTGCTTCATGTAATAAAACATTCAAAGTTGTGAATTATATCATCATTCTGGTGAGATACTTTGCAGTAGAGTCTAAAACACATTTTATGAATAATAGGAAAAAAATGCATCAAAGTCAAAGAATTTCTAATCTACTCTCATACACAGTAGAAATTAGCTATTCATAAGCATATTGCCAACTGCAGCACATTCCCGGAAAACAGGATCTAACTCTCCAACTGCGCAATGACAAAATTTCTCTTCAACAAGAGCTTCACAGTAACAAACATTTTAAAAGTCAGTAAAGTCCACAACATCATGAAGGTTTCTTGGTGACAGAAAACATGTTTAGGATCAAGATGTCTGTGACAGTTGTACTGCTGGTTCAAAGCAAAGGTGAAGACAACACACAAGAAAACCATGGAGAAACCCAACAAAAGAAATGGACACCTAAGAAGACGGTTCAAAGGCAGCTAGGACTGATCTACATCTTGGTTTCTACAGCATCACTTTCCCATTTTGCTCCCAGCTCTGGACTTGCCTCCTGCCTCACACCGGCACCAGTATCCATTCAGTGACACAACAAGCTGGTTCTGCTGGAAAACAACCCTCAAAGCAAGGGGTTTCCTTTTAGCCAAATCATCTCCTGGGGTCAGTTCACTATTTGGTGGCAAGAGAAGGACATGTAAACAGAACTATGGCAGTCCAGACTCCATGGACTGCGTTATTCCTCTGCAATCCTTTTCCACTTCCCTTGCAGGTTGCTGTAGTGAGAATTTACATGTCCTGGCACAACAGTGGTGGAATCTTAACATTGTTTCCATTTGTGCCTTTCTGAAAATGTGTCACCATGGAAATATTACTGTACGTTTGTCCATTTTCAATCTTTTCCATTACTTCCATGAGTATTCTTCTAGTTTTTAGTCATCTATGTGATATAAAAATCGTGAAATCTTAAATAGCCGTAACATTTTTTTAGGCTAAAAAAAAAAAAAAAGGAGCAAGAAAACCAAAACCTATTTCACAAAATTCAACTTGTCTCTAGACATTACAAACATTAGTAAGTGGAAGTAGAGAAATCCTATTATCTTATTCTAATAATTCTAATAACAGGTTCAAAGCACAGAATTTTAACCAGAGTTGACCACAAGCTGTTTAACTAAAGGAAAACAAGAGCTCCTGATGTAATCTGTACAGACCTATAAAGCTATAAATAATTTGTGTTATTTGATCTATATATTAACCCTTATCTGTAAAAATGAAAACTTCTTTCACAGCTATTACTTCAAAGTAAAGCCAGTTCCCCTTCTCTGAAAATACAAGATAGTTCTGAAGGATTCCTTTATTTAATCATATTGTAGTAGCACATCACTAGCAAACAGCTCAGCTCTACTCCTTTGAGAAAAGATCTATTTTCCTTCATACGTACAGCTTCTCATTAAGGCTTACATAGTGCATGACAACTACAGTAATACTATTCTGTAAGTCAAGATAGGTTTTAATTGAAACAACTCCAGTAGGCAAGCATTACAGACACAGGTCTGGATCAGCCACAGTCTAGACCACTTGCCCCGCTTTACATGCCAGGTCACAGTCCTTGGCTTCAACCACCGGCACATACTTTGCACACATAAGCAAATACTCCACAGCATTTCCTGACTTGTTAACTTCACATGCTCCGAGATGAAAGATATAGTGCAGCCCTATCACTCCCAGAGAAATAAAGAATAAAAGCGTTATCTCAGAGTTACCATAGCCATTTTCACTAAGGCTAAAATCAACAACACGTAGCCCCAAGCAAATGACAGACTGGTTAAAAAACCCACATACACAATCACTATGTATTTTAACACTGTCTGATGCTATCACAGCTATATTAGCACTGTAATATTAGAATTCTACTTCACACTGGATAAACAAATGAAGGTGTCAGAAGTTCAGACACAGCTAGTCTCTCATTGCCAGTTCATCACAGGTTTTATTTTGAATAAATATACATCAATTAAGTAAAAGCAGTTCCCAACCTGTCACTGAAACCAGAATGAGATACCAGACAGTTTCACAGGGAATATGCACATTCCTGAGCAGACAAGCAGACAGGAACAAAATTGGGTGGAATTAGGATAAAAACCAGCAAATGATACTACAGGATGAAATAAGGCAGAGAAAGATATTAGTGGAAAAAAAATCATTGTCCTATGTCACTACAGGATTATGGCAAATTGTACACCTTGGAGCATCATCAAATGATCCTCTACTGATTTTCCAAAATAGGCAGGTGATTATTTCTTATCAAGGTTAGAATTTCATAGGGTATGTGGAGGCAATCATTTAATAGCTCTACGCCACTGAAAACGTAAAAGCCCAATGTCCTCCTCAGCAAACAAGGGAGTTGCAAGGGAAAATAGAAGAGGGATGAGAAAGGGAACCCTTCAGTGACAGTTTGCCATTAAATTCACTCTTAGCAAGCAGCACCCTAAAGAAAGGATTTCTCAGGTAGTTGCTCTAGTCCCACCTTAATCAGCAATGTTGAGATTTGCACTTAACACAGAATTAAGATCCATCGCTTTCAAAAGGTAATGACTAAAATTTCGATTTAGCATCATTATTCTTCAAAGGACAGATGAATCATACTCCTATTTCTTCCCTAATCTTTGTTCCCTTCCATCCACCCAGAAGTTTTAACATTTCAGAATTTTTTCCTATTTTAGCTGAAGTCCTGCAGATCACCCATTTCACACAGAACTGTACTTGCCTCAGACACCAGACACTTCAGATGGGTGGAATAACTTTTACTATCCATCACAACACAGCTTACTTCCACGCGGAAAAGAATCAGCTCAAAGGCATTTTCCAATCTCTGATAATGCCTCCCCCATCACACTATTCCCATTTCTGCTTGCCTCTTATTTGCTCCCTTGAACTTTTACCAGCATGGTATCTTACACACCTTCTATTTCTCCGAGTCTCCACTTGACTGGAAGCCTTCTACCAGGCACCCCTGAGCTATGGTAGGGCCCAGGAAAGACGGGATGGAAGTCCCCCTGCTCAAGAAACTTGACCTCAGCAGCTTCCCTTCTCACAGTCTCTGCTGTTCACGGGACAAGAGAAAGCAAGTTCCAGTGAAAAAGTAAGGAACAAAGTGCCCTTCTTTTCCAAGGGAAAAGGGCATGCAACGTTTAATGGCTGAAATCTAATAAAGGTTCTAATTCAGACAAATCTTGCACAAGTTACAGAATTCCATGATAAAAAAAATGGAGTGTTATCACCTCCCCAGAAGATAAAAGCAGCAATGGAAACTGCATTCCCTCTCTGCATCACCACAAAGAAAATTCTTTCACAGTCCCTCAAATTGTAAAGTTCTCTGGTTTCTGCACATGCAAAGTCTCTCCAGCACTCTCTTGGTTACATATCTAGCAAGTATTCTTGAAACATTCTAGCAAAAGTATACTACAAACTATTTCAAATGTACAAATATATTTTAAACAGATTTTTCTCCTCGATGGAAAGGGAAATAAAAAGGGGGCAGAAAGAAAGGACAGTTTTGTTCTCATAACAGCTCGCTCCTTACCACTCTGACAGGAGTGCAGATAAACATTTAAATAAAGATCACTTGCAGCTTCATAATTTGTGATATGGAACTCCTTTTATGTAAGCTATTAAAAAAAAGGTATCTGTTTTGAGTCAGTGGTGATCAGCAGTGGGGCACGGACAATTTACTATGCAGGAACCAAGGTCTGAGAAGCCCTGCGCTCCTGGTGAGAAAAATGAAACGTCACCCAACTGCTGAAGCTTTGAGGGTACTGAGATCCGCATCTCGTATTCCGCTCCTCCTCGGTGCTCTACTTTGTTGGTTCCACTAAGGAATATAACAAACATGGGGCCTACTTAAAAATGTGTTGAATGACAGGAAAAATGAAAAATTTTCCTTTTCAAACTTCTGTCTCCACCCCAAGCCCCTCTCAATTGTCTATCAGAACAAAAATCACACCAACACCTTACTGTAGCTCAGTATCCCAGGAACTTGAAAGAGTTTCAAGGGAACTTCAAAGAAAAGTATTAATTCCTCTAACTCCTCCTCACCTTTTCATCTGATTCATGCTCTTTGGTCCGTAGTTGTCTTTTTATAACTTTGACAAGCAGTAGCAGGATTCAATTGGTATTTTAGGCTATTTCCCTTCTTATAATAAACCAGTTTCAGAAGAACTGTCAAGATCAGTGAGTTCTCAGTTTGCTGTAGCTTGGAGGAGTCAAACAAAGAAATAACCTCTACGTATTTAACAAGTGAAAATGTTCCTACAACTCCACGTTCTCGCCTTTATGTTTCTCTTTGTCACACCTTATATCTCAAAGTGCCCTCTCTTTGGGGCCAACAGTCTTCAAAACAAATCAACACCTTACCCTAAGCGTTTGGAGAGAAAAATCACTGTTGGATAGCACAAAACATTAAAACCCCCTGAAGAACGGAGCAATTCAAATAGCTTCCACCACACTCCTAAAACACCAGTCAAGATACTCCTGCCCTTACAAGCATGAGATTCTCCAGTGTCAATGGCATTACTCAGATAAATGAAGCCGTCAAAACTGAAAACCGAGCCCCAAGCTTGAAGATGATGTGAGGCGTTTTTCCCCACAGCTGTACGCAAGACTATCATTATATTAACAGACCTGCACCATACAAGCAGTAACAAATACATGTACCATCAGAACAGTCTAGAAAGACACATTAGAAAAAGAATCATTATACTAAAAAAACACACAGAATTTTCCAGGAAGCTTTGAAATATGACATTTTCAACTGTCAGCTTACTTCTAGACATGAATATTTTAAACCAGTAACAAAGAGGTTCCTAATTGTGCTCAACTACACCTGGCAACCCACAGACATATGGCCGGTATCTCACAGCACTAGTCTTCAGTATTTGTATATTCTAAATCAAGGAGGATAAAGATTATTTTAAAACATCAAGCGTAACTTTTCTATGTAATCATCCAGGGAGTGCAGTGTGACAATGGCAGTAGGAATATTGTCCATAAAAACTTATGTGTTCCACACTTGCTTTACCAATGGAAGATTTTAGGAGCCCACATACTAAAATATTCCACAAGTACATTATGAAAACTTTATGACCTCCATCAGAGAAAATGTTAAAAAAACCCAAACTCCTAAAGTATCATCAAACAAGGGAACGTGTTTTCAGTCTTTCTGTAGAATCGATTATCTTGATTTTGACCATTTAAGGTAAGTTTTAAAAATAGCATAAATCCAGATTTTATTGTATTGACACACTTGAAAGATGACTTTTCAGCTCTTCTGACAGCGAGCCCTAATTATGTCCTGCATGGTTTCCGAACATACTTTCTCTAAATACCTGGAAGATACAACGGAATCTAGAGCAAAGTCATCACAGCACATTCATGCATTTCTTGTTCACTTTTCCAAACCAGGTCACCAGTATAAATACAGCTTGTAAATATGGACATTGTAAATACAAATACTGTAAGCTGCACATTAAATGGGCCTGTTAGTCTCTCTTCTGTGCAGGCGATTCAGCTTCGCAGCTGAGCCATGTACATTAAAGCACGGATCCTCTCAAGCACCTAGGGCAAAATCTCTCTGTTTGTTTTGCATGGCTGACACAGGTTATCAATTATTTCAAACACCACTCTTTCTGAAAAAGGACTTTACTTCCTTAGTTCTCATTACAGATTATCAAGTATCAGGGCTTGATTTCTCTTTCACCTGTAATCAAGACAGTAACGAAACAATATTTATCCCATCCCTATAGGATGGCAAACACACAAGTGTTACTCACTTCGCTGTCTACTCTGTTAGTGAAAGCAAAGACTCAAATTTTACCACCAAATATGAATATTCTTGAACTTTTCAGAATGTGTAAATAGAATTTTAGATTGGTGTACTCATGAGGCATTACTATCATGACTACGCTCCAATGTCACGTTTCGCTTTCCCTCAACCGTATCATCTGGCATGCTGCTTTGCAAACACAAAAGTTGCAAACACAAATTAAAAGTTGAAAACTAAACAAAATTTCAAATTCACTATTTCTAGAGACAGTAAAACCAGAAGTTTTTAGTGACCGTGGTAAAGAAATCTATACTCAATCACTCCAGAAGGCCAGGTGTAATAAACAACACTGTCCTGTACACCTCACCACCTCAGTAATGTTTACATGTTTTGAAGTACAAAGGAATTTAAGTATCAAGTTTGCCGCTACTGGAATTTGCTGTAATAGCAAGCAGGGCAGAGGAGCAGGCCTAACACAGCGTGTGATGCTTGTCAGAACTTTCCCTACGCAACTTAGAGCCAGCCAGCTTCGCCACAACTACCGTTTCCAATTCCACCAGAGAAACGTACACCAAGGCCTTCATTTATAATTCAGTGCAGCTTGTCCTATAAATCTATAATGCCTTTCAGAAGTTTTTGATAATTAGATTGTACTGTTTTCGAAGGCAACACGCAAAGTTTTGGGCGGTAATTACTTTTCAGGACCACTTTGGACAAAATCTACAACAGGTATCCGGGGCGTCGATCACCCAGCTGTTGGAAAGAGCCACCGCAGCCTCCCCAGCGGGCCGGGACCCCTCCCCAGCAGCAGCCCTGCCCCGGGGAGCGGCCTCCGAGCCGGCTCCCCGGCTCGCTGCAGGATTCCCAGAGGAGCTCGGCCGATTGACGGCGCTCGGACCTGGAAGGGGCAGCGAACGCCCGGGGCTCCGGCTGCCGGGGGGAGCTGAAGCGGGCTGGGGCTCGCTGAGGCCTAGCGAGCACAGCAGGCCTCCCGCCGCCCCGGCTCCTTCTCCGCCGGCAGACCGCACCTCTCCGGGCGGCAGGCGGTCCCCGGGACCGGGGTGGGGGGGACTACGGGCGGGACAGGCGTCCGGGACACTCCGGGAGGGAGGCGGCCCGGGGCAGGGGGGTGGCGAAGAGCCAGCGCCTCTCGTTTGGGAGGGACTCGCAAACTTCGCTACCTGCCAGGGAACGCTACCGACCCCCCGACGCCTCCGGGAAGAGCTCTATGGGCTTCCCTCCCAGCCCCCCCAAAACCACGAACTCACGCAACAGGCTTGAAAACTGGCAGCGATGGCTGCACACAGGGGCTTCTCCCGCCCCCCGTCGGAGGGGCCCGGGCCTCGCCAGCTCCCCGCCCGCTCACCCACCTGTCCCGGGGGTCGATCCAACTGGTCCGCTTGGTGTTGTGGTCGATGTAGAAGACTTTGCCGTCGTAATCCCTCGCCTCCTCCCAGCCATCGGGTAAGGGGAGCTGCCCATTCCCCGCTTTCCTAGGCATGGTCGGGCGGCGGGGGTAGCTGCTCCATAGGGACAGAAAGAAAGACGGGAAGCGGGAAAAGCCCCGACCCGAGCCGGGGGGACGGGGAAGGGGCCGGCAGCGGGGGCCGGGGCGGCACGCAGCGGGCCGTTCGCGGAAGCCCGGCGAAGCAGCCCTCCTCGGCGGCCGGGTCTCAGTCCACCATGCCGGGGCTGCCGCCCTGCCCGGGTCGGGGTTGCCGGCGGAGCCCAGCTGCCGTCTGGGCGCTGGGGAGCCCGGCTGAGCCCCGGGCGGCCGCGGCTCATTAGCATGAGATTAGCATCCATCTCATCTGCATGCGCATTCCTCCCGCTGCATTCCTCAGGGTTAACCCTGCCGGCGCTGCCCGACGCCGGGCAGGCCCGGAGCCCCCTCAGCCGCCCCGTGAGGGAGAGTGGCGGGAAAAGGCGGCGGCGCGGTGAGGCGAAGGGAGCGGCGCCCCGGCGTGAGGGCCGCCCGCCCGCCCTTTGTCTGCGGTGCGGGAGGCTGCGGGGGGGCACAGGGAAGGTGCCCCGGGAAGAGGCGGCTTTGCCGTTGCCTCCGTGCCCTCAGTCAGGGCGGTGTCGGGAGAGTTTTCCCTTCAGGTCCCGCCAACCTTGCTTCGCGTCCTCGTGAACTCTCGCTAAACTCCGCCAAGGGTTCCTAAAAAGGACCTTGACATTTAAAATACCCGAGTTTGAAATTTAAATTAAAAAAAAAGGATTCCTTCTTTAACCCTGGAAGCACCTAAACTTGCTGCCTTTATTTTTCACAGAAGTGCCAGCAGAGAATACGTGCCCACGCTGTTTGGGCCCTGGACTCCCTCCTGGCCTGAAAAGCAGGCAGCTGAGTCGCGTCCAGCAGAGAAGCCAGGTTCCCATCTGGAGTACTCTGTCCAGTTCTGGGCTCCCCAGTTCAAGAAAGATGAGGAGCTGCTGGAGAGAGGCCAGCGGAGGGCTACGAGGATGATGAGGGGACTGGAGCATCTCTCCCACGAGGAGAGGCTGAGGGAGCTGGTCTTGTTCAGCCTGAAGAAGAGAAGGCTGAGAGGGGACCTTATAAATGCTTCTAAATATCTGCAGGGTGGGTGTCAGGAGGATGGGGCCAAACTCTTTTCAGTGGTGCCCAGTGACAGGACAAGGGGCAATGGGCACAAACTGAAGCACAGGAAGTTCCAGCTGAACATGAGGAAGAACTTCTTCCCTCTG
>Ga0065711_1034542_pt1 | contig 23587 bp, 12 predicted proteins | sample Hoacrofraction12_FD_59098 | JGI IMG/M metagenome (GOLD analysis project Ga0065711, IMG submission 59098) | Hoatzin crop microbial communities from Cojedes, Venezuela - Epithelial fraction 12 v2 (version 2) | ecosystem: Host-associated > Birds > Digestive system > Esophagus > Crop | place...
GCCCTTCTTGTTGTTTTTGACATCCCTTGCCAGCTTCAATTCCAGGTGAGCCTTGGCCTTCCTCGTCGCATCCCTGCACGCTCTCACCACGTTTCTGTACTCTTCCCAAGTGGCCTGTCCCTCTTTCCACGATGCCTAACAATTTGTCTGCATTTCAGGTTTAGAGGTGAGTTAAAGGTAGACTCCATACGCTTTGTCTTGTTGGGTAGATGATAGGCTTCCTGTAGGTCCTCAGCAGCACGAACAGTGGACCAAGCACTCATGGAAGTCTCTGGATATTACACTTCCAGAACCCCTTTGAATTTTATGTCAATGGGACATTTTTGTAGATTTTGTCCACGTTCTTTAGAAGGATATGTTACCTTGTCTTGATGCCCTGAATGTACAAATACCTTGTTTTGGTTTGGCCTGGATAAATGCCAGGTGCCCACCAAAACTGCTCTATATCACTCCCCGTCCTGAACTGGACAGGGGAGAGGAAATATGATGAAAGGCTCGAGGGTCGAGACAAGGACAGGGAGAGATCACTGACCAATTGCTGTCATGGGCAAAACAGACTGAACTTGGGGAGAAAAGGGAGTCCAATTCATCACCAGTCAAATCAGAATAGGATAGTGAGAGATAAATCCAGATCTTAAAACACCTTCCCCCACCCGTCCCTTCTTCCTGGGCTCAGCTTCAATCCCGTTTCTCTCCATCCTCCCCCTGAGCGGCACAGGGGGACAGGGAATGGGGGTTACATCACACACTGTCTCTGCTGCTCCTTGTCCCACAGGGGGAGGACTCCTCACACTCTGTCCCTGCTCCAGCGTGAAGGTTCCTCTCATGGGAGACAGTTCTCCTCAAACTTGTCCAACATGAGACCTTCCCACGGGCTGCAGCTCTTCACAAACTGCCCCAGCATGGGTCCTTCTCATGGGGTGCAACTCTTCATGACATGCCCCAGCGTGGGTCCCTTCCACAGGGTGCAGTCCTTCAGGAACAGTCTGCTCCAGCGTGGGTCCCCACAGGGTCACAAGCCCTGCCAGCAAACCTGCTCTGGCGTGGGCTCCTCTCTCCATGGATCTGCGGGCCCTGGCAGGAGTCTGCTCCAGCGCAGGGCTCCCCACAGGGTCACAGCTTCCTTCAGGCATGTACCTGCTCTGGCTTGCGGTCCCTTCTACGGCTACAGGTGGAGATCTGCTCCACCATGGACCTCCATGGAGTGCAGGGGAACAGCCTGCCTCATCATGGTCTTCATCACGAGCTGGAAGGGAAAGCTCTTTGCTCCGACATTTCAGGCACCTCCTCACTTCTGCTTCTTCACTGACCGTGGTGTCTTCAGAGTTGTTTCTCTCACATTGTCTCACTCCTCTCTCTACCCTGCCGTTTCTCCTGCAGAGTTTTTTTCTTCCCCTTCTTAACTGTGTTATCCCAGAGGCGCTACCACCATCACTGATTGGCTTGGCCTTGGCCAGCGGCAGGTCCATCTTAGAGCCAGCTGGCACTGACTCGATCAGACACGGTGGAAGCTTCTGGCAGCTTCTCAGAGAAGCCACCCCTATAGCCTCCCCGCTACCAAAACCGTGCCACGCAAACCCAGAACATACCTACTGCATGCTTTAGAAGAAATGCTTTTTTTAAATAAATGATTATTTCTTACATCCTGCAATAATTAATAGTTTCCATGCTAGAAATTTTACTCTGTATGTTGCAAATACACTCAACTTCATACACTTTGCCTGGAAAACCATGGGTTTACTGATTTTACACTTTGTAAGTGTGCATTTCCAATCCTCAGGATGCTCTGGAAAAAAGGATATAAAATAAGCATACTAAAACAACGCTCTTTTTTTGAGCATCTTTTTTTCAAAGCAGAGTGTCCATTCTGCTCTACAGTTTAGTTGAACTAAACTGCAGTAATCTGCAGAAAAGAGCAGAGGTAGCATCATCAAAGAAGGCTAGGTACTGGTAATTTACATTTATTTCTCCTCTCTGAAACTGTTGCTGCAGATTCTCTCTACAGATGTCTAGAAAGCAGGAATAAGCTTTAAAAGGTAAGTTAAGGAGTTCTATTTAAAACAAAAACTGAAGTGCTGCTTTCTCAAGCCAGACATTTACTCATGTGCAGAAGTCTGCAAAGATTTGAGAAAAGAGAAGTATGTAGTAGTGTTTCAGTTTGAATTCATTTATTGACAATCTGATTTTTCAGTACAATTTGTACAGGAGGCCGTGGCTTTTCTGAGTAGATTTGGCTTGTATCAGCTCTTTAAAAGCTGAGAAGACTACAAGTAGTTCTTGGGAGATGTGTAAATATTCACTAAAAACGCATTGTTCTCTATTTTGCTGTAGCTGAATTCAAGAACATATGTGGCAATATTCCTGGCTTCACTTTTGATATTCATACTGGAAAAGCTGTTGGTAAGTTTCACTAAACTTATTTTAACTGAAAACTGTTTTTCCTAAGATTGTTGCAGCTCTATAATGATACCAAAATGAACATTTCATAAAATAAAATTCTAATTTCCATGTGGAGTTACAATGGTGACATTAATTGTGAGACCAATTTTTGTGTAAAATATGTCTGATGTGTATTTTTTTATTTCTACATTTTGTTATGATCTCTTGCTCACAGTCCATCCTAGTTCACTGAGTTTTAATTGGTAAGATAAAAGGTTTTGGCTTCAAAAATGTGGGGCTTATCTGCAAATTTGTAACAGTTCTGCATCTTGTCTAATATTTAGTATAACTCTGATCACTTCCTTAACTTCACATAGTTTATTTTCTCTCATAATGGGCGTATGTTTTGATTTATATCCTGTATACAACTTCTGTAGATTAAAAGGAACTTCTTAACTCAGTTTTTAGCACAATGAAATTGATAATCCAAGCAGTAAGTAAAACCATGAAGTACTGTACTTTGACTAGCTCATCTCACTTTCAGACATTGATGAATGTAAGGAAATCCCAGGAATCTGTGCAAATGGTGTTTGCATCAATCAGATTGGCAGCTTCCGCTGTGAATGCCCGACTGGATTCAGCTACAATGACCTGCTCTTGGTCTGTGAAGGTGATTTGAAATGATGTTGTTTTCTGCTTAGCCCCCATAAGCATGCTTATTTTAAAAGGAAGGGCAACATTTAATTCACACATTTTTCAAAATTTAAGAGACAGACTATGAGGTTGTTTGTAGGACTCAAGTCTATAGATCACTTTGTGATGTCTTTGTCTTTAATACATATGCACATGCACTTAATAAAATTTATAACAGTTTTGTGTCAAGCAATTCACTGAGTCCTAAATAGGAAGTAAGTGTAATGCTTCTATTTAATTTTATTTTATTTTAGGGAGAAAATTTAATTCTTAAAACTTCTCAAAGAAAAGTTTCCTATGCTTTTTCCATCTTGTGTCTGTTCTCCTACAGTTTTATAGGCAGAGATACTCACAGAAGTGAATAGTGAAATTTTGTGTGTCCTGAAGTCGAAAGGAGTTTTGTCTTTGGTATTCAAGGATCTTGTGCTGACATGCACCTTAAAAAGTTAACAAACTGTGCCACTTGCCATTTCAGTTCAGAGGCAAAGAGGAACATATTGTAATACAAAAACTTAATTTCTTTAGGCAGACATTTAAAACTGCAAAGCCACTTCAATGTGTAGGAAGTTGGATTCATAGGATCCTGCTTCATCCAAAAAGTGTGTTATGGATGAAGTTGTATTGATTTTCATTTATATTTACAGCACAGGAGGCTGAAGGTCAAAATATTCCTGCTTTGTTGAGGACAAAAGATTTGTCTTGCACAAAATGGAAAATACAGTCTAAATTCTAGGCAGAAGTAACTGTCTGGTGGTTTCTGTTGTCTGAACTGTGACTCTTGGTATTTCAGATATTGACGAGTGCAGCAACGGAGACAATCTCTGTCAGAGAAATGCAGACTGTATCAACAGTCCTGGTAGCTACCGCTGTGAATGTGCTGCTGGTTTTAAACTTTCACCCAATGGTGCCTGTGTTGGTAAGAAATCAGTTGACTTTTCTTGTCTGTTTGAACCTGTTTGTACCTAGTCAGTGGTATGTGCATGACTGTCTCGAAGGGTAAAAGCATAATGTATTTTCTGTTACCTTGCATATTCTGTTGTTTTATGGAACGGTTTTTACTGTTTCTCTGTAGAACAGAAGAAAAGACAGGGTAAAATTTTTAAACGTTCTGGATGTATCAACCAAATCCTAACAGTAGTTTTGACCTTGAGGTGTGCAGACAAGAAGTTCCTATAAAATGAAGTTTTGTTATGATTCATTTCTAGTTATGCATAGTTTTGAGTCTGGTCTTTATAATAATAACAGATTGTAAAAACATGTTTGTGTAAAATGAGTGAATAATAAAAGTCAATAATGTATACCATCTGTTTTATATTTTTGTTATAGATCGCAATGAATGTCTGGAAATTCCTAATGTTTGCAGTCATGGTTTGTGTGTGGACATGCAAGGGAGTTACCAGTGCATATGTCACAATGGTTTTAAGGCATCCCAAGACCAGACGATGTGCATGGGTATGGAAAATAAATGCTTTTGCATGTGGTTTGTTTGTTTGTTTTAAAGGGGAGGAGATGAGTCTAAATTTTTGAGGAGATTATAGTGACACTGAAAGACTGATTCACAGGGGTTTGGATTTTTGTGAATAAAGTATGTGAAGTTGTCCTTGGAGTGGATATAATAGTTTGAGGGAAAAAATCACAGTATTCTCAAAGATACCTCTCTATAGATAGGTAGAGAAGTTCAGTGTCTTCTATAACATAGGTGTGTTCCGATTTCAACTTTAAGCAGACATTTAAAACCTTTTCACATTGTATTACATATTCATATACACCTTGAGTCTTCTTATATTGGGACTAAACCACATTTCTCAAACCATCTGAGGAGGATATGTAGGAAAGTGACTTGTGCTAACAATGCAAAATTTTGAGGGCCTGGTTACTCAAAACAGTAACTTCAATAATTCTAAAACTAATTCTAAAAATCTCATAGTATGAAATACAAATCTAGACAATGACAGGTTATGTAAATGATCGATATGACAAAATATTTGTCTTCTGTAAATAAATAAAACTTTTCAGAAAGTCCACAAGAACTAGGAGAACAAGACTTCAATACCTTCCAGATCCCTGTGAAACTCCAGAAATTACTGAAACACACAGCAGGAAACATTGAATTTTAGTGCCTTTTAGAAATTGATGTTTCCAAGAGTTTATAAGCAGTTGATATAATTCTGGATATAGTATTGACATTGTATATTTATATATATAAATTGACTTGTGAACGATGACACAAAACTCCTTTATAGAGCATTTTCAACAGGTTTTCATGGGCTTAAGAGTAAAATATTTACATAAAATTTGAGATAGCTCCAGGGCTGTGATGCTCAGTCCTTTGTACTAAGTTCTGATCACTAGTGTACATTAAGAAATAAAGAAATGTTAGTATGGGAGACAAAAAGACAGAATGCTTTGAGATGCTGCACCTGCATGTACTTTTATCTTTGCATGTAACAGTATCTTTTATTTTAAAATACATATAAAAGATGCATCATGTGACATTTTCGTATGTGTACCCAGAAGCTGTAAAAATCAGTAATACAAATAGAAAATGTGCCAGATGAAAGGAGAGAATGAGGTTTAGAATATTGTCACTGTGCACAGATAACACATTAACACATACCTGGAAAAATCAGTTCCCAAGTACAGTTTTGTTTCTCTTCACAGATGTTGATGAATGTGAACGCCATCCATGTGGAAATGGAACTTGTAAAAACACAGTTGGATCATATAACTGCCTGTGTTATCCAGGATTTGAATTAACTCATAATAATGATTGTATGGGTAGGTGATATAATCCAAACTTTGTTTTCATGCTGCTGGCTTGGTATGCCAGGGAGGATGGTGTATAGTTAAAACTCAAACAGAGTGCAGTAACTGATGCTGTTACCAGCCCTGGAGGTCAATCATTACTATCATTTTTAAAATAATTAAATTTTTTTTTACTGTCCATCTTGAGATAATGTAAACCCTAAATCTGTGGACCAGTGGGGCAACCTTACAGTTCACTGGCATTTTAGTGCAGCCCTCATGTGCATTACATTTCCTGGGTAATTACAGCACTTGACCTTGACTACTGGCACTGTCCGTAGGCACCACTCACAATAAGCACATATCATATCACACCACCAGTGTTGCCTCATGAATTTGAAATCATTTCTTTATTTCACCTTATGACTTTACACTTGCACAGAGTGTGAAAGAGGAAGCAGACCAGCAGTAGAAAACCAGTGCAACTAATCTACCAGACCTGCTCTCCTATAGATGAGCTCTGCTTATACGGAGTTTATACAGGCATTGCTGTTTCCTGTTGTCTAAAGCCAGGACACCAGATTATCTGATGGTTTGGGACAATTTGTGGATACTTTTGATACAGCAACTAAAATCTTCCTGGGCTGAAGATCAGGCTTGTAAGTCTCTGGAGATCCTCTCCTTTGTGCAGAGCGTAAGCCAAAGAAGAAGGTTTAACGTTCCTTCCTACTACAGAAGGAAAACAGCACAAAGTCTATTGGTTTCTTTCTGGTTCAGGAGAGTACTAAAACATCTTAAATAAGTATTTTAAATCCTATCCTTGTCCAGGAAAGAGAAAATTAAAAACTTGTTCAAGTAAGAAGAAACTGCTGCCTAAGAATGGCACTATTTGCCAAGGAGGTTTTTTCCCTTGGCAGTGTAGCTGCCAATCTACTTCCAGGAGCATCCAGCACCTCTGTTCCAGGCTGTGCCTTCAAGAAGGCCAAGGAACCCAGACTGACTCACAGACTTGGCCTTTTGTTAGCACTCCTCTTAGCTTGGAGGGCCTCAGGGCTTTCTTCCAAACTATCCCAGTCATTCAAAGGCAATTTAGCCCATCCCAGTATAATACTTTGGAGATACTTCTGCTTGTAGAGGTGTAACACAGAAGAAATGCACTGTGGAATAAACTAGTAACACAGGCATGGCTGTGTTGGCTGAAGCAGAAAGTACCTCTTTTTCAGGAGCTAGTACTTCATGCTTCTGAAGACGACTAAAACCTCGTCAGTAAAACTGATGTTAGTCTTCGTCATTCAAATTAAAGTATTTTAAAAAAGCAAAGCATAAGTTGTTTTTACACCATGATGCTTATCCAATCTCCTTTTCATTTATTTTGACCTGACACTTTGTCATCTGTATTTCTCCTTAGGCAGTGCTCCTTGAAGTCTGCATTATTAAAGTAATTCTACAAACTAATAAGCGTTTTCAAACCTCATTTTCAGAACTGTTATGAAGGAGAATATCATCCTGCAGAAAACCAATGACGTATTCCAAAATTTGAAAATGACACGCAGGTTTTAGGAGGAAAATTGAGCGTCTATAAATCCAGATAAAATCCAGAACTTTCCATGTAGCATTTTCTTTTCTGTGTCTGGAGTTAGTATAGTACAGTCACTTGGCAGTAATTCAGTGTCTCCAGGTGCAGTAGCTGAGGTAATGCTGCAAGTTTGAAAATTATAATACCCTATTAAAAAAAGAGTTCTTTAAATAGAACATACACCTTAATGCATTTGAGCAAGAGGTACTTTCAACTAGCTGTCAGTTATTTCCTTGTTGCTGCAAGATTTGCCTTTTCCATAGAAATACATATTTCAACTTGAGTGTGTTTATAGCATACTGCATATGCTATGCTGGGACTAAACTCTCTCTTCTGGGGTTTTATTGTGTTTGTTTTACAGATATCGATGAGTGCAGTTCCTTTGGTCAGGTGTGCAGAAATGGACGGTGTTTCAATGAAATTGGTTCCTTCAAATGTTTGTGTAATGAAGGATATGAACTTACTCTAGATAGCAAGAATTGCATTGGTATGTACGATACTGCATGCTAAAGTACTGATGAGTTGAAAAAATTAAACTATTCATTCCCATCTAGAGGGACAACAGTCTAACTTTCTAAGTACCAAAAAAAAAAAAAGTTACTTTAATGAAAACACAGTAGAAGTAACTAGGTTTTGGAATAGCTGTTGAATTTCAAGCATTTAAATGCCTTAGGAAAAGAAAATTAGAAAAGAATCCTACAGTCTTTTTCATGAATAATCCTGTTTTGTTACCATAAGCATTACATGATTCTAAACCCTTCTTGATTCCATCCACTCTCCAAAGATACTAATGAATGTGTGGCGCTACCCGGTTCATGCTCTCCTGGTACCTGCCAAAATTTGGAAGGATTATTCAGATGCATCTGTCCACCAGGATATGAAGTAAAAAGTGAAAGTTGTATTGGTAAGGCAAGTTGTAATTGTTGCTTCTGAACAATTTAAAAATTAGAAAAAGTATGTGTTTCTAATTTTATGGAAGGTAGTTGTACACTCTTAATGTTTGTGCATGTTGCCCAGCTTAAAATCATGGTGACAGAGAACAAGTACATAGGAAAAGTCTTCAGGAAGAGGTTTTAAAAACTGAAGGCATGATATTTTGTACATTAACGTCTTCACTAATGCAAACAAAAATATGTACTTTTTAAAAAAATGATATTTTATCTTTCACTTTTTTATTTTAAATATTCATAAAACAACTTGTATGCTGGATTTATATAGTGTTTACAGAAAGGTAATTATTGACAATTAATGCACGAACTAAGCTTGTAGTTTCAGAGCGCTATAAAGTTTAAAAATCTTGATAAAATTGTGGAGCTTATGGGAGCAATTGCTTAAGCTGGTTCTCACTGTTTTCTGGTTCGTATTTTGAATATGTCTCTTGAGTGCTAAGAGTCACAGAAGGAGGAAGAGGATAGACCAGACCTTTCATCAGTTTGCATCTTCTTGTTTGTTCATATAAGCCTCGTTCTAAGCCTTGAATATCATTCGGGAGCTGGATGTCACACAATGAGTTCAGATCTGGTGTGGCAGAGAATGAGAAATAAATGAAAGTTACGACTCCCTTCTCCAGCAGAACAAAGCACGGAGCACAGGGACTACTGTGAATTTATTGGGCATGTAAAGTAACTGTGTGGGGTACCTGGCAAGGAAGGTGCACACAACCCATTTTAGGTAGCTAACCTAGAAGCCTTAGGTTTCTGCATGGTCAGAGGACAGAGTAAGCACCTGTCTCTCCACTGTGACTGTACTAAGAAGCATGGTTTTCAGCTTAAATGACTGAAGTTAGCTGCTGTGACACCTCAGACACACATTGATCCAAATAACTCTCAATAATAAATGAGCTTGTCCTTCTATGGACTGAAGAAAACAGTGGTGAAGACGACAAGATTTGGCCTTTAGCCACCTGATCTATATGGGTGCAGGAACTGGATCACAGGAACCTTTTTGAACAATAGGATATATTTTCTAAGCCCCAGAGTTCTCTCATCCATTTGTGTCATGCCACCACATTCAGTTTGCCTGTCAACTTCATGGTTTCTTTTGGCAGCTGCTGTTTCCATATTAGCAGTTATGTCTGAGATGAATTCACATCACTTACAGTTGTAAAATCATCAATTTAAAATGAAAGCTTTTGATTTTACAGGAATATCACTGTTTGTGGTCATTTTAGTGTCCTGACAGAATCTGGTGATGGTTTCGAAAGCATCAGTGACTGCCAAACAGATTTTTGCCCGAATTGAGTTAAAGGGACTTAATTGCACTCCTTTTCTTCATTCTGCCATGTGTCCAGAAAATTTGCAGCTAAAGTTACTAGAAAATGCCTAGATAATCATGTGTGATTCTACTAATACTTTGATTAATGTTACAACAGCTCTTGCAACATACGTTCCCCATTACTTTCTATTTTATCTTCTATGCTAACAGCTTTATAAGGATTCATTGCTTCTGTCTGTAATGTGAAGGTTGGCAATGGCTAGATTACTTTTTGAGTTCAGGGTGATTATACGCAGAAGAAACCAAAACAGATGGGAGCCACAGAAAAGTGCTTAGTTTTCACCTATCCATTTCATGTATTTCCTTTCATTTTATGGGAACAGAGGGGAGAAGACTCGTTTACTTCCACAGTCCAGCTAGTCACCTGTTCATCATGTCCACAAAAAGAGTTTCTTCCAGTAGTTCCAAGCCATTCATTACAGTAATAATCAGTACTTCAAAAGAGCAGTTTTTCTATCCCACTAATGCAGCTGAATTGCTGAGCTTTGTATATTTGTAACTGCCACACTAACTAGGAAATTAATTAACTTTTTTTTCACTGAAATAAGCTGATTTAAAATGCTTCACATAGTAAGACCCTGTCCTTGGGAAGCTACTGCAGAGTTAGGTCATATGCCAGATCATGCTACGGTGGTTTGTTCATGTCCTATACCTAATAGTAACTTCTGAAAATAGGACTCAGAGTATTATTTTTCAGAAGTGACATCACAGAATCTTTAACTACGTTACTTCTTCCATCACTCCCCTTACATTTTTGTAGTAATACAGGCTGTATTTCCATTCTTTCCTTATCTGCTAAATACAGGTCAGTTTTCTAAGATTCAGTATAGTAGAGAGTCCAACAAATTACCAGGAAAAATGACGCCACAAATTTGTGACTCAACGTCCATTAAGCTTACTTTCATGGAGAATACCTCTTGCTACCTACACTTGAAGATCAATATGGGTATTATTGTAGAACGCTTATACAGCCATAGGTCTCTATGATGGTTCTTTTAAAATCCCATATTGAAAGACTCAGGAGGGGTTGTACTGCAGGTATAGCTTTGGAGATTATTAAAATACACTTCAGAATTCATTAAATTATAATTACATTTACAAATTACTTTAGCAAGGAGCCTTATATCTTCTGTCAGTATTTGCAGAATAGAAACAATTAAAATATAGTTAAAAGATATGAAAAATTAAAGGTCTCTTAATGAATTACTGTTCTTACTCTGTTGTCTATATAGATGCAGGATATGCAGCCTGTTTGAGCAGCACTATTTTACAGGCACCTGGTGTTTATATTAAGTCCTCTATGATTTTGGTTTAAGATTTTATTAGTTATAAAAAGATCTGTATTTAAAAAAAATAAATCTCACATTTTATTACTTATAGCAATATATTCTAAATTATGCAATTGAAAAGGAGAAAATTTTAAATAACATGTCAAGAGTGGCTGTGGACGACCGATATATATAGATCTAATATACAAATATAACCATAGGCCTCCCTCTACTAATAACTAGCTATAGTTTCAGTTCAAGAATCAGTCAATCAGCATGAAAAAAGCCCACCTTCAATTACAAAGAACCCCCAACATATAGATTTTCAAAAAATCATCTTTGTATGTTTTATGTTTACAAAAAATATTTTTCTTATAAAAAATGTATCTTATCCTCTGTTTCAGTCTGAAAGCATTTATTTCATGTTTATATTATAAATATGACATAGAGCGGAGAATGGTATTTGGACAGGAAGGTGCATGCCAGTGAAACGCTTTAATTTGAAATAGTTGAACCTTCAGGCTACTTTGTCTTTTGGGTGCTTTACTGGAGGAACACCAATAACTGCTGAAGTTAAATAAATAAATAAACATTCTTTCTTAACCAAGGAATTCATAGCCAATGGGGTTACAGTGAACCTTTTCTCCTTTAATTTACAGATATTAATGAGTGTAATGAGGATCCCAACATCTGTCTCTTTGGCTCTTGTACAAACACTCCGGGAGGTTTCCAGTGCATCTGTCCTACAGGTTTTGTGCTATCCGATAATGGACGGAGATGTTTTGGTAAGTTAGAGATTAAGGAATGTAGTAACTTATTGTAACAGGTAACAGATACCCTGTAGAATGAGTAATAACTTCTAAACTATGTCCTTATGAGGGTTGGGAAATGCTTTTAAAATAGTGTGAAAAATACAGGCCTAACATTATTCCTTTCAGGGCTAGACAGTCATCAGCTAACCAGCTAGGAGGTGCTAGCTCTACATAACTGCATTTTCTTTTTTAGATACTCGCCAGAGCTTCTGTTTCACTAACTTTGAGAATGGGAAGTGCTCAGTGCCAAAGGCTTTCAACACCACAAAGGCAAAGTGTTGCTGCAGTAAAATGCCGGGAGAAGGATGGGGCGATCCCTGTGAGCTCTGTCCAAAGGAAGAAGAAGGTACACATCAAGATATAAAATAAAGCCTTTTTAGGTAGGAGAAAAGGAAAAACACATTTGTATTGTACCTTTTTGATCATTAGAAGTAGAGATCTTTTTGGCATTCTCTCTTACGGCATTTTCTAGAACCATTTTCACATCACCAAAAGGAACAAAATTAAATAGAAGAAACCACAAAAAAAGGAGCAGTACTGAGTTGTTTTTGCTCTGCAGAGAAAAGAACTAGTAGCCTCCATCAGTAGATCTACCCTGCTTTAGGCAAAAGAGAAGAGCAAAATGGGACAGTGCCAAGAATCCCTGAAGTAATCAACAGTTTTCAGTTCTTGGTTTTCTCCAGGTGCAGAAAGGGGAAGGCACCAAGCATGCACACACAGAAGCTTGAGTTCTAGTGCTGCTTCCCCGACCTACAGACAATGGTACTTTTGCATCTGGCAAGAGAGTGTAATGACTGTGATTTAAATGGTAAACAGTTGTGAAAAATGTGATATAGAAGATTTTTGGATGGCTTTAAGCATCTGTTATGGTTCTTTCTCTCACTCACTATTTTTTTTTAAAACATACCTCTACAGTTGCTTTTCAGGACCTGTGTCCATATGGTCATGGAACTATTCCTGGAATTGATGATACACGTGAAGGTAGGTATTCTTTTTCCTGTTAATTAAAAAAAGTGTATTTATACTTAAAACTAGACTTGGATATTATAGTATGTGATGGCTTACTCACCACAGCCCCAAGTGACAAAAGGCTGATCTTTAATAAATGTGGACCATTAGGAAATGATAGATAAAGATTACTTTTGAAGTTGGATGGCTAGAGACAAACAGAACAGGGCACTCAGCTTTTTTAAAATGGTTTTTTAAGACGATACAGAAGTGAATCAGCGAAGTGGTTGCTAATATCTTCCTGCTTTTTAGATGTCAATGAATGCCTTGAAAGCCCAGGGATTTGCTCAAATGGTCACTGCATCAATACTGATGGATCATTCCGCTGTGAGTGCCCCATGGGATACAACTTAGATTACACTGGAGTACATTGCATCGGTGTGTCCATATTTCATAAATTATAAGAATTGTAACACTTGGATTTAAAACACAATTTGAAATGTGTCCCAGTTCTCTTCAGTTTACATTTATTCATTATATACAGATACTGATGAATGTTCCATTGGCAACCCATGTGGAAACGGTACGTGCACTAACGTAATCGGCAGTTTTGAGTGCAACTGTCATGAAGGATTTGAGCCAGGCCCAATGATGAATTGTGAAGGTAACTTGTCCTCTTTATTTTTTTTTGTTCTTTAGTTTTCGTCCAGTCCTCAATATTCAAATTACTTTATTAATCAGGCCTTTCGTGCTGTAATAAATAGGAGGAAAAAAAGTTTCTCTGCTTGAAATATGTCATTAAAAAAGAAGTCCTGAGTTGATTTAAGCAGTATTTTTAGCAAATCACAGGATTTCCCAAACTGCATGTTGTGGCATGTTACGTTATTCAGCTGTTTGTTGGAAAGGAGAAGCAGGGTCAGGGAAAAGTAACTGCTGAGCCCCCAATTTACCCTCATAAACGGTACAGCTAACCTTGGCAAAAATGCCTGAATTTGCAGAGCATTTTTCATAACTGAGGCAGAGCAGTTATGAACTGTCCCACTCATCACAGTTATAGTAATGAGTGAGTTTTAAACTGAACGCAAGAAACTGAAATCAGACCACTGGTACATCTAGTCCATTATTTCATCCCTCACAGATGAAATGCTATTTCAGCATACAAGCATGACTAACAGCTTTCTGCAGTTCTCTCCTCTGATACAAGAGCTGACGATATAGGTAAAGTATGATGTAAACTGGGGGATGCATCCCTGCAGAGTGGCTTTAATATCCACTTACGGATCTGTTGTCCAAGACTCTGTCTAGTACCATCTTGAATCTGCTGGTACCATCTGCCTCCACAGCCTCGTGGCAGCAAGATCAGGAATGTCGCTACTCTTACTACTTAAAGAAGTATTTTCTTCATTGCTTTTAAACTAATCCTCTATTAGTTTCATTAGGTACCTCTTATTTTCCATAGGATGGGATTTGTTTGCAGCCATTCTACTCTCGTCGGATGCTGATCAGGATGCTTCTCACAAATTTTGGTTTTTATGAATCATAATTAGGTTGCTTTCTGAAGCAAGAACTCATTTTTTTAGTATTTCATCACACAAAAATGCATTAAAAAAGATCATATAATAAAAATCTGAAATAGACCTGTCCCAACTTGTCATTCTGAGCTCAAGTAGTTCCATATTTATTATGCCATTATTTTTAAGCAGAGCTTTCTTCCGTTTTCTCAGGCTACTCTAAACCAAATGTCCAAGTTTCTGGTTTGAATTACTGTATTTCTGATACTTTTTATCGGACAAGAAAAGCATGAGTATAAGAAAACCTGCTTGGTGATTGTTTTAAAACTTAGTGGAGAACAATTATTTTGTTCCTTTCCATTCAGATATAAACGAGTGTGCTCAGAATCCCTTGCTGTGTGCTTTTCGTTGTATCAACACTTACGGTTTCTATGAATGCACATGTCCGGCTGGCTATGAACTAAGAGAAGACCAAAAGATGTGCAAAGGTAATTACCGAAAACGTTTGCCCAACTTTCATCACCCTGTACTGGCCAAAGCATAATCCAAATATTTGTGCATCTTGCATTCAGCTCAGTGGAGTGTAGCAAACAGCCCAGCAGATGATGATTTTCTGTTTCAGAACTCATGTAAGACCCGTATCTAGTGTTTTTATCAAGTGTACCACTTGATGGGGATTGTAAAACCAAGAAGGTCACAATGGTGAAGTTCATCTTTAACATGACAGGATGATAGAGCTAACAAAGATTAAGACAACTGCAATTAAGCACAGTGCTCAAATTTTTCTTCAGTGCTTGTTAGTTAGGGAAATCTGTATGTCCTTTTTCTTGAGAAAGTGCTAGTTGTCTTCATAACTGAAGCTATTGGAAGGAAGTTCAAACACAAAATATATAAATCTTTTTTTCTAGATCTAGATGAGTGTGCTGAAGGTCTCCATGACTGCGAATCGAGAGGCATGATGTGCAAAAATTTGATTGGTACCTTCATGTGCATTTGTCCCCCTGGAACGACCCGGAGGCCTGATGGAGAAGGCTGCACAGGTAAAGCTTAGGAAGGGAAGAAGACATCTACAGAAGTACAAACAAGACAACAAATGAAAAATTATCTGTACATGGATATTGTAAAATAGAAAATGACAATTTGTAAAGGACACTTATGATAGATAATGATGCCCAGCATCTGAAATTTTCTTTTTTGTTTCAAGGTTTGACCCTTAAGTGTTTCAGAAGGAATACTCTGGTTTTGTTCCTTTTGCTGTACAACAAAAATCAGAAAGTTTTTCAGATACTTGTTGCGTTTAAAAAATGAAGTTGCCAAACAAAAGAAACCTCATTTGATGAGTAGGAAGCAAAATAATCACAAATAAAAAGTTACTTTTCCTTTAACATTAATACTGTTTATAAATAATATGGCAATCCTCAAAGAATTAGAACTGTAAGATTCTGAAGCAACATACACAAGCCATGAAGATCGAAAGGTGTGGAAACTGTCATAATTAAAAATAATTCTCCATCCTGTAAGTAAGCAAACTTCCTTAAGCTTTCCTCCATCATTTTCTCCGTTAGTTGAGGGGTAAACGATAGCTACATTTTGGCAAATTGTACTTTGTTACTCAAATCATGCATGTATTCCAATTTTACTTAAATGTTACTTGCCAGGTAAAAGTTATGACTATGAACTTGCTCTGCTGCGTTTCCCGCTTGTTGTAAGTTGCAAAGAACATACAAGGATTAAAGCTTTCATTCTAGGATGCAGTACATAAGGAATGGAATAGGACAGTGTTATCAGAAAAGTCATTTACAGGCTTAATCAGTTGTTGGTTTTCCGTTTCTTGCAAGTATTTTGCAAATATTATGCAGAATAATTAAAGCATTCTATGAGTCCGATATATTTTCTTTTAACAATTTCTTTAATTTTTTTTTATTATACTTTTGTAAAGATGAAAATGAATGCCGCAGCAAGCCAGGTATCTGTGAAAATGGTCGTTGCAGTAACGTTATTGGGAGCTACCGATGTGAATGTAATGAAGGATTCCTGTCAAGTCCATCAGGCGTTGAGTGTCTTGGTAAATGCCTCTTTCATATACATTTCTTCTTACATTAAAGTATAAAGGATGAAGAGTGTAAATTATGTGTGTATCAGCTCTCATGTCTACAGAAATTAAATAATGATCCTTATTAATCAAACAATTATATGGTATTAAATAATGATAGGAATGGAGTGTCTTGAGAATGCCAGCTGAGTCTAGCGATCAGGGGCCTAACATAGAAGTGTCTGAATTCCAAAGGACATATATATGGTGCTGAGCAACACTATCCGGACAAAATACAGGTTTTTTTAAAGAATAGGCAGAATTTATTCACCTTAGATAGATCAGAAAATGTGATGCAGAGCAAAATCAAGTTCTGGCATATTCAGAATGTGATCTTAAGCACCGCAGTACTGCAACTAGGCTTCTGAATTTTCTATACTTTTAATTCAGATGGTGATTATGAATACAAATACTAGGATTTCACCAAAAAATTGCAAAATGTATTAAAAAGTTTTGAGACAGGCCTGCACATTAAAGGATGATGAAGGGGTTTATATTTATTAGTGTATATTTCCTTTTCAGTATGTTCAGACTTGTAATTTGGACTACAAAAATTGATCCCTTTTTAGAAATCAAACAGAACTGCAAAGCCTTGCTTTTTCGTGACCACTCTTCAGGTGTAGATACTTCAAAGTGTTGTACAATACTGAAACTGTACAAGTATTTATTAGTATTCTTCCATCAAAAATACTTGTATATTATCTTACATAAGTACTATAAAACAAGTTCCCTGTAAGTGGTCATCAGTAGTGTGCTGACTTCATGGCAAAGCAAAAACTTTGGTAGTGCAGGGTGTTTCGTAAGGATTAAGACCAGATGGGAAGAGGATGCTGCAGTCTGTTAACCCCAGCCAGTCATTAATGCCAAGGAAATACCCTGCCTGGAGGTCTTTATTGCTTTCTTACATTTAATGTATAATTTTCTTATTATTTTCAGAAGACTATGCTTTGGGTTAGTTTCCTCATTTCTGCTTTTCCTTTAGGGTTTCCTGGTTCAGAAATTACAATGAAAAATGAGTCTGAGAGAAACAAAGTATTCCTTCAGAATTAAAGCACAAACCTTAAGTCTTAGATAACATTATTTTAAATATATTGTGCAAACCTTTATATTCTGTTCACATTCAAATTATTCCACATCTCAAACTGCAGACTAAGCATTGTATATTCTTCAAGTTATAATGTACGTAAAGACCTGCACAATGTACCTGTCTAGGAGAAATCTGCTGACTCTTGCAAATTACTACAGCAAACATGCTGTCTCATACATCCGACACTTTCAGTAAGGACAGCTTTATTTTATGTAAACAGTTAAATTACCAGGCACCCAGGGTAAGCTTTGCCTAAAGCCAAAGTTCATGTTTCACCTGATTCACGTAAGAAATGTCCAGATTCTACACCTCATACTTGTAAAAGAGAAGGTCAGCCAGGTGCTGATACATAGACACATTCTGAGGGATGTGAAGGATTTTAACTTCTACCTTTTAAGAGGAAAAAAATTAAAACTTTCATTTAAAACCATAAGCTTCTGTCAGACTGTAGTTGGCAATGTCTCCATCATGATTAGCAAATAAGGTAACGTAGCCTATTTGGAATCACCTCTAAAATTTAGTTTCCATTTGCACTGGAAGCTGGGATCTCTGCTCTCCTCAGCTGTCTGTTTGAAGGAAACTTGTAGGAGCTTAATGACTCTGAAGTTTTGCTTTATATGATTGACAGATGTTAACCAGAAGGTTCAAAAATTAAGGAAAATAGGATTAGAAAGGGACAGATTAACAGTAAGGCCATATATCTTTTTTTTCCCCCAACTGAAACTAGGAGTGCCACTGAAAAAGTACTGAGTTGCGTAGACACTTTTAAGTGCTAAGGATTTTGTCATTTAAAATACATCAGGATAGTTGTAGATGATCAGACATGCTATTTTGGCCAGTAAAACAAACAAACAAAGCAAACTTCTCCTGTCACTCCAGGCAAGCCAAAGATAGGCAGCTTAAGTGGAAGCTCAGTTTGGCCTGCAGCCTGTTTTACTGTCAAGCAAGCTCACCAGATATGCCCCAGGGCACAACTTTGGTAGAAGTAGAACTTGTATCTAACTCATGCAGGTGCTGAACTTTAGGGATGTCTGGAACCCATGGGCAATGGCAGCGGATTATCAGAAGGCACAAATCTGAAAGGCTAAATCAAAATAGACTTCACAGACTGGTTGCTAATAATCTTCTAGTAGTTGTATATGTTGACAGGGAGCTAGAATAATGATACATCAGGTACTTAACGGATCAGATGTCTGTCTCCGACTCTCACTTGATCTCTCTACTTCTTCCGTACAGATAATCGCCAAGGGTTTTGCTTTGCTGAAGTTTTACAGACAATGTGTCAGATGGCTTCAAGCAGCCGGAATCTTGTCACTAAATCTGAGTGCTGCTGTGACGGAGGCCGGGGCTGGGGTAACCAGTGTGAGCTTTGTCCACTTCCCGGAACCACCCAGTATAAGAAACTCTGTCCACATGGACCAGGCTATACTACAGATGGAAGAGGTATTTTCACGGATGGAAAGAGGCACAAAAGGAGAAAAGAATATGCTCACATATTTAAGAAAATGCAGAGTTCCCTCTGAAGTTTCTTCGAAGAATTTCCTGTGAAACAACAGTTTGATTTTTCAAGTGCTGCTGAGAGACCAGAAATTAAAAACACATTTAAACAGTAGCTGCAACCAGAATAGTTACTGCTGTGCAGATTTTTCAGGATTGGGATCTAAAACAGGAGGTACCAGCCGGTAACTAAAATCTAAAAAAGAACACAAAGCTTTTGTGTGCTGAAAAGTTGCATACATGGCAAATGCGACAACAGTTGCTCTAACAAAAGTCTCACTGAATGCCTTGCAGTTACTATTTCCATGCAGAAAGCAGAAGCTAACATACATTTTTAAATTGTAGTGAAAAATTTTTTGACATCATTTAACTGGTCATAAGAAAATTCAATTCTACTGCTATGGGTTTTGTATTTTGAGTTAGCAAAACTGGAACCTGATTACCCAATGAAATAGCAGGAAAGTTTTGATACAAAAAACAATAATGAAAATTTGAAGTATGTTTGACTTTGAATTCAGATCCATTTTTAAAGAGAAAGAAAGGGTGAAGTTCCCATCAGAAGCATGATTATGAGGAACTGTGCAAAAATGGAAAAGAGGAAAAAAGTTGAATTTAAAACCAAAAGATGATATATTTAATATTTTCTGTACAGATATTGATGAATGTATGGTCATGCCCAACCTGTGTAGAAATGGACAGTGTATTAACACTATGGGCTCCTTCCGATGCTTTTGCAAAGTTGGCTATACCACTGACATAAGCGGCACATCTTGTATTGGTAAGATTCAGCGTCTTGAGTCTCAGTTATTTTTGAGTTGCTATATAATGAGGTATCAACTTCTGTAAACCTTTGTATCAAAGCCATTTTTTATCTCTATCTCTTTTCTATCTTTCTTTTCCTAATACGCACTTCTATTTTTGTATTTCATTTGGGGAAATGGAGAAAAAAGCTGTACTGGCAATACTCCTGCAACAGAATGACAACTGAAATACGTTTCAGCTGTATAACTATTTTGACTGACAAACCAGCTCATTACTTCATGGTCTACATTTTCCCACTTTCCTGTAGGTTAACACATATAAGCATACCATAGTATGCCCAAAGATAAATACTTAGTCCTCAGATGAGAATACTAATGCCACTGTCATTCTAATATATGGTTCTTTCAAGACACTGAGTTTTTCACTGCAGTGGCAACTCCATAGAAACTCCACAGCAACACGTCCACAGAGAAAGAAATAGGACCTGTGAACAAACGTCAATTGGGGACTTTTTCTACAATCATTTTTCTCTTAAATGTAGTGCTGTGTAGAAAAGACCCTTCAATGACGGACAAAGAAATCAGTACAACAGATACTTAACGGTTTCTTTCTTCAGATCTTGATGAGTGCTCCCAGTCTCCTAAACCATGCAATTTTATCTGCAAGAACTCAGAAGGGAGCTATCAGTGCTCATGTCCTCGGGGTTACATCCTTCAAGATAATGGAAAGACATGTAAAGGTAAAGAAAGTTATACACAGTTACTTTTAATTTTGTTACACCTTGACTTAAAAGGAAATAGTTTAGAAGTGTGATATCAAATTAGACTAAACGGACCTCTTTTTTTTGTTGAATTTTCTGAAGACAACAACATCTCTTATTTTCAGATCTTGATGAATGTCAAACCAAACAACATAATTGTCAGTTTCTCTGTGTCAACACCCTTGGAGGCTTCACGTGCAAATGCCCACCTGGTTTTACACAACATCACACAGCTTGTATTGGTAAGAAAAACATTAGTTTTCTTGTATCCATTTTAATGTAAGAACAACATTCTCAATTCTCATTCATTTCTTTTGCTCTATATAAACTGTAATAATACAGAGCAATAACGTCAGCAGTCCAAAAAACAGATTCTGAAAAGCAAAAATTATAGCTAAAGAAATGAGACTATCCACCATTTGTAGTTTCTTACTTAGTAAACAGTTGTACATATTTAATACATGTTATTATATTCTAAGTATAACCACATGGAGACAAAGGTGTAAAATATTAAAATCTAATTTAAAATGTATTTAAACAAAAACAGACTGCATTTTCTTTTTTAATAGATACAGATGTATTTAGATATTAAACATATGAATCTTGCCAACTGAAGCTGTTTTAGTTCAGCTAATACACAAGTGCAGCATTTTTCCTCTGTCAGCAATTACTATGTGGGTCTTTCACACTTGTAACTGAATTCCAACTTGCGCTTCCCATTTATTAATTACCCATAGCTCTGCGTGAGTCGTCAGGTCATCTGACATTTAAATATGAATAGCTACCTTTTCGAACCAAACTGTTGTATCTCTGGATTTCGGCCTCTTAAGAAATGTTATAGGAACATGTCTAAAATCATGCCATAAGGTATGCCAACCTTCTTCTCTCTCCTCTGCATTTTTAAGATAACAATGAATGTGGTTCTCAGCCATCACTTTGTGGATCAAAAGGAATTTGCCAAAACACCCCTGGAAGTTTTACATGTGAATGTCAAAGGGGATTTTCTCTGGATTCTACTAGGTTGAACTGTGAAGGTAACAAGCAAAGGTCAAATTTTGTTATGATGCAAATCCTTACTTTGTGTCTAGTCAATCCTGTGGTGTCAAAGACAGATAAAACAGAGCACCAGCCATAGTAAAAGTAAATACCAAAAAAAGAAAAGGAATGAATTTGAGTAATATTAAGCATAACTGTATGTAAGAACATACTGCCTGAGTAATTTTTACACAAATTAGAATAAAAAGTGACTTTTTCGCTGAACTCTTGAACAACTGTTTCCAGGATGCCATTTCAACTTCACATATGTTTCTGCATCTAAGAGTCTAGGTTTTTCTTCTTCTCCATTTTCATATATTCTAAGCAGAATCTCTCTACAGTTTTTGTTTCAGCTAATTGTAATTACCCACATGAGGGTATCTAAGAGTACATTCTAAATTCTGTACTTTAAGTCTTCTATCATAGAGATACACATTTCAGAAGGGTAATTCACAACAGTTAAAACACAAATTACATTGGTGAGCTATGTTTCTCTGTGTTGGCCCAGAAGGCAGCCCAAGTCAGAAAATCTTTGTCTGAGAGCTCCAGACTCTTCAGTGGGCCTCAGATATTGAGCAAAGAAATTAAAAGGCAGTACTAGGCCATCTGACTGCTGAGAATTAGAAATGCAGAGGTATATGTGCACAAATTCATGACATCTCAAAATGTCAGCTACCTTGATACGGCATTTAAAACAGGAATTTATATTTAGAGCCTATTTCTAGGGTAACAGCGGAGAATATGTGCAGCCAGAAGTTTTAGAAAGCATTATCTTCTGTCCAATTACTTTGTTCTCATAAGCTAGAGACATGCTTATTGTGTAATTTACCCAGCACCTACAAAACAAAACGTTAAATTATACATATCAAAGCATTCACAAGATACATATACAACGAGCCCATCAGAACTACTTTATGTGCCATTACTGATAAAAGGACAGCTTTCAGTTCCTGGCGTGATGGTTTTCTGCACCTCAGGCTTTGGAACGTCACAATTCCATTGAATTTGTTTCAAACTGTGGATAACTAGAGTGTAACTTAGAATCTGTGATGTCATGCATGATTTTTTATTTTCTACTAGAACTACATACTGTACCTGACAAATTAGGCTACTTACAATTTACTTATTTCTTACAGCAGACACTATTTTAGGTGACTTGAGGTTTACATTTTGTTTTTTCTTTATGGTTTTCTCCTTTGTTTACATGTACCTCAGAGACTTTTTAGATGGCTTTTTTTTTATATTGCAAAGGTAAGCACTTGCATCCAAATTTGATGTGTATTCCTCATATTCAGACACTTCAGTATGTTCCAAGAAACTGAAAGCTTAGTCCTACTACATAGCTGGTTTGAAAACTGAAATAAAAAACCATTCAGATTCTGAACACTACAAAGCAACATCACGTGGGATTACCAGTAATAGTGTTTCTTCTCCAAATCTGAGTAATGTAAAGACTCGAAACTTCAGTTGGATCACTGATAGATAGAACACTACATTAATTGCCGTCCAGGCTTTCCAAAAGACCAATCTGAATGGTGCTTCCATCTTACAGCAGTACTCCTCAGTCATAAATACTGGTATTTCAATGATTATGATCAAAGTGAGTAACATATTTGGCAACATGTATTATCATGTATTCTTTCATGTTCTACTTCTCTCCTGATTGCAAAGATGTCGATGAATGTGATGGAAACCATAGGTGCCAGCACGGCTGTCAAAACATCCTGGGTGGGTACAGATGCGGATGCCCGCAAGGATATATTCAGCACTACCAGTGGAATCAATGTGTTGGTAAGGAAACAAACAGTGCAGGATACATTTAAACAGCGAAGATGTGATAGTATTTATAGTGACAACTGTCAGGTGAGGACAAGAATGGGCAGGACAAAGGGTGTGCAGACACAAATCTTCTTTTCCTCTCTCCTCCTCCTTCCATACAGTTATTACTCCAAACAGAAATCAGTGACATAAGGTAACAAGAAAACACACTCATCCTGTTGAAACTCTGTGTGACAAGGAGTTTTCCTTGTAAGGCCTAAACTCTAACTTCCTTCTGCTTGGAAAAATCCCCATCTTAGAAATGTGGAAAGATGTTCATTGAATTCCTGAAAGCATCAATGTAAATACGACTTGGGGGGGGGGGGGGGG
>Ga0065711_1004434_pt1 | contig 23586 bp, 18 predicted proteins | sample Hoacrofraction12_FD_59098 | JGI IMG/M metagenome (GOLD analysis project Ga0065711, IMG submission 59098) | Hoatzin crop microbial communities from Cojedes, Venezuela - Epithelial fraction 12 v2 (version 2) | ecosystem: Host-associated > Birds > Digestive system > Esophagus > Crop | place...
GCAACCTGATCTAGTTAGCGGTGTCCCTGCTTGCTGCGGGGGGGTTGGACTAGATGACCTCTAGGGGTCCCTTCCAACCCAAAACTTTCTATGATTCTATGATTCTATATGTGGAAACACAGAACTGATGGCTTCGCTACAGGGGTTGGGTGGGCAGTGAAAGGGGAAGTCAGGGCTCAGGTGTGCAAGAACAGCAATGCTACCATTATTTTCTCTTCTTACAAAGGCTTATTTATTTATTTATTTTCCCTTCCCAACAGCAGATAGCTAAAATGTGAAGCTCAGTGCCCCAGGATGCTGTATATACCAGAATTTTATATGCGTTTGTATGAAAAATCCAGTGACACGCCCTTGGGCACAGAAACATCCTCAGCCACAGGCTGCTGGGAGGATGCGTGCAGGGAGCTACACAGTCTGCTGACAGTAGTCTAACACTCTTTCTCTAAGCAACCACTATTGACAATTGTCAGAGATGAAAAAATAAACTATTTTGACCTTTGGTGTGATCCAGTATGCACTCTGCTATGTTTTAGTACTGGCACTTACTTGGTGACTTCAGCTTTCTTTTAGAACCCCAACGCCTGAAATCATGGAAGCAAATCATAACAAGCCTTCAGGAGACTTAAAATTGTTTAATCTCCTGATTATCTTCTTCAAATCTCAAATTTTGGAGCCTCGAGTTTACAGATGCTGGGAATCAGCAGTGTTGATGCTGCACGTCTTCAGTTTCAGTACTTACCTGCTCCATTTCTCCATAATAGTGCATTGCTCAACTCATAAAGCTGTTTTCTCCTGCTGTCCTGCACCAGGAAGAATCTGTGAGGCAGCAGCAATAGAGCAATTAAGCTACGCATTGCTCTGGATGCTCCTCTAAGCTTACGTGCTTGTGATATATGTAATAGAATGGTACATGCGTGTCCTGCCATGTGACATACTACCTGGTCTTGTGATGCAACAGGGATCATGATGTGAACTTTCCCGGTGCCTACATATCCTGTGCGTCTTTCCAGCAGCAACATGGAAGCAGAAGAGAAAAGATCTGGCAAAGCTCAGCCACTCTTCATGTTCACTTCCAGGAGGAAAAGCAAGCTGCACAGGACTGTTCCAGATGGCAAAACAGACATGCACTGTTGAAGCTGCAACACAAGCCCTGACCTGCAAACACCAACTGATCAATGTTAAGTCCAATTCTTCTTTGGGGATCTCCATCGACTTAGCTCCTTAAAAGGAAGGAGTTCATTACTCTGTACACTGATCTGGAAACTAGCAGTTGAGAGCAATGGCAGAGCAATGCCAAATCACAGATCACGCGTAGTCCCCTTAATGGTATCTAAACACAACAGCTACAACCTAGACTCCACTGAAACCAGTCCCCACTGTGGCCCCCACAGAATGGTACTTCAAAATGCCTACAGAGAGAGATTAATACACACACGGTCAGCTGGTTTGTTTTAAGCCAAGATCCACAGCTTTGATCACAGGGTCATGCTGAACTGCTGCAGCTGGCCATGAACATTTCATATTCCATATTCCATGGTCCATAGCCCATCCCAAATCAGCACACACAGCTCTCGGAGGCATGCAGCATGGTTTGTTCTGTGAACTGAGGGGCTCACTGAGATTCTAGTTATGAAATAGGCTAATTCAGGGATGCCCATAGTTTGAATAATTTAAAGCCAAACTGGACAAACACAAGAATGTACCATGGAGAAAAGCCTGCTCTGGAAGGATAGGAAATTATCTCCTTGGCCTCATCACTCTCCTTATCACTCCAGCTGTCTTAAGGACTTAAGCTGGATTTTGCCCAGCGGAGTAACATTAGGGCCATCCTGTGAAGTGTCTGTTTAAGCAGCAGATCTAAGCACACCAGGAAAATCAGCATTAGCTGCTGTGCTGAGGACCTGCAGATGCATTTGGTGAAGCATCAGATTTCTGCAAATCAGCTTCTCCAGCAGCTACAAATTTCAATTTAACCACACCCAAAATTATCCAGGTTAGATTTCATTTGGGGTCTGCACACAGAAGCCATGAATCCATCATTTCGGTGCCCAAGGTGCAGGATTCTAGGCCAGCTCCACAGAGATACTCAAATGCCAAAGTGCTGCAGATCTCTGTTCTCTCACATAACCAGAATCTAATGTTCAAGCAAGCTATACTTATTATTTGTATCATGCTTTATCATGATTTTAAATCTTTGTTTTGCGTTAAAACTATGACAGACAAGACACTACCAGAAGTGAGCTTGTTTATTCAAACTTCAGTGATATCATTTCACAGAATTTCCATTCTGATCAGTCCCATAGACAATAAACAGGCACTTTGCTGACCCAGAAGTAGTAAGAATTAATTTGAATTTCATGACAAGAGATATAGATCAGGGAGGAACAAATTAAGAAACACATTATATCGTCATATCCAGTGATAGGAAACTGCAGCCCACCCTTGCTTTGCTCTAACAAGTTCAAGTCCCTGGAGCAGTTAGTTCCCAGCAGCAAGCTCAGCAAGGTTGGCCATGCAAACACAAACTTATTTCTGGCAGCCAGAAGCAGCCCACAGTGAGTTTTGTGCTGCCAGGACTAAACTCCTAATGGCACCTAGTCAAAATAGCCTTTTATTAGACACCGCTACACCTACAGGAATTGCAGTTCTACCTCCGCAGTTGCAGTAATTCCATTATGAACCTTTGCAGAAGCAAGACAACAGTTTTTCTGTGAGAATAAATGTCAAAGGTAGGAAAAGAAGTGACATTAGCACTGACCCACATTTATCAAGCACTAGTTTCTTCCTGTACCATATATTTTGAATGATGGAAAGTTTTTCAGCCTCCTAGCAGGGATCAATGCTTGAAATCTGAAGCCAGACAAATTCAGATAAATTCAGGTGAAAAATGAGGCACACAGTTAAGAGTAAAGTGATTAACAACTGCATGACTTAAACACCTTGGATTCTCTGTCACCTGAGCATGCTCAGATCCGACTGGATATTTTTCTCTGATTACACTCTATCTCAAACAGTTCCTCAGCCCAAAGCAGGCATAATTCATGGAATCTGATGACCCACAGAAGAAAGGTGTCAGTCAGACAACTTCAGAACAATTCAACCTCATGTAACACACTGCAGTTTTGAAGATGCCTTTCAGCCACAACCAGTATCAATACTCCTTGCATTGCTGGACCACGCCTGGACAGGATGAAACATGCTTATGGCTCCATCAACATCTGCCACACAGCCCTGGCAGCAGCAGCTCCACTTACTCCACAGGCAAAGGAAGCGCAGCATTTCTTGAGCAAGCACCTTCCTATTGTCTTCACTAGGCTAAAAAAGACTGATGGATGGATGGACAGAAGTATCCCATGGACCACATCTGATGTGTGAGCTACCAGAAGCATCACAACAGACTAGATGATTGCAGTGAATTTAACCTTCTAGTAGACAAACACATATGTATTTAAGTGCACCATTTCTTGACTTAGAATCTTAGAATCATAGACTTACTATGGTTCAGTCTAGACTGCCACNCCAATAAAGGATCCTTATGAGTTTCAGGTGAAGCAGAAATCCTGCAGACATAATCAGCACAGGAGTATTCAGACATTTGTTCCAGGAAAGCGTAGAATGACTATGAGTTGGTTGTATGCAGAGGAGATGAGAGACTCCTATCAGTCTCAGGGAAAATGAGAAATATAGTTCCCAAATTAGTGGCACATTAAAGCAATACCTCATCAATAGCTAGGAAGCATGGAGTGAGATGGATAGGATAGAGACAGGGATACTGATGTTGTATGCACTAAAAATTCAAGTGAAGATCACAAGTTTAGTCTGAGATTTGAAGCAGCCCAGCAGACAGCTCTCACTCACGCTGATGAGTCCCTCACTATATTGTCATAGTGCCACTTACAGATCAAGACTCCACTGGGCAAGGCACAACAGGCTGTCTCCAAAGGAAGGATTGTTCCTTAGGGCTCAGTTGCAAACAGGCAAGCTACAGCAAGCAATATAACTATCCTTTGGCAGCTGATTTGTAGTAATTTTCTTTGTGCATACTCTTAGCCCATGGCAAATGTAACGTAATTTGGATTTGTTTAGCCTTTACATAGCACTTACTGCCTGAGAACTGCCTTTTAACAGCTCATGTGCCTAAACTCTGTGATTTCTTCTTTACCAGGTAGGGGCAAGTTCATTGCACGCATCAGGCATGCAAGCTGCCATTGTCTACATTAAATATGCCAGCACTTTTCCAGCAGTCCAGCAAATTCCTGATCTTTCTGACACAGGAGCTGAGTGTGTTTGGGAAATAGTGAATATTATCTGGTGCTCTCAGAGCTACAAATTCTTGACTGGTTTGGTATCCACACCCAAAACCACAGCTCTAATGCAGCAAAATCTTGTGACCTGAGGATCAGATACACCGAATGTAATTATGGAAAACACTGAATAGATCTACTTTATTTCTCCAGGTAGTTCAGAACTACTCTTTTTAGCATAGGACATAGCACCAAACCTTGCTCTGTTAGATCTTAAATCCGTAACTTATTGTTCCTGATTGCAGACTACTAAATATTTACAGGCCGCAAAGTGAAATTGAATTTTCTCTCCAGCAAGACTTCTCACCAGCCTCAGGAATCTCACCCTCAGGAAGCGTTCTTCCAAAGAGAACAGGCTTTTATCTTGTTTTCCACTTTGTGGCCAACTCTATGCAAATCTTTCTCCCAAAAGACATTTACATCCTCAGAGCATACACAGGAATAATTTGTTCTGCATTCATTCCTAAACCTACATTTGTTTCTTTTCATTTTCCTCCTCAAATTTTGTCCTTTAAGCCACTCAAGGCACAGAAAAATCTCTATTTTCCAGGTAGCTTAAGTTTCTCCAGCCTCACAGAATTTGGAAGTAGATCTTCTGTCACAGAAAGAAAGGAAAAAAAAAAAAAATCCTGTGGTGCTGCATTTCTTTTGTAGCAGGAGGACTACTGTTTTCCATTAAGCAATGATGAACATTTCTTCCTATTGACTCCTCCAGGAACTGTTCTAAAACCCTAAGGATGCTCTGTTTTATTAAAAGTAGGAAAATCCTCTAGGTATGTTATATCAGCTCAGAAGTTCTGCCTAAACTTAACTCAGACGTGATACCCCACAGAGCAGGAAGATGAATGGGAGACAGTTTTGATTAGTCCCTCTCAGGAATAAAAACACTGAAGATACAAAATACAAATGTCTCTTGAAATGCTTCGGTAGAAATAAACTGTCTGCATTAACAACAAGAATAATATAAAATTGCAGAAGAATATGCATGAGAACAAGAAGGATCATGAAAAAATAGTTGTACTTTATGTTTTTGTGGACAATGCTTCTTTCAGCTTAGCTGTTTTTGTTCTACTGCTGGACCTCATGGAATTTCATCCTTGTATATCCTAGGCTAAAGATTTTGGAAACATGCTGGGAGAGGATACTGTCATCCTCTTCTACGTCCGCTGATCCACTTTGCATGGAATATTTCCACTATCATGTAGGTCAGAGAACAATAACAATTCTCTACCATGGAGTCAAACACACTCTCTTGGGAAATTGGATACCTGGGTTTAAAGCTTTGTTACTGGGAAAGTTTAATTATCTCTGCAAGGTGGTATGGCTTCTATAAGGCAGATCCATAAAATCCTGTGTCTTAGTGATTAGTAAACTTTCTGAAAGATGATTTCACCCATCCAGACAGATTGCTACAACTCCCTTCTTCTCCTTTTTTAATTTAGCTGAAATTAAATTTTTATTGCCAAAACTGTCCATAAAGTCAGGACAACCTTGCCAGTTTCATGCAAACTGAAATTACCTAGTTTGGAAAAAAAATACAGTTCATTTGGAAAATAGCTCAGCTAAGTTTAACAAAGTACTCCAACACAAACCACACTTTCTCTGTGCCAGGCACTGTATGAATACCAACAGAAGGGTAAGTAAGTTCTACTAAAAATATTTTATTGTTAAAGCATGATACAAAAGACAGACAGATACATACAAAAGGGGAACAGATAGTGGAAATGTGTCAGAGACAGCTGATCTAATTTCCTAATGAGTCAGGTAGAAATTACCAAAATACGTCCTTTGCTATCAGAAAAGAATTCAGCATTCCCAAATCACTACGTATTTCCAGTGTCCTGACAGCTACGAAACTACAGAGAAGTGATCGACCTATTTTCCCACAACAGATGATTCTTAGAGAGGATGAGAACAAAACTCTTCTCATTTACTCTGTTAACTCAACGATCTGTGGTCACACTACTTCTAACCCACCAATGAATCACTTGAGACTCCATTTGCTGTCAGGTAATGTCACCTCTTGTCTTCCTGCTTCCTTTTTTCAGATTTTAGAGGAAGTGTCATTAAGCTACCTGACATAAGAGGAAAGGCTTCAAATATGAAGGGCTCCACTTGGAAGTTTGTCTACCCACAGGGTCAGTCACTCTAATAAAAGACACTACTTATCCCCACAAGTCTTGCTTTAAAACTAAGCATGGCACAATATCGGGGGTCTACATAGAGCTGATACAGTTTAATGCAACCTTAATGCAGCCTTCTTGTTGTCAAGCACGGAGAGACTTCCACTACAAAGGCCATAGCCTCATAAGGGAATTAGAAAGTCAAAGCAAGATGTCTGTAGGGCCCATGGTGACAGGTATGGCTGAGAAGAAACAGCATGCAGTAACTGAAGCACTGAACTGGACAGAAAGAGGAAGAACAGTTTCCGTAACTAAGCAAGTGGACTGACAGCCTGAAGACACAGATGATTTCCCTGTCCCTCCTACAACTAGATTCTGTGATGCTGGGCAATGTTATGTTATATGTTTTTAAGCTGAATTCTGCTAAATGAGCTTTACAGTATTACTTCACAAACATTCACCTCTGGGACTGCTGATACTATTTGTGTAAATGCTGAGGGTCAGCATCGTCACTGACATCACAGACTTATAATGTGGACTCCCATAAAAATAGTCCTATACATATATCAAGGCATTCCCAATCCCTTAACAATTGTTCCTCAATTCACTGTCTATGGAATGGGAATAAACCCCTCCTCATGCTCAGCAGCTGCCCTGTGAAAACAAATTCACTGGCATTTCAGACACATTCAAATATCGTGGCAGCAAATGCTAGAGAGGAGCCCATGAGAAAACTAAACAGCAACTGAAGAGAGCGCAGATCAAGGCCTAAGGCCACACATTAAACAACAGGGGGAAAATGAAATGTTGAAGAGCTTTTCATGAAGTCACTGTAAGCACTGGAAGAGGAGTCCTGTGTGAAAAAAAACCCACAACGACATGCAATACTTTAATTAAAGATGAATTTAAGGCACACATGGCAACTAGAGTAATGAATACAAGAAAGAGTTGAAAGAAGGGATTCACTGGCATCTTTTAAGTCCAGTACTGCTTATATTTTTTGAATGCCTGACATGGTGATGATTTCTCTGATGTATATTGCAATACCATGCAGAGATATCTAAAGGAGCCCTGAACAACCCCTATCAGCAACTGAAAGTTTACAGCGGTGTGAGTAATAACCAGATAAATTAGTTCTGACTAATATGAATGAGCAGCAGCTGAAAGCTGGCACTGCCTCAGCACAACACAGTGCTGGCAGTACCCTCCGCTCTTCCACAAGAGTACGACATTGGGCCATGGGCACCTAGCCTTGGCGCGAGGGAAGATCATCCCTTGGGTAGGCACGGCCCTGGGCAGGCAATGAGTTACATCAACTGCATGTTCGGTGGCATGTGAAATTTCAACTCAGATAACCACGGAAATCCTGAGTGTTCAACATATATTAGCACTTTCAAGCAGTGTAAGTTGTATTGCTTAATCTTTGCTGTCCAAAGAATTAGAGAAAAGGCAGGAGTTTTAGTGCTTCACAGTTTGGACATTTGGTTGGGTGAATCATTTCTATCACAATGCCTCTTAGCCCAGGGCTTAGAAAAACCATCAAGAATAAAAAGCACAAGTAAGATTATAGGATATAATAAGAAAGCTTCGCCTTAACAGCAGTGTAGAAACAGTATCAGATGGCTTTTATTGCATAACCCAAATCTTCTGGAAAATCTGCCCAATACCACACAGGGATTTAAAAGCTCCTAAAAAGTTAAACAGCATACAGGAACAGAAGCCAGCTCTCTAACTCCCTGTCATGTGCTACAGCCATGGTGTTTGCTGACCTACTGCTCACATGCAGCACACTTTCCTTCTGCTGCTGGGATGAGATAACTGGAGATTACTTTGGCAATTTGCACCACATCAACATAGCCACTGTCCCATGCACCCAAACCACTTCCTCACACTTGAAAGAAGTTGTCATCTGCACCCCCTGCCTCTAACTACACCGACATAGCATCATGACCTCTCCCTCAGCACCCATAACAGAAAGCACCACTTCTGCTCTTCACCTCCTGTGTGGTCCAAAAAGGGGAGAGGCCTCTTCTTCTCTGACAATGTTGGAATAATGGTTAAGAAATTTGCTGCCCTAAAGTAGTCTTTCTACATTAAATATCTTCACACTTATGACTCTCATCATTTTATTTGAAGAAGTGGCTGCATTAGTTGTAAACAGATCTGCATCGCAGGTCAGATTTTCAAAAGTGCTCAGGGCCAGACTCAATAAAGGACACAACTTCTTACCAGCCATCCCCTGCCATTCCTACACTGTCAACAGTTTCAGCACACTGTGAGCTTGAAAAATCAGCATTAGGGGTACCGAGGGGAAGAAGCTAACAGGAACTGCCTGGCACGTGTCGTACCTATTCTTGGGCATTTTTTACACTCATCATCTGCTGAGGAGCAGACCCCTACATCTCAGCACTCTTTCCACCACCACACAGCCATGCGTGCTTTCCCTCAGTTTCCTTTCCAACACAGCCATCTTTCCTGTGTTCAGAAAGGACAGGAGAGAGGAGGGCCCTTCCAAGTCTGCAGCAACAGCCGAGAGCTCACCCTGGGAGACAGGGTTTTGAATAAGGCTGAGAACCAAACCCAGCCTTCTCACCAGATGATTGCCACAAGCTGCTAAACAAACATCTAGCAAGTGAACAGTTTCTCCTCCTGCAGGCAGAGTTTCCAAAAATAATTGGTGTTCTATAATGCATTTTTCCAGCGCATGTTAAACCCATACTGAACCTACATAACACAATGAGCCACTGCAGGGCAGCAGATGTGTTCTTAGATGAAAGGAACTCTTGCTCTGCCTGTTTCTGGTTCACAGAGAGACTTTGATGGGCTTGGGTGCTCACAGCTGAGCAATTCTCTCACACAAACAGCTCTGCTCTTGTGGCCTAGGGATCACATATTAAAAAAGGGAAATATCCAATCAGTTTGTTCAAACTCTGAGCTAGTTGTCTGGGTCATTTAGATGCATTGAGCTACTAAATTCTCTTTAGATACCCAAATCTGAAATTCACATAATCTGGAGATAATTTGCATTCAGATTACACTGTAGTGGTCCTACAAAACAAAACAAAGTGTCCAATATTCTTCCAATAGCTTCTCAGTCACAGGCTTTCCTTTGCAGTCTGTCTTTGTCACAGAGATAGGCAAAGGTACTGTCTGTAAAGGACTCTGGGACTCTGCGTAGAAATGCTAGAGCAAAGCACTTTGGCAAAACAAGAACGTATAATTCTACAACAATAAGGGAAAAAGAACTGCTCTGAATTAGATTTACCAACACAAACCATTTTCAACATAAATGCCTATTGATGCTGCTGCCCTTGTAGTGACAGACCTCTTAACACTTTGCCTCTTGAAATGGAAAAGGTTTTGGCCTACAGGAGAGGGAGCTAGAAATCCTTAGAGAAATATCATATACCTGGCACATCTGACAAAATTTTTTCAAAATGCAGCAATCCAGAGACTCTTGAATAAACCTGACTGAACAATCCTAAAATATGTGCAAAGGATGGATTCAGTCCTGCACAACCCATTTTACTACAATGGGTTTTCTTACAAACACTGAGTGCAATAACCTTTACCCCTTCAGGAGATTCTTCGAAAAGATTATGACCCTGCATAATTAAAACGGAAGTTCCTGATACTTAGCTGAAGGTAGAGACCTCTTTACTGGCTGCATGCAAAATTTCAATAGATTTAGTAGTAAAAGGGGACCTTATGTTTTCTCTGCTTCCAAGGCCAGGTATATAATCCCACAAAAATACAGTTACTGAGATCTACCTTAAAGCTAGATATGACTTCAATCTTTGCCCACTCTTACCGGAAGACTCTTCCAACACTTAAATGCTCAAGATCTTAGAAATCCTGTAATTTCCAGCCTAAACCAATTTGTGCCCAGATTACAGCCATCTATTCATAATCCAACAATATCCTCCATCTCTAAAAAAATTTACTGACCTCCAGAGAAGGGCTGATTGAGCTGAGTAAATGAGAAGCAGTGATTATTGAAGCTGACCAAGAAAAATGCTGGGAATGCCTGGGTGTGACAATGAAACTTTCTCCTAGACAGATAACCTGAGGATGGACAGACTCTCCATTTCCACCATTACCAGCAAAGGGGAGAGATCAAGTCACAGAAAAATCTAATCTCCTGCTTTGGTAAGAGATAAGACCCACTAAGTATAAAAAGCCTCTTTGTCTCTTAGCTAGCACATGAATTTACATTTAGAAACTGAAGATTATGACATCGTGAAGTAAAAAAAAGATTTTGGTGCTGTACCTTGCTGGAGTGCTCTAAACTCCAGAGGAAGAAAAGAGAAGTAAACTCTAACTGTGACAGATACTTATTTTAAGTTTTCACCAGAACGTTTAGCAATGTCAACAAACAAACTCTCAGATAAGCCATTTAACTAAAAGCAGCCACCAGATTTCTTCACCCAATCTCAGAAATTTTGAGTATCCAAACTGATGTTAAGAGGCTCAGTTTCCAGATATCTGGTTGCCCATTCACTCCTTAATAAGACTCTGCTTGGCATTGATGAAAACAAATGGAACAGAAAAATAAAACAGAAATAGTCACATTGCCTTGTCTGGAAAGTCACAGCCAGCCTGTAGGAAAGGGGGGAGAGGGAGAGAGGAAAGGCAGTCCCTAACACCCAACGTGTATTTTGCAATGAGTCGATCAATCATTCTTCTTCTGTTCACAGAAATGCCTTGAACAGAACAGAACGGTCCTGAAATGGTTCATCACTCACAAACATTTGATGAAAGTGGATTCGGTTTTTGGTTTATGATACAGCATGCTGGAGGAGATGAGCTTTCTAGATGAGATACAGGCAGTACACATATACCCAATCTACTTCTTTCTGCTTTCCAGTGCTGTCCAAGGCACTGGATTAAAGAAAAACACAGGAGTGGGTTGCTGCCAAAATCAGTCACACAAATCTCACTTATCACTGCCAGAGACATTGATCTTTGCACAATTCATCTACATGGCATTGTGGCAAACCGGAAAAAACTCTGTCACACACATCCGCTATCATTTGTCCTTTAAGCTACTTTAAGCATAAAGCTCTGTATTTTATTAGTCTTACCCTCAATTAATATCTATCTCAACAATCTGCCACTCAAACAATGCTCACCTAACCTTTCATAAAGGAACCTGAAGCCCGCTGATTGAGTTGTCTCACAGAAGCCTTACTAATAATATACGTTTGTAGTGCTTTTAATCATTTTATGAAGTTTGGAAATTCTCATCTATTGAACTCCAGCAGACCACAGAGAAATTTTATGGCTCGTCAACAACTGAGATCAGGTGAAAGGAATGCAGAATGGTGCTTTCAAATGAAATTGCAGTTTTTCAGGTTGGACTGGCACAATCTTTATTTAGCAAAAGACAATCCTTTTGTGGAACTCTGATTCACACTCCTGCTCCCTACATTTTATACTAAATTGTATGGTTAAAAAGCTGACTTCAGCATTTTCACGTATCTTTCCAGCCCAATAGCATTGTGCTATCTGCCAAAAGCCCACTTCAAGAAAAGCTTCAGTTTAGCACAGATTGGAAGAAACAGTGAAGGAACATGGGTGTAATTTGAGGGATTTCACATGCAGATTTATAGAGTGGGATTAAACTGGATTTACCTTGCTCTTAACCTTCACTTTCTCTCTCTAGTGACATTAGGCACTTCTTTCTAGCTCGTCCAATGAGGAGAGAGCCAATACAGAGCTGTGCAGTTGCCATCAGCATCCTTGCATCTGTGAGACAAAGACAGTATTCCCTCATGACCCAACATGAGAGAAGACAGATGATTTCCTCTCTTTTTCCTCTCCTCTAATACGAAGCTTGCCCAGCAGCTGATTGATGAGCGTATAATTTTCTATTGACTGAACTGTAAAAACAAAACCAAAAAAACCAACCACAAAAGTAATCCTTTTGGCCATGTTTACACGTGCTCTGAATTTGCATCCTGGTAATGTGCTAAGTGACCTTCCCTGACCATTCAGAGGAAGAGAATTTCAACCCACTCTGAGCTTAAATGCTCATAGACAGTGAATGTTTCAGTGATGCTTTCTATGAGATTTCTTGCCAGAAACCTGATCCAAGCCCATGCCATTTTTGCAAACCCACATTGATAGACCTGGACAAGAGTTTCCCAGAATGACCAAATGCAAGAAGAAAGGGGCATGGAAAATGTGTTTTTCAGTTACAGATCTCCCAGCTGAGCAGCCACGCATAATGGTGAAGGGTGAGGAAAGATGAAGACTCAGCCAGAAAAGCCACATAGCTGCAATCATGTCACGCAACACAGCATGGGATGGTGATAGCACTGGATGGTGATAGTGTGGGAAACTTTCGGCTCCCATCTGCAAGAGAAGGCCTGAGCATATAAGGAGATTCTCCTTGAGACCTCTCCAAACACGTGTATCAAACACATGCTTCTGTACAATCCTGTAATACAAGCACTGTTAATCTAGGCTGAAGTTACACCAAAAAGGGGTATATTCTGGTATAAATTGAAATGGAAAGGGAGAATGTTTCATAAGTGCCAAAATACACCTTGAATTTCTTATCCTCAATCAAACATTTTAGAAGGATAATAATTTTTTCTTTCTGGGATTGCAGCTGTAACACTACATAATTGGTCAATAATTAAGTTTTTATAGAATATCTTCCTAAAGACATTACAGAAGAGGAGACGATGAGAATGATATACAACCAGCTTTTCTGACAGGTATTTTATAAAGACGTGAAATACTTGGTGCATTCTAAAGAGAAAAAACATTGGTAAAAGTTATCAGAGGACCAAAATGTGGGAGAAAAGGCTTCCAACCTCTTCCCTCTGGGAACATCAGAACACTTCAACAGAGGAAGGATAATGGTGGGAAAGGCATTTCAGAAAAAAAAAAAAAAGACAAAAAATCCTCTTCTCAGATTAGGTAGAACCTGCACTCCCACCCAGAGCTAGTTCATGGATTAGGCTAGGTAGGAGGAAAGGGCGAATGTGGAATATTCTACCTCAGCCACAAGAAATATTTTGCCCTACAGCAAAAAATGTATTAGAAGCAAAATTCCTTGGCTTCCAGTATCAGAGCTGGCATCCAGTTCTGCGCATCGCAGCTTTCCTCTTTCTTCTTTCCCTTCATTGTGCCTGGTCTGGTTTTCATCCTCTTGCCATTTTCTCTTGCTTTTGAAGCCTGCTTAATTCTTTCCCCAGTGGCAACTTAAACTGAGGACACTGCTTGAAAATTCACATCCAGCCTCTTAATCACTGCATCACGGCTGTATCTCCTTTTGGGCAAAGAAGTTGTCTCAGAAAGGTTTAAACAGACTAAAGCAGCCAGGATAGCCCAGACATCCCTCACACAAGACAGAGTCTTTTAAACCAGGAAAAAAAGAAAATTTAAAGACAACAACCACAAATTACTTCCTTCTGCCCATCTTCCTTTCCACATTTGCTTCCTTTTTTGCTCTCAGTGGCCTTTCCCATCTTCCCAAGTACATGACTTCTAACCCAGACAACCCTTCCATCTATCAAGAGCCTGACATGCATGTTTATACTCCCCCAGGACTAACCTTGTCACTTCACCACATTAGCTCACATTTCCATCTCTGACAACATGTGGCATGTTTTCCCTCAACCAACATTCATTTTCTTTAATATGACACATAACACTTTAGCAGCCAAAGCACAATAGTCTGATAACCGTTCATCCAGCATCATGTATCTTCTTATTATCTGCTACATTATCCTTATCTAATTGCATGCACTTTGGCTCAATCTGACATTTTCAAAACTACACATGCTTATTAGCCTTTCTTAGCTAAAAGAAAAATGTGCATTATAGTGATTATCAGCTCCTGGCACTGTCTGTGAAACATTGTAATGAAACAGACCTTTAGCCTACCATAAACAAGAACAATTAGGCCTGTTTTGGTTATTAGCAATGCTCCCACAAATGTTGTCACTGTCAGAATTAATGACCACACTGCTAATTATTAATAATTCCATGTTTCTATGGGTTCTTTTTAGCCCAAAGCTCTAGGCCAAAAGCAGAAATTATTTAATTCTGCACCACCACAGCAAAATCACAAATGAAGTCATGGCCTTGATTCCTTCATGGTATCCAACAGATGCAGATCCTGCCCCACAAGGATAAATAACTAGCTGAAGGTCATGCAGCAGGTCAGTAGCAGACCCGGGAATGGCAAGACTTCCCTAATGGTCATTCCAATGCTCTGCCACAGATCCATGCCACATCAAACAGAAGGTATAGAAATGTGCACAGTAATCAATAAGAATTACCCATTCCTTGAAGAAGCCTCTTCCAAGCACACAGAACTCAAACACAGGGAGCATAAACAAGGGAAGTACAACAGATCACTTTACTGTGATCCTAAACCTTGGCTATGTCAGTCTTTATTAATTACTATTGTTTGCAGTGAATCAGTGCGTGTGTTTTGACAAGTGTTTGTGCTGCAGTTCACAACAGAACGAAGCAGCTACTTCAACAGCACCCACTTTATTAGAGAGACCATTGTGAAGCACTATACCACCTTTAATGTTTTCTCCAGGTGCCTCCTCTTGTATCTGGGATTACAAAACACCCAAATTAAAAAAAAAAAATATAGAACAGACAGAGGAGCTGTAACAATAAAGTGCTTACATTCAGTATGCCTAGCAGGAAGACCAGTAAAAGTGGAAATCTTTGGTTCAGTGTAAACCATTTACATCTCTATGGCAACATCGTTGATTTCTACAGCTTCCCTATCAACAATGTAATAGCTGTTTGGTCTTTCAAATATTACTTTTCTGACACCTAAAGGAAATAGGAAAAACAAAACCAAAGACAAACCATATTTAATATAGATTATCCAGAAACATGAGGACAGATTTAGCAATAAATTACAAACAAAGACAGGATTCTACAGTTACACGAAACATAATCCCATGAGCAATCTGTGCAAATCTCAGAGCTGTGTATGCAATATACTTATCTTGGGACAAACAGTCTCTTATGCAAGAGGTCAAGCACTATTTAAAGCAGATCCCAGCATCCTCCTGCCTCTCTGCTCAAGGGTCCTTGTGTTCCTCTGGAATAAGAGATAACCCAACCTGCCTGTCCTGAGAGGAGAGCAGAGGAGATAGGCAGCAGCTGAAACTTGCATTTTGCAATGCCAGAGGGCATGTCACCAGGAAGCGGCTGGAGAGGAGCCATCTGAGGCTTTTGCTGGGAGATCCATCTTTAGGCGCCAGGGCATAGAGAGATAAGGTTGCCAGCAGCCACCTGTTAGATAGGGAGGAAGAACTGACTCACGGCTTCCCGGCAGTGCAAACAAAACTGAGGTTTTCTCCTGTGAGGTAGGGCTGGGGGAAATGGATAGAGGAAGAGGTGAGCTGTGCTTGCAGCCTCTATTGCTCTTAAGGTACTGGGAGGTCTTGAGAGCAAATGGGAAGAGCCATCTACCCCAGAGCAACCTCCCATACCACCCCACCTGCCAACGGCAGCAGCTGCAGACATAAATGTCTGTTTTGCTACTGCCAGCAGCTCACACTTTTGCTTTGGCCATAGGCTGGCCTTATAGTCACAAGTCTTTTTCAGACCACCTTAGCAAGAGGTACTGCAGGACACCTGAGTTCATCTTCACAGACACAAACTCTACACGACTGGGCTCTGCAAACCACTGCTTATACCCTTGAGAAGGGCAAACAGGCAGTAACAAACCTCCTGCTGCTGCTCAGATGCTGCAGTTACTCTCCCCCTGCCTCTGTCAGAATGGGAGGAAAGCAGCAGGCACCAGGATCCTGTGTAAACCTGCTGCTGGCTCCACTCACCATGTGTCTTCAGATCTACCGCTTGGAGACTGCAGTACCAGCTGTAATTGCTCAGTCTCCATGGGCTTCATTTCTACTCTGACCACAGCTACTTTCTTTTCTAAAGTGTTGGAGCTCATTTTAATGGAAAATAAGGAAAACATACACACTTTTATCTTAAACACTTTAAAATTAATGACAGTGGTATAACTAGAGCTGAGGTTACATTTCCTACCGTATCTTTTCCATTTCATGTAGCTCTGCATGTCCAAGATAGCAAGCCTGGGGAGAAATTTGCATGTGCTTTTGAGGTCTGCCTAAAGTTAAATCTACTTGAAATGCTGGAACAGATGCCATTGACAAATACAGACAGGAAAAAGAAAAAAACCAACCCCACAATCCCCCACCCCTTCCTGAAATATTATATAATGAAAGTATTAAGATACTCTTATCCTTTCTTTTGGACGCTTTAAATCTCCCTTCTCTCAAAGTAAGCTCCAAACCCTTGAACAGCTAAAGGAAAACATCAGACATTTGAACTGTCACACAAAAACTGTCACTAATGAGTGCTAGATACAGCAAAGACTTAAATGTGCCGGACTTCACAATTAGTTTTACACCTGCAAGAATATCTTTGGTGATAACTGGAATAATTTTTAATCTTAAAGCCCCTACAGCCCAGGAACAGAAATTGCAATAGCTCACAGGGCTGATCAACAGCAAACTGTCACTGCCGTAGAGCTCAGATGCACAGTCTATGAGACAGTGTGTCAACTCAGCCTCCAATTTGCCATCTGCAAAGTGAAGATAGTAATGTTAAATACAGTTTTAAGAGGCACAGAGACAGCAACTTGGTCAAGAATCTATGTAATATTAGAGCTCTACTAACAAGTACCTCGTTTAGGGGAAAATAATTTACACTATGCAAGTGATAAGCAATTAAAAAATACGCTCAGTGGAAATCTGGTAAGATTTCATCAGCAGAGATTCACAGTATCGGCCTTTTTCACATTACTTCACACACTCCATTAGCTTTGCTTAAACTTACTGCTTGCAGTGTGAATGAACATCAGACCCCTCTCTTCCTCTCTCCCTGGTTGCACATTACAAGTTCCCTGAGGCTTAAAAACTGCGTTAATCTTTGCTGTAATATTTGGGAAGACTTTCAAGTGCTATTTTAACAAAACAAAGTATGAAAGATCTCTAAATGAAAGTGCTTAAAAGATGAGAAGTAACTAAAACTCCAGTTGAATGTAGGAAATTAAGGATCTCAAAGACTCTGCAGGTGGAAAAATTGTGAAGGACTTGTCTTTCCACTACACAAAAACAACATCCCATTCACCCTTCAAAGCACCTTACTGGATTGCACCACTACACTGCTCTGTTCCCTTCTATACTACTCGGTGCTGCAAAACATGCATGTGCCCAGTGCCCTCATCTTAGTCTCTTTGTCAGTAACAGTAAAGACTCTGGCACACTAGATCTCTTCATATAGACTACTGCACAGACTCTAAATATGTTTTAACTCAGTTAACTCACCCACACTGAATCTCATCGTTACCAAACACCCACAATTTAATAAATACAGATAACATTTCCAAAGGCGTGTGAATAAGAACTGATCCAAAAGGAGTATTTATGTAGCTAACCAGGAAATAGATTCCAATACATAATTCTGAATTTTGAATCATTTGAAAAAAAACCCATTTAAAAATAAACCTAAATTATCTGCGTGTACTTTTGAAAATTTACACTGTACCACAACCCTGTATGAGTGCAAGAAGCTGTTGAAGAAAGGCTGGATTTTCTTTTCCTTTGGCAGAAAAGAGAAGAACATTCGCTTAGAAGAAAGATTTGTTTCTCCCCTCATTCCCCCATGCTTGAATAAGGGACTATTTAAAACTGTTATTGAACCATTTTTTAATGAGCTTCGAAAATAAATATTTCTCCCTGACGGTGAAAAAGAGAGTTACAAAACTGTCATCAAGTCAATAAAACCTAGAGGAAGCAATAAGGAATTGGAAATAACACTCACATGTAGGTAGGAATATGTAAACGAATGGCTGGTTGGTGCTTTATTATAAAAGCAATGAAATGCCAAGCACTCCATCAGAACAGTGTAATCAAGACACGCTGCCACCCCTTGGTCACAGGATGAAAATGCACATACATCACGGCAGTGTGCTGGGAATCGTCCAGCACATCAGGCAAAAATCCTAGTAAAATCAACTTGCAGTTAATGAATTTTAAAGGCAAAGTTTGCTGGACCATCACAAACATAACTATACTAGCTCAAATTAATGTAAAGGTTTTTATTCCAAGGGACAAAATCTTCAGACTCCCAAAGAGCATTTTCAAAGCTGTGGACACCTTGAGAACTGTCTTCTTTCCGGCCTTTACTGAAACAAAATTATACTGAGGAATGGAAAGCAACACATATCCACAGATATTTTTTTCCCCACACCCTATGTCTTTGAAACCCCCTTGGAGAACACCACAAGCTGCTCTGACCCTGGGCTCAGCATCTTCTTTCTGCACTTGAGCTACTAGTTACTAGCTCAAAAGAAATAACGTAAGCAGAGTACTCTGCATGAGGTATCACAACTTACTGTACAGTTCACTACTATTAGAGATGATTCAGCCTCTTCACACAGTTATTCATGAACACTTAAAAATACATTCTCTCTGGCAGATTTTTCTTAGTGCATGCATCATCAACATGGCTAGTAAAGACTGCAGAAACAGAAGCTGATTTTAAACTGTCAGCAAATATCACAAGGTGGTTTAATTCTAGATTTAGCTATAAAGCAAAGTATAAAAAATATATCACCTCCAGATCAGTGTCCATCATTCAGTAATCACAAAATATATGATGGGCTTCCGTGCAAATAAACCCCATGATTTCTATGAGGTTTATAAGTCTTTCTTTTGAAGGAAGTAAGCTGTTATTTTTACTTACTTTCGAAAGGTGAGCTTACAGAACGTCAGTAGGGCCTAACTATTTCCATTGAAAGCACTAGTCCCAGCCCTCTACATCTTAATGGCTGCATGATAACTGAGTTCAACATCTGAGAACTCACCAAGAAGAGGCAGAAGAAGAAACTCTTACAGACTTAAACAGCAGTTTCTTTCAATAGATGTAGCAGTTCAGATCTGTAGATAGACTTCTGGTTACAATTCAAATTACTGTATCTTACTGTAATGTTATGAATCCTGCAGTCCTACAAACCCTTCTGTATAATCAAATCCCTCATCTCTTTGGGAAAAGAGCACACCACTTCTGAAATGCCTGCTGTCTGCAGCTCAGGCTTCAACCTGTCTGAAACACTGTCCTTGACACACATTTCTAGGAGGCAATACCTCTTTCCATTAGACAAATAATGAATTGAAAATTAACACTTTGCATTACATGCAACAGCAAGTCTGACATACCAAATTACAATTTTTTTACACTAATGCCTTTGATTCTCACTTTCTCAGACTCACTCTATTAACTACTGATATTTGATTTACTTAATCCTTAATTTATTCAAGCAGGAAACACAGTTTTACTGAAGCATTTCAAAATTATCACTACCTGAATGAGAAACATCTCAAGATGTAAATCAGTCTCAACGATCAATTGCAAAACTAGTAAAGTATAATATCTGGCCAAACATAGTTTTAAGCAAATGCAGAAAATAAAGATCTATTCAGAATTCAGTTATGGAAAGAATATTCACAGTAATGAAAGCTTTTGTACTTTGAGTCTGGCTGTTTTTATATGGTGAATTCTCCCACTAAAGCCAAAGCAGTCTTGGCTAAGTAACGAACCTATAAGAACGCAGCATATGGCTTTTTATACAGAAAAGTTTTATGATGTTTCAGTAGAGGGTTCAATACTTTTAACACATAACTTATTGTAAAAAAATTAATTTAAAAATGACTTCTGTGATCATCATTTTATAGTCAGTGTCTTATAAAATAGATCAATATTCTGTGTTAGGGAAAAGTGCTGAATTTCTTATGCACCTGATTAATGCATTGTTATCATCCCAGTAATTAAAAGGAGCGGGGTTACGCACAATCAGCGTGATACATCTTACTCAGCACCTCCTGGCAGTTGCCTGCAAAAATTAAACTCATTAATCACTGTGATGTCGAAGAAGAAAAAGGTTGGAAAAAATGGAAAAGCTCTATTTTATGGGAAAAAATTCTCAAGTCAACATCTAGGAGAAAATCCCTTCCACAGTTCAATATGGAAAACATTAACCTCATCAGTCTGAAAACCAGAATTATGTTACCAAAATTCTTCATAATCTGCTATATCATCACACTAGATTTTACTAACAGTCTTCACAGATATTTCCTCACATCTAAATGTATATAATGAAAAAGCAATCCTATGAAAAAGCAAAAATGTCATTAGAATTTTGTTTACAGCTTTTGCAATAATTAACTTCAGTATTCATACTGCCACAAAGCCAACGGGAAGTGGTTTTCTGGGGTCATTTATACAGGACCTAGTTTCCTTATTACTCCTCCCATAAACAACATGATTGTCTCACCAGACTAATAATTAACATGAAAATTTTGCAATATTTAACCAGGGTTTTGTTCATAAGTTATGTCTAATTTATATATTTTCTCATATATCTACCATGATTTAAAACATTGTTAAAACTTGTGAAAATACTAAAGAATGTTGTGGCTTCTGTTTTACTATACTTTCATACTATGAAAACCATGTTCTCAAGCCCGTCTCAATGGTGCCTGTAAAGTGAAATGAGCAGTTGTCACATTTAAACCACGACTGTCCTTTTATTACAAAGCTACTGCTTCCTCTTTAGCTTCTTACAGGTTTCATCTAGTATTTTTCCACCAGTAGTACTTCCAGTGGACAAAATGCTTACTAACAATACTGTGACCTTCAAAGGCAAGATCCTGTCTTTCTCTCTGTTTTGTACTGCATTGAGGTCTACACTGGTGCTTAAAAATATAGTACTGAATGCAGCACACAGATTTCAATAGGGAAGGTCATCATCACCAACCTATTAAAAAAAGTCAGTTCTCCCCTGATTATCAATCACATGAAAAAGTTAGGAGCAGAACAGTCTCATTGTCAGATTTGCTTTGGTATTTCCAAGTGTGACCAAGCAAAAAAACTTTGTTTCTATGTTTTTAAGCTCTGTCTTTTTCTACTGGATGGATGTTGAAGGATGAAAGACAGTGTGAATGTCCCACTATAGTACCTGTCCAAAACAGAAATCAGAAGTCTAATCACCTTAGAAAGGAGTTTCTAATGCCGTCCCATTAAGCCCTGCCCCATGATAAGCAACAGCATATGGTCCTGGCACGCTGCACAAACAGACCAGTCTCCTCGCACTTCTCCCATGGTCCTCCTGCCCCGGGACCGGCGGGGCTCAGCACCACACACAGCTCCTCCGTCGGTCCCCGCTCGGGGGAGCTCAGCACCACAGACAGCTCCTCCATCGGTCCCCGCTCGGGGGGGGCTCAGCACCACAGACAGCTCCTCCATCGGTCCCTGCTCGGGGGGGGCTCAGCACCACAGACAGCTCCTTCATCGGTCCCCGCTCGGGGGGGGCTCAGCACCACAGACAGCTCCTCCGTCGGTCCCCGCTCGGCGGGGCTCAGCACCACAGACAGCTCCTCCGTCGGTCCCCGCTCGGGGGAGCTCAGCACCACAGACAGCTCCTCCGTCGGTCCCCCCTCGGGGGGGCTCAGCACCACAGACAGCTCCTCCGCCGGGCCCCTCCCTGGGGGTCTCACCGCAGCAGCCAGCTCTGCCGGTCCCGCCCCCTTCTGGCCCGTGCCTGCCCTCTGCCTCCTCTCCCCCCGCGGGCAGGCTCCCTTCCTCCTGCAACACACCCTTTACAGGCCATTTCCACTGGCTTTGCCACGGCTTCATACTGAACGACACCCCCCCCCCGCCCCAGCGGAGACCCCCAGCCCAGTCTGCCCAGTTGGACGAGAGCACCTTTGAACTGCCCGAGCCGGGCCGCTGAACTTTCTCAGACACGTTGCCTCCTTTAGAAATAATTCACACGAGGTGCCCACGTGCGTTTAGAAGTCACCCCAAATCCCTGGTTCTGGCCGTGCTTTTTGCACTTCATTGCGGGAGACACCGAGGTAGGCACCTTTCCCTCTACAGACGGCACCGCACAACAATGTCCTTCACCCACACACTAACCCTGAGGGAGGGGAAGAAAAAAAAAAAAGAGAAAGAAAAAGCGAAAAAAAAAAAAAAGGAAAAAAACAAACTCTCCTTCGAGTAGTTTAATATTATTATTTTGGAGCCTGTCAGCATAAATCACTTGCACATGCTAAACTGCGTCCTTTGCTTCCCGGATCAGTGCTTCTGGTGATCAGAGAAGCGGCTCCAGACATCTGCTGTCTCCAAATCCAGGAAAGCGAAATTAAAACAGTCCAATAATGAGGAAAATGTGCCCGAGCCCAGCCCCGGCGCGGCACTGCGCTGGCTCGCAGCGACACCTAGAGCCCAGCACGCCGGGAAGGGCCCCGTGTTCCCAGCCACAGCTGAGAAGGGGCACGGGTGGATGCGGGCACCCGGGCACAATGGACAGGTCCCCCTCCTGCCGTTGGCCAAGCAGCAGCAGAGACAAGATGGTTGTCGGTGAGCGGGTCACAGGGAAGGGTTAAGGCAGAGTCCTGTCACTGCTGGTCCCTTCGGGCTGTCAGCACGGCCATCACCTCAGGGAGGTTTAGGACGATTTGTCTCACCAGTGGCAGAAGTGCACTTGCTCTACTGACCGAGAAAGTTTTTACGAAGGGACAGGAAAAGGGATGGGGAATCAAACGAGCACCCGAGGAAGTTTCCCTGCGAACACAACTCTCTCCTCTGAGTGAGGCAGACCCACTCTCTCGGCCTGGAGCAGTGCCTTTCCTGGGAAGGCTCCCAGAGCTAAGCCCTGCCGCAAAGCGAATGCATCGCACCCGGGCAAGAGGTATTTTTAACCGACACAGACGTTATTCCCAACTGCAGCCATTTGCTTCCCCTCGTGCATGCTTCCACAGAGACAAAACACTCTCAAATCCCTCTGCAAAACTAACACCATCCAGCGATGGGGAGCCACCCAGTTCCATCCGGTGCTGGCCCTTCTTCATCTCCCCGCTATCCAAATCACCTCATTCATTTGGGGGGGTGTCCCAAAAAAAGAACGAGGCGCCATCAACCCAAGCCCGTTTAACTCCTTTGGGCACAGCAGCGAGCCGGTGGCCTGGGAGAGTCCCTCGTTACCAGGGCGATGCGCAGACCAGAACTCGCTGCTCTCGGCGGCCGAAGTTTGTGCCTTCCCAGCGGGGGCTGGCCCGGGGGCGGCGGGGGGGGGGCTG
>Ga0065711_1034541_pt1 | contig 23586 bp, 13 predicted proteins | sample Hoacrofraction12_FD_59098 | JGI IMG/M metagenome (GOLD analysis project Ga0065711, IMG submission 59098) | Hoatzin crop microbial communities from Cojedes, Venezuela - Epithelial fraction 12 v2 (version 2) | ecosystem: Host-associated > Birds > Digestive system > Esophagus > Crop | place...
ACCCCTCAAAAATCAGGGACCTTGAATGGTAAGCTCGTGTGGAGATCTGCCCTCCCAGGGTGGGCTAGTCAAATAGATTTTAAGTTGCCCAGACTATAGACATGTATTATTACGGTATGCATTGTGAAACACAGTATGGCAAAAGATAGCAGAAAAGGGTTAGGAAGTCAGAATAAGACAAGAAGCACAGAGCAGATGTAAGGATGGAAGATAAGGGTCAAATGTGCAATAGGATCCAATATTAAGTAATCTCCAAAATGTTTGTGTGCAGCTGAGCTCCCATCTTCATGAGACACTGATGATAAAGCTCTGTGTTACCTGCTTCATTTTTCTGTATTCGGAGTGAAAAAAAGGAGCTGTAACACTGACCATTAATTTGCTCTCTGGATGTTCAGAGGGAAAGTTATAAACAGAAATTATTTACTAAAACAGCTTTCTCATGGCATTGCAGCGCTGCCATTCCTACTTCAAAATAGGCAAAGCAGGAAAATGAAAAGTAGCAGGGGACAAAAACTTTTGTGACCTTCTGAAGTGGCTTGAAATGAGTTTAAAACTAAAGCAACGCTTACCTCACTGTTGCTAATTTGTGCATCCCCAGTGGTTTGCCCTGTAACTGACTTGTTCTTCCAACTGGCAATATTGCACTTCAGCACTAACAGGAAGCAGATGATACTGGCACGGATGCATGATGCGTATCTGGTGTTTTCTAGGCTTGTCCTACACCTGGATCTTCAACAATAATACATTATATGTTCAGGAAGATAGTCGCCGCTTTGTTTCACAAGAAACGGGGAATCTGTACATTGCCAAAGTGGAGCCATCAGATGTGGGCAATTACACCTGCGTTGTGACTAACCCTAAAGCAGAGCAGAGCGTGCAGGGGCCACCCACTCCTCTCCGCCTCCGCAGTGACGGTGAGTTCTCTGGGTGTGCTTGGCTGAAGACATGCAGCACAACGCTCGCTGCTCCACCTCCGGTTATTGGAAACTGGTACGGCTATACATCGTCATGGAGGGTGGGAAAAGGCTCCCAGTAAAAAGCTGTGCACTGGGGCATGATCGCACAATTTCTGTTAGTTTGAAATGACATTTGAACTGTTGAGATGGGAAAGAGGAGATAAACTTATGCAAAGAAAACAGTGATCAATATCATTGAAAAATAGCAAGAGAATGTCAAATGGTACCTTGAAGCTGTTTGTCTTAGGAATGTCTGTGTTGAGGTTTAAATCCAGCAAAGCTTTCTAAATTTATAATCTGGGTATTGCTCAAATATCACATCTAGAAAGCTGTTTCAAAGTGAGTCATGGAGGTGAGAATCTCACCCGCACATATGCAAATACCTTTCTGGCAACACTTCTAATTAAATGTTCACAGTGAGAAATATATACCTGGGAAATCTCTACACAGAGGTTTTTTTTTCTAAGTTTGTTCACCTAAATTTCAATATGCTGGTACTGTTTGCAAAGCAGTGGTGGCAGTCGGTAACAGAAGTCTGTATGGAGTTGTGTTTCTTAGATAAACAAAACTCAAGCGTGCATTATAGAATGACACTTTCACTGTGAGACTTTGTTGTTTTATAACATATTCACTCAGATCACCCAAAACAAAGTTCTAGTTCTACAGGCCAAAAGTTAATAATTTGGTACAAACTGGGAGTGTAATTGCTTAAGATCTTTTCTGACCATTTTCTTCCTTTTCATCCCCCTACTTTATTCCTTTTCTAAGACTTGTTCTACCAGTCTCTTTTTATCTTCTCCCATTCATTTTGGTGGCCTCTGGATTGGGTCCTGAATGGGCAGCCTCCAAGGCAATGGTGCAAATTGTGTGTGTAATAGTAGCCAGATCCCTGTTAAATATACAATAAGAATCAGTTCATTTTCAGTGTGGGATCTGCCCTAAACTGATAATGGATTATCTGTGGTTTATCAGATGTTCAGCCAGATTTTCAAATGTGATCATTACATCTAATTACTTCAGCCTTTCTCAAGTCTGGAGCTCACATTTGGATGTTTTAAGAAACTTTACATACTTGTACATGCAGAACTTGTATAAAGTCATGATCTTCAATGCTCATGCATAGAACTTACAGATTTCACAGAAGCTTTCAGTGTGGGGTTGAATTTCGCCCAGCAGGCTAAGCCTGCTCTGTAGACATCATATGTTGATGGCCATGGCTAGAACACAAGCCTCTAACGTGATTAATGCCATCCTTTCGTTTACACTGAAATTCTGTTGTACTAGGCAGGTCTGAGGCTCAACTGGAGTGCTAGCTGTTTTGATGTTCTACAGGTGTGATGGGGGAGTATGAACCAAAGATCGAAGTACGTTTTCCAGAAACTACATATGCAGCGAAGGGCTCGTCTGTTAAACTGGAATGCTTTGCCCTTGGAAAGTAAGATTTTTTTGTCTTTTATTAAAATATGTAGGTTCTAAGTCTGTTCTGTAATGAGAAACAATGGATCTTTCTAATTTTCACAGCAGACTTCATTGGTCAGAATGTGAATTTGTAAAACATATTTTTTTTTAACCTTTTCTTTGTTTGATTGTTTGTGTGTAATGTGTTCCTAAGGAAATGAGACAGAAAACCGTACCACAACCGAAGCTCGCTTGGTTGCAGCCTGCAGGGGCTGGGGAAGGGGGGGAAAACCAGAACAAAGACTGTATTCCTTGAGCGTAGTTTTAACTCTGGGCTGAGACCTGACTTCAGGTTACAGCATTTGGTGTAACTGCACATTCACATCCGGTCTGCGTCAGAACAGGTGGATTCTGCTGTGCGGGGTCATTGCGAAGAATGAAACTTAGGGAAACCATCTGTGTTTCAAGAGCGCATAGACTGTCTAGAATGGATCTAACAGATTTCTCATGGTGCTCACCACTGTTTCTTCAAACAGAAGCTGAGGAGCCCTGGGCAGCCGTAGCAGTAGCCTTTCCTGCTAAAATGTACAAATCTGTTAGGCTTGCAGTAGCCTGTATTTTTCCTAGGTTGCTCACTCTGTTGTACTCACTTCCAGAAGTAGTAGTGCATCCAAACAGCAAGGGATGCTCTGCATTCAAAGAGCAGATAGTTAACTGAGTAAGCGTAACCAGCCTACGAAAATTAGTCTTTCCAATTAACATCCATTTTCCCTGGAAAAGCTAAAATAACCTTAGATTGCTGACCTCTATTTAGTTTAAGTTCACTTTGACAATCCATTTTAAGGCTGTAAGCTTTTAAAGTGTTTAGAGCTTTCCCAGAGGTTAAAAGCCTGACTTGCAGACAGCACAAATTAATCAAATGTTCCTCTGGAACCTACGCTGGGATATAGAAAACTAAAGCAAATAAAAAGTTAATAAGATGGGAAATGGCCTTCCCTTTCAAATGAGATTTTTATATAAACTAATCTTAGAGATAATTTTTATTTAAGGATGAAGAATATTTCTACAGAGACATATTCAAAGGCGCATGCATTTTTTTGGCCCAAAACAAGTACCAGACTGGAACACTCCTGCTGAAGCTGATTTTCCTTTCCAGATACTGTCAAGTTACTTCTCTTTAAATACCTCCTTAATTGTGTGTGAGTCAGTGCAGGCTTTACATTTCAAGTTGTCATTTTGTATTTCCATCTGTTGCATGGAAAGCATTTAACAATGATACATTGACTGCAGAAAAGCATTTCAAAGGCCGAGTAAATGGTATGTACAAAACAGTGCCTTCTTACTGAAGGGGTGAAGATGGGTTGTGTGAATGTGGCACACGGGTTTTGCCATTAGGAACATCCGACAGAGGAAAAAAAACATGGACTGAAAGGACATATGGATAATGAAATCCCTCAGCGAGCACAGTACCTTCTATGCTGTGCTTAGAAAATGGAATGGCTGAGAATGTTAATGCAGCTTTAATACAAGGTTTCTTCTTCATATGTAGGACTGCAGCTGAAACCGGTCCTCCTATACTTCCCTGGGGTTATACTGAGCAAATACCAGTGATCTATATGCAGAAATCCTTTCTTCGCAATTTTTATATCATACTTCTAATGTGCATCTAGTTTAGTGTATGTGTTTGAGAGGTGCTATTTGAGTAAAGGTTCGTTACTGGCTTTGCTGGAGAATTTCTTGTCTCTAGAATTCTTTTGATAGATTGGATGTCTCATACAGAACAGGACTATTTTCAGTCTGCTTTTTTTCTCTCTGAACAAACCCTTGAACCATATTTTCACTAACATGTCAATCAGTGAACAGGCTTTATTTAAGAGCTGGCACTTCTATGTGAATAAAGCAAGAGAAACAGATTGCAGGTGCAATACTCTTAACTTATTAGATAAGGCCAGATTTCTAAAGGTATGTAGATGATTAGTGGTATTGTTAAAAGCTTGAAGTTTCCTACCTCCAGCTGTTTACCATTGTAGCTAGGCACATGTAAATGCAGCAGTGTGGCCATCTGCACCTTTAGATGCCTAAATTCCACTAAAACTCTAGCCGCTACTATTGTCTGTTTATGTTAAAATCAATTCAGCTCAACATTTGTTGAGCTATACCTCTGATCTGCCACGAGCACTAACGGTCATTATCTCTCTTGGATTTCAGAACTGCTTTCCCATTATCCATAATTTTCTATATTCATACTGTTAGTCCACTGGTTCAGACAATGCTGTCAGCTGCTACTACCTCTGCGCTATGAATAACAGAAATCTTTCACATTGAAGGCAGATTATAGGCAACCTGCTGTGGTTTTGGTCTCTGAAAGTCTTAAATGAAAGTACTTTCATGGTGTTTAGAGAAATAGCATCTCTTTTCTATATGGAACAGCAAATCATACCTATTGGACCTTGCTCAAAAAGCATTTCCACATTTAAAATGTGAGTACAAGAGGCCAGACTTATGGCTGAGTTTTGAGATGCCTTTTTACCTGAGGTAAACTAAAAGCCACCCAGCTAAGAAGTACCCCTTCAGCCAGGCTGGGGGACACCCAGAGGCAGGTATGTTCCACCTTGCTTGTTTTGAGGAAAACAAATACAAGGGGCAAAAAGTCAGTATTTATTCCTGGGAAGAGGGTTTGGAGGGATGGATCCCAAACGGACAAAAGCACTTGGGCCAGTGCTTAACTCTGAATCCTGTATTGCAGAACAGGGACTATGAATACTAGAGAAGTTTTCAAAAAGTAAATTAGTCCTCAATGTGATGGAAACACAGTTGGGCACAAAGGAATGTAAGCAGCATGATACTATCTGATGATTGGCATGGCGAATCTAAACAGGTAAAACATGCACATTATACTTAATTCTTTAAAAGAGGGAAAACTGAAATATGAAATAGTAGCTTGACTGTTTCACATACTGCAGCCTGTGGCAAAATAATAGGAGAGATGAGACTTTGTGTTCTGCACTAATATTCATTATGTTGACAGTGTTTAATACTATGCCAGTACTATAAGTCATGTTCTGGATCAAGTTATATTAATCATGCCATACCTCTAAATTATCGTCCACTATGTCTTTGAGGGGATTAAGTACCATGAAAAGATATGTTCGGTTGAGTTACTGTACTGCTTCCTCTTGATTTCTTCCAAAATAACTTTTTGCTGTTGCACATATAAGAATAGCTTCTGAAATGAACATAAGCGAAGTAGTTTCCATGTCTGGTGCACGCATTTATTAAACTGTTCCTGTATTTTACATTTTTCTTCATTGTCTTCTCAAAGATAGAGAAATAATCTGTTCAGAATCCCTGCAGATGGGCCATTGCCAGATGAGGTTGTACGGAGCATATGTGAGTAACATAAAATAGGATTTCTTTCAACCCAGAATATTCATTTTTCATGGGAAGACCCCACATATTCCTGTAAATGTATTCAGGGAAGGGTTTTTCTAGAGACTGTTAGTATAAGTAGATAATAGCGCAGCTACGAGAGGATTCTGAACAACCATCTTTAGTAAACTTGCATAAAAATACCAGGCTTCACTTCTTCATTAGATGGCTTTTCTCATGTATTCTCAAGGAGTTTATGAAGGAGGCTATAAAAGGATCATTTATGGGATTCTGAAATCATATAAACATATATGAATGACTTCTGCCACCACAAGTGAAGTTTGCTATTTTCAGCCCGTGTTCCTGATAGAGCTAATACATTCAGATTTCTACTTTAAGGGATGAGCAAGCAGCTGTGGAAGATCCTCTCTTACATTGGTTAAGGTGAGTGGCTTGTGACCACAGGAGAATGAGACACAATACCAGGTTTCAGAAATCTTTGCTTCTTTGCTGTTTCCCAAGTAACACATTGGGATGATCAGATGCCTGAGTGCTTTAGTTAGGATGCCCCTTGGATCCTAATTCTTCCTTGTGTTAGCAGTTGACGCGGACATGCTAGCAGCTTTCAAACCTCAGCTTTGTCTCGTTTAACTAGTCATGGTCGTCATTACTGAAGCTGTAGATTTAATTTTGTGGTGAAGATGCACAGGACAAAAGATGAGGCATAGATGCAATGGATCATCTGGCTGCTGAGTCTTTGTTGAAAAAAGGTGGAACCCTCATCTTGGTGCAGGCTGCAGTGCTGCAGACAAATTAATTTCATGTTCAGTGTGACAAGACTTGTCACCAACAAAAATATTTTCCATCGGCTTTTCTTTCCGAGTTACTAACTTATGGTTTTGTGGTTCTGCCGCCTGTATGGTAGAATATAAATTAAATTAGCACTCCTAGATGCTCTGAAGGTTTCAAATAAACTCCAGATTTATGTACAAAGACACTCATATTTATGCGCTGTTTTCTTATTTACTCAGGTGAAAGCAAGACTTTGTCTATGAAGTGTAATAAATTTGAAAGTGTACTCTTTGTTTCTTCATATATTCCAAAACTTTTTAGCCCCGAGCAGCTGTCTGTTTTAATCTGGTTATTTGTAGTGACTAAATGGAAAAGACGACCCACCAGTTGTAGGAACACCTCAAATCTGCATGGGAAGGTATTAGTCTGTGTAGCACTGTGTGACATTGGCCTTCAATATATTACGACTATGCAACAAAATCCGACAATAATTCACAGGGCTGTATTTATTAAATTAGGGTTTGTATACATTTACCTATACCTAAAGGACAGTTTCACTTCTTAAAGCATCGACTTGTAAAATAGGTAATTTGTCACAGAACCCGATTTCATTAAAGAAACTTTTACACTTGAATTCAGGGTCGTCTTTTACCTTGAAAGGTTTCATATGGCCTGTGCTAATGATTGCTGTTAAGAGATTTGGTTATAAAAATGTAAACTAGCAACAGAATAAGGGGAAACAAGCAAAAAACCCCCCGCCTTCTGTAAAATATGTGACTGAAGATGCTGGAAAGCCAATGATAATGAGGTGTCAGAAAAGGCGATGAAGAAATGCACATCTTCTCAAGCTGCTGTGATAACAAAGGTCCTTCCTATGCACATGGCTGAGCTATGCATCCTCCCGCAGTATGCTCGTTCAACCTACAGCTCAGGCTGAAGAGAAGCTGCTGGCCTGACAACTGAATTCCCTCTGCTGACAAAACTAGGCCATGTGGCACAAGGCTTCCTGGCAGCAGAACAAAGTGCTGTTAAGTATTTATTGCAATTAGGCATTTAAACACAGCAAAGTTGATGAACCTACTCTGAGGTTTTTATGTCATCCTGCTATGGTTAACATCAGAGGGAGGGAGTGCATCTCAAACACCCTTGTGTTTGGCCAAAACTGAGGCAAGTTTGCCTTGAAACATCCCCAAGGATGTCATTACAAGTATGCGGTGTGGATGAGGAAAACAGGACAGCGTCTTCAGCTCGAACCTTGGTAAACTTGACTTGACAAGTTGACAGACGGGGCCTTTTTCCACAGAGCCCTGCCTCTGGCCTTGATGTCAGTGCAGACTTTCCCTACTCATGAATAGTCAGTACTAAGAGAAAACAAGTGGCTAATAGACTAGGAGATATTTAGGTGAAGCAGTTTCAGGTAGCAGAGCATGAATGAATGCATCTAATTGTTGTTTTTCGTCTCCCATATGGCTGTTAGTTTTCTTTAATCTCTTTGTTAAAAAAAAAAATCCAGAAGAAAAGATGCCTTTAAAGTAAGTAGTTAAATGCTTCTGACATTCAATGTACTGCGTGCTTCTGCTGTACAGTAGCTATTCACCCACTGTTTAATATGCAACAGCGTTTGAAGTCAGCTGTGCTCTCCTTCGTGTCATCAACAGTCTGTATCAATCTACCCCAAGACTGCATCATACCTCCGGCTGTTTTCCTGACTAGGGCATGGCAATCGTGGGGCAGACCTATTCTGCACTAGAGCTGCATTTCTTTTAAATAACTAACTTTGTTTATTGAAACGCTGCATGAATAATGTCATGCAATCTTCGTGGAGACAGCACCTTTTAACAGACAAACCAACTCATTTGGGAAAAACAGACAAGCCCTTTTAAAGTTCCTGGGAAGGAATAATATTAAAGAAGTTTGCATCTGAAATAGGTTTTGGTCTCATAGCAGAGGGTAAATGTGGTGAGGACAACTACTGTTGTCCAAAAACATCTAGAATTTGAACAACTATGTAGGTCTTGAACCAAAATAGGAAACAGAAGAAAAAAATCTTTGTTCTTTTCAGCTCTTTCACTGGTGAAGGATGTCTGGCATGTCCCAGTCTCTCATTCATAGTAAATATTTCAGCTGTATTGGAGGGGTCATGTAAGAGCCAGAACTTGTGTTTGTATGTATATATGAGTTGTCCATACGTATATACATGCCAGTGCAGAGCTAACACCAAAATCTGGACCAAACTGCTTATAGTTCCAAACCATTTTCACAGGCAGTTCAGTTATGGTGGAAAATGTAAGGTAGCTAGAGAAATTATTATGCTGCTTGAATGGCTCTTAGAGAGCCCTTGGTTAAATTTCTGGTCTCGGGAGCATGACTTCCTGTTTTACAGAGCAGTGGGAAGGGCAGCGTGAAGGCTCTCTTGCTTAGCTGAACTCCCACCAGCACGAGGAGAATATTTACAGACTGCCAGTGCACCCATCCTATTTTTCAAGTTAAATGCAGAACTAAGCAAATTTGTGGGGTGGTTCTTCATTGTATATTGGAGTGGTCTAGCTGTAAATTCTCCTGCACGTAGTCTATTTCTCTTGGTTTTATGTCTCTGGTTACTCTGTCAACACCTGCCCAGCTGTTCAATCCATGTAATTTGCTGAGCACTCACACTTCTCCCAGGTCCTGGTTCTTCTGGCTTTGGGGGAACTTGCAAACATCATAGCCACACAGACCCAAAATGCAGAAATTAGGCCTAAACTTACCTGTGTTAAACAATTCTTCCATTCTGTATTTGTGACTTGATTTCTTTGGTCAATGAACAAGGATTTGAAACCAAGCACCTAAGTAATTTAAGGTGTTTAAGTGTGAGAAATTTAAGGTGTTATAACCTCTGCTAAAAAAGGAATAAATACTTTGGAAGTCAGCACTGCAGGCCAGAGACCTTGGGGACTGGCAGACAAGGGCAACATGCATTTTCAGTTTTCAGGAAAGCTGTGTTTTCAAGTTCAGTATCCAGTCTTTGCTGTTGATGTTGCTTCCAATGGAAAAGAAGTCAGCGTTTAGCCAAAGCGTCTGTAAAGAGCTGTTCAAAACGTAGCTGCTCATCTGCTTAGAAAAAGCAGCTTATTTTAGTTTGCAGAAACAGAAAGCAACTGTGAAATCCAAGACTATTAATATTTCAAAGTGTTTCAGTGACATAATAGATCATGAAAGTGAGGCTTGTATGTTTTGTGATATTACCAGAAATCCAAGAAGTATTTATAGCCGCTGTCACACTTGACTATTTTTTTATTGTATAGAATACATTGATCCAAATATAAATGAAAATGATCGCAAGCTACAAAAACATGAAACAAGAAATATTCTGTTTTGTCTCTATCTCCTTTCAGCCGCAATGTCTCATGCTTTCCACTTCATCGCTCAACTGCCTGTCTTCCCTCCTCTACCCTGGCTCACATTTTTTATAGCTAGATTTATTGGTATTTTTAGGTCCTTTGAATTCTTGTCCAATATTTCCTATATTGAGGTGTGAAATACCTCTAATGCTACAGGGAATTTGTTTGCTCTGAAAACCAGTCAATAATTCAGTGCTTCTGTGGTGTTTATTTGGACTTCCAAAGTCATTCCTTCAGTGTCACAGTGCTTAAAAGCAGGTTTGAGCCCTAAGTGAGAGTTTTTGCAGGGAAAATCCAAATTGGCCTAAGAAGCAATCATAGAATTGACTGAGGACTTCATCCCATTGTTAGACTTGTGCCCCTAAATCTCAGTCTTATAGACCTCTGTATGTCATGCTTAGAAACAGAAATTTTTTTTTTTTTAGTATTATTCGTCTTCTGAAAGGATATCATGTTATCTTTTCTTAGCTATAACAAACACTGTCTCTTTCTCTCTGTTGAAATATCATTATTTAGTCCTGTCCCTAGCATTAGCTGGAAGAGGTCTGATGGAAACCCATTGACAAAGAAAATAGAACACAACAAAACCAAAGGAGTGCTTGAAATCCCAGATGTTCAGCAAGAAGATGAAGGCTCTTATGAGTGTATTGCAGGAAACGTTCGAGGAAGAAACATTGCAAGAGGTCGATTATTTGTGTATGGTAAGCACATTGATTAACATCTTAATTTATTTTTTTTTACAGAGCGTGATGGTGTTCAGATGTGTTTTGTAGATGAAGTCTGTCAGCCCGTTACTGGAGATACAGAATGTAGTTCAGATTAAGCTGATTAAAAAATGATTGGAGGTCTGCCGTGACCTTCACTGAATTACCTCCTCAGCAAATAAAGGTATTTTGCATTAAAACGCAGATTGAAAATGTGGGCTGTGCCATGATGAAGCTGTAAAGGTTAATATGAGGCAGAAAGAAATCTCTGGTGCATTTACATGAAACATTAAGGGCAGGCAAAAAGATTTACTCTCAGTAGCTCACAGCAGCACAGAGCTGTGCTGCCCTAGGTGCAGATCAGGGCAGGATTCACGAGGTTTTGCTTCGTGTGAGTGTAAGATTATTTCACCTCCTATTCTGGCTGAACTGTATTGCTCCGTAAACAGATGAGGGCAAAGCGGGGAAACTCATTCCACTGCCTCCCTCTCCCTCCTCCTTGTCTAAAAGTGGAGAATAATATTTCTGTGAAATTCTTCTCTGGTTCCTTTTCCCTTCCCACACGCATTAATTTCCTGTGACCCAAGTCACACACGATGGTCCCTCATAGTCAAGGTGAATTATAAGATCTCTAGTCTCGTTGTGAACACCCAGGGAAAGCAACATATTTTGACCTTAATAAGAAGGGAGATCTTTTCTTCTCTTTACTGCATAAATCTTTCAAAAGAGGAGGGAAAAAAAGTGAAATGTAACAGTAAGGAAAAAAATTACAGAAAGCTAAACTGAGCCTTCAATTAACATCTGTTGAGAAGACCTTGGCAAGTTTGGGGTTTTTGTGAGTAGATCTTTTCTAACGAAGAGACACAGGCTTTGCTAATAAGCTACCAGACTCCCGCAGCCATGGCTAATACCGAGATATGTGCCAGGAATAGAGCAGTCTGCTGCTGTTTTGAATATTTAATTATTTCTTTGCTTTTAGGGAGTTATTTTTGGTCTCGTTGCTCACTAATTTTTGCTGAACATCAATCAAGCAGTTCCATTAAAATTAAGTTCAGCAGATTACCTGGACATGGTTTATAACAGCATAGACAATTACAAAATGATGATCAGTTAATACAATCTAAAACAATGTACTTATTAAATGTGTTTTGTAAATTAATTAATAGCTGTTCATAGTGAAATACATAAACAACACTCATTAAGCTTTTGCACATGATTTTTTTATCATATCAGGAGTGGGCTGGTGTATTATCTATATGGCTGACTTCTTCTTGCTTAATTTCTGTGCTGCAGTGGTTTTGCTCTGTAGGCAGCTTGTCTCTAGGAAATAGGGATTCTTTCCTGGACACTGGCTGCTGGTTTGCGCGTGGTACCTACATCCCATGCCTTAGGCTCTGAGAGAGATAAAAATGACGTAGTTACAATCACTTTTAAGCATGGTGAGATGTATGCCAGATACTTTCCCATTCTGGGAAGAGGCTCATTGACTTTGGGTTAATCTAATGTTGGACAGCCTCGAGGTACTTTGTTGGGGCAGTCATAAGCTACCCACAGGGTCATGCTGTAGAGGGAGGCTTTTCAGTAGCTTGATCTGCTCATCTCAAAGGATAATAATTCTCCTCCTAAAATCAAATTGCTCTATGTAAGAACTACATGTATATATCTGTATATACATAGATGTATAGAATGGTAAGGGTTGAAAGGGACCCTAAAGATCATCTGGTTCCAACCCCCCTGCCGTGAGCAGGGGCATATTCCTCTAGACCAGGTTGCTCAGAGCTCGATCCAGCGTGGCCTTGAACACTGCCAGGGAGGGGGCAGCCACAGCTTCTCTGGGCAACCTGTTCCAGTGCCTCACCACCCTGATGGTGAAGAATTTCTTCCTAATATCTAGCCTATGATAATAGATTATTAATAGATAATATCTATCTATTAAATTATGGTTTAATAACCCAGCCAAAATTTTTTCACAGGATGTTAGGACACCAGCCACTTATGCTAGGGGCAGAGGGATGCAGTCTAGTATCTCACTTCCGTCTGGCTTTAGTCTATCCCAAAGTAAGGTGGGTGATAGTTGTTCTCCCTAGGTCTCATAGTCACCCACACCTCGCCAACTATTCTAAATGTCAGCCTTGCTCAACCTAACTCCTACTCAGCTCAGTCCTTGAGTGCTTAGTTGGATGCTTACAGAGCTCATAAATGATTCCTGCAAATTCTGCTTTTATGCAGCAATGAATTTATGTCAATGTGCCACAAGTATTCAGGAGGTGTTATTCTAATCTGAGTAGCCTTAAATCTTTTGTGTAATATATGTATTGTAAATTACAAAGAACCCACAGTCTCAGCTACGTGAGTAAAACAGAGGGGTAATATTTACAATCCATTATTTTTGTTAGATACTAATTATTTTTACATCTCTGTTTTTGGTACACAGATCCAAGCACCTTGAGAGTAGGGGTCTCGATGCTTTCAGAGAGTGTGTCCACAATTTCAGGCATATAAAAATCAGTACTTTTGCAAATTTTGGCCATAAAAATTAATAATATCTGAAATGAACTTCCTGTCCACTAGCCACTTGATCTCTAACATATTTCCAAGTTATTCCTGAAGTTTTTTGTCAGGGAAACATGCAGAATTCACCTGCACTATAATAAGAATGTGTTGGACAAATACTAATTAGCCTTGCTCAGTTCATTAATTAAAGGTAGCATACCTCCAGCGAAACAATTTTTCTCCCGCTTAAAATGGTTTGCGTATTCTTTTCAGCACTCCCTGAATGGGATAAAAAAATCCAAAATGCCTTTCTGTCTCTCTATGACAGTTTAGTTTGGGAATGTAAGGCAAAAGGAAAGCCAAACCCTTCCTACAGTTGGTTAAAAAATGGCCAGCCGCTGACATCAGAGGTAAGGTTCCCGTTGTCTTCTTTGATTTCTTTCTTGTCTTTTTGTGTTTATGTCTTTTAGTCGTGACATTCATTTTATAGTGCATTACCTTTTTTCCGAAGCTCGATTAAAGGATAACGTAGCAAAATAAACATATTAGCACAAATGCTTTGCAACACAAAGCCTTCGTTCTTGGAGTTCATCTTAATTGAAAGTGTACGGTATTACCAATCTATATGCAGGTACGCTCATTTCTTCATATGATTTCTCTTACAGAGCATCTTATTACTACAAGATGAGGCAGTAGGTATGGATGGGTTTAAAAATAACAATTACAGTTAAAGAAGGGACTGCCCAGAAACACTAGATACACTTCTAGACATAATCTGTAATTTGTGAAACTGGTAGGATACCGACCGACTGTTTGTAGAAGGGTGTTTCGGAGCTGGCATTGCAAATGGAACAGCCTGTTAACTTGCACTTTATTTCTGTTCTTAACCTGTGGGCTGGATGGACCTTTGGTCTGATGCAGTATGGCCATTCTTCTGTATGTTAATCATTTAACTGAATTAATCAGCCAGCTACAAAAATAAGTTAATATTGAGGTTAATACTTTTCTGGGGCTATGTAGAGGAATAATAGACTAAAGAAAACCATACAGAGTTATAAGGAAAAAGTGAAGAAGTATGAAATCTCTAAAAGGAAAAAGAAGGACCAAGTGGAAAGAGAAGTAGTCAAGTGGTAGATGTTCAGGAGAAGAGGGGAAATCAAGCGGAACTCAAACATTTAAGAAACCTGATCAGATACTTACTCAGACAGGTCTTTGAAAACCCAGCTTTGTGTCTTTCCAGACTATAATTGTACTTCTGTGAAAGCCAAGCTCTGGCACATTCATCTTCCAGTCTTCAGTTGTTGGTAACCTCATGGAGAATGACAACTGTGGCAAGGCAGTCTTTGCTGCATTATCATTCTGCTGAGGCTAAGTTTTCCTTTTTATTCAGCATATGTTCAACACCTATCAGGCATAAAGTAGCGTGGTTCATCTGTAATGCATTCTTGCTTGGTTGGAAAAAAAAATACTGTGATTAATTTCTTTCTAGCAAGAACAGATACAGAATCATTTCCAAAACATATGGAGAAAATTAACACCTGCTGGGTTGCAGAACCAGCACTTGTTTGACTTGGTAGTATGTATTTGAAGAAATTGGAGGCGGGTACAGTCTTCCATATGAGTTTCTGCTGGTTTAGCCCTAAACAGAGCTCAACTAGCATCCGAGAAGGCTAGCCAAAATTTACTTGGATTGCAGTTTTTCTGAACCTGATCATTCTACACATTGTCATCTCTTCTTAAGCAAGTTTATCTAGTTTCTGTCTCTTTGAAGACAGTAATATTTAGAATCTGTCACTCTTCAATTGCATGGTTTCAATAAAAAAGAATAAAACACTCTACAGACACATTTTCACAGTACTCACAGTGTATTGTAAATGGAATACTTCAGGCAACAAAATGCTGAAAGTTATTGCTCAATGGACAAAATGGATAGTTTGGAGGTGAAAGTACAAGGGAGGTGTAATAAAATCTTCAGTCTGTCACAGCACCCTGCTTGTTGGAAATATCACAGGAAGAATACCTTCCAGACACTTTCCACCTTGGGGCTGATTTTGAGGATATTGTCTCCTCTTTGTCAAACCTTTCTCCCTGACCACCTAGATGGTCATCCCTGCATTATTCCTGCTTGTGTACCTGGTGTGCTTTATTCTTCTCTTTGTCTGCACAGCTCAAAAGAGCCAGTAGAGAATGGTGGAGAATTCAGCATGTGCATGAAACACGAATGTTGCTTCAGAAAGGGCTTTTATATTCAAAGGGTATTTGTAAAAGTAGAATGCATCAAGAGGATAGCAAGCAGCCTGAAGGTAATCTAAGTATGCAAAAAAGGTATCTGTAGCGAGAGCCTCAAAAATATTAACAGTGGATAAGTAACGTAATGTTAATTAGTTTGCAATACACCAGCCATACAACTGCAGCCTGTGCTCTTTTCAAATTTCCAAGCTAAAACACGGTTGGGCTGGGTCAGCTCTTGGTTGGGAGACCTCCAAGGAAAAGCCAGAGTACCGGCAAATCGAGCTCTGTGCCTCAAGAGGCGGCACGCTCCCCTCTGCGAGCGCTGAATAGAAGTCCCCCCAACAGGCTGTGCAAATGGATGGTCTGTAGCAAGGCAGCAAGTTAGGTGATCTATGTTCAGCAGCTCACAAATGCATTTTAGAGGCTTATAGCTGTTCAGCAAGGACTCTGCTGTGTACGCTAACAATATAAGCTCCCATCGCTGCTTCAGAGGCAGCAGAGCCAGACTGAAGGAGCAGCATAATAATAATAGTAATATCTGTTGTTTCGGACTTGCATTTAGTGATGGAATTTATATTCTCTGTTGTGGGTTGCTTCCACACTGATCTGTTTTGGGGAACATGTTCTCTTTTCCTTCTCAGTGTTACACTTCACAGAGGAGCTGTTACTGTCTCCGGAGGGTAGTAATAGTAAAACCACAAAGTATTTAGCTTGAAGTTATGCTTGTAGCATGGCACAGGCTTTTTTCTATTTGGCAAAACAGAGCAAATAAAAATCTTTTTAATACACTAAAACCCAAGCTCTGGTCCAAATTTACCTACTATGCAGTTTCCTCTATTTCGGTGGAATTGCACTGAATAAACTTTGTGTGTACAGAAATACAAGCCTTGAGGAGCAAGCTCTCCCTCTGATCTGAACAGCTGCCTGTGGGATTCCAAGAGGAATTTAAAAGTGTTGGCTTTCAGGAGAGCTTTTTCAGTGGATCATTCTTCTGTGACTTGTGATCTGATGACATATGAAATGTTTCCATTGCTTGAGCACCTCTGCTTTTCTGATCACCTTCAATTATCGTCAGCACATTCATTCAGTCGGATGGGGCCGTGCTTCGCTGTGCCCCCAGACAGGGCTGCAGGTGCTGCTTCTCGGGAACCGTATGGAAACTGCTCCAGGCTCCCAGCGCCGAGCAGCCCTACCTGCCCTGCGGTTACTGCTTCTGCATCCGCTTCACAGTGAAGCGTACCCACAGACTCGCAGTTCGACGAAGCACAGAAACACATGCCACAGCTGGAACATCTGGGCAAACCTGTCCAAGGCAACGACTCTGCAATAAGTGCCCGGAGCTCTTGAAAAGTTTGAAGAGCTGAGAGGTCTGAAAATGTAACCACCACCATATAGCCAAGGTATACATCGTATTTCTGATGTATTCACCCACATTGCTTACAAGAAAATAACATTTCTGCTTCTGAATGATGATCAGGTGCTTCAGTGTGATACCAGAAAACTTTGAGGTTGTACACTCGTTGGCTCTGTCAATGTTTTTTGCTTGTTTTTCTTTTATCAGGAAAGAATTCAAATAGAAAATGGAACTCTTATCATACCTGTGCTGAATATGTCAGACTCTGGCCTTTATCAGTGTGTGGCAGAAAACAAGTACGATACCATTTATGCTAATGCTGAGTTGCGTGTGATAGGTGAGTAAATGTCATTAAACTGAACAGGTACTGTGTATAACAGGACACTCATAGAAAAAAATTTGAAATTAAGAAATGATTAGATTCAATTCCACCTAACAGTTCAAGTCTGTTGATATTTCTTTACTGCTTGCTCTTCACCCACGTGCAAATGTTTTTCTTATTGTATTTCGTGACTGGTTTGGGGGAAGAATCTAATCCCATGTGTGGTCTTTTTTATCACGTACACACAGGTTTAATGAATGCTGTTTCTCACTTAGCATTTTGAGTTATTTATTCTGCAGTTTTTAAAAGTCATTTCAGAAAGCTGGAAAAATAGTTTTAACTGTAAACAAAAAGCATATGGCAAATTTGTATATAAAAACAAATAACATGTTGCAAGTAATCTCATTAATGATTATTGGAGATTCACGTAAAATGGAATTGGTTTATATATTATAAAAAGTATTCTGTTATAGATATCCAAATACAAATTTTCTTCAACCGCCAAACACCAGTGAAACCAGAAAAACACAGACTTTGAGAGCACCCAACTGTTGTTAGGTCTTCTGTTTTCTCCTTCTCCAAGTGTGAATTTTCACATAAAATACTGGACAAATAAACACACTTTCAGAAAACAGTGTCGGTTTATGAATAGAAAACCACAAAAAAACTGTGTTCGTAATTGAACACTCTCTGCAGATGAATACACGTGGCTGGGATCAGGAGTGTGATGTTCATCCTTCTGACATCGCTCTGCTCGGGAACCTCATTCTTCATCACAGATTCTCCCAGTCTGCAGATAACCTGAAAGAAAGACTGTCAGAGCAAACAGTTTCTAGGTAGGGAGTTTAGAAACAGAATATATCAGATACAATGAATGCTATTCTTTGGTACATTTTCCTGTTTATCTGCTTTCTCAGAAACCTCAAAAGCAAAGCAATTATTGGATTCACCCACTACGTAGCTCGAAGAGAATTTAGCAAATTCATTTAGTAACTTGTCAGCTGCATACTGTTCTACTCTTCTTTCTTCTTACTTTTCTATTTTTAGCTGCAGCACCCGATTTTTCCAAAACTCCTGTGAAAAAAAAGTCTGTTGTCCAAGTTGGAGGTGAAGTTACAATTCGTTGTAAACCAAGTGCTTCTCCCAGAGCAGTTATTGACTGGAGAAAGGGCTCAGAGGTTCTGCGCCAGAACAAAAGGTACCGTAGTAAACCAGTTGCTGGGTTGTTGGGAGTTCTCTGTCATTTAAGCATCACTGAAGCACAGCTGGTTTAGGATTGCTTTTGACAGCTCATTGACAGAACACTTTGATGCCAGAGGCCTATTTGTCTTTAGCGGTGGCCGTACAGTTCTGCAGCTATAAAACTGGTGGAGAACAAAGCCAAACCGAATACATGCAGATAATTGTATGATACATACGTTTGCGTTCATCAGCAGTTAATTCACTGCAGAGCTATCAGAGCTGACTGTTTAAGGCACGCAAAGCCCGAGTGAATCGGCTTCTTATAGGAGACATCAGTGGAGGCTTCAGGGAAGCTGAATATACCCCCAGGCTGCGGCATAATTGCTTAGCAGCTGTACAGGTTGTACAATAACCCATAGCTAAATCAGCCTCCATGTTCTGTCTGTTCTGTTTAGGCAGGATTTAGCCACTGGACCAGCATGTTGGTACACTCCATCACCAACTGGTAGGGGGTTCCATAGTCTTCAGCGGGGCTTTATTGACGCTTTTTCTGTCATGGCTAGTAGATTATTTGTGAATTACCACAAAGCATCTGCCTTATTACATGATAGTGTCAATTAAATGGTAAAGCATTAAAATCAAGAGTCATTGACTGACTTGAGTAAGCTGTGAATAGCATATGCAATATACAACCATGATGATATTTCCATATACAAATGTAGACAGATGGATAAAATGGGCAAGAGAGTCTAAGAACTGCAATCTTTCTCAGCATCTCTTTCAGTTCACAAATATGACAACAACACTGTTTTATCACATTATCATTTTCAAAGACTGAAAACAGAATCAGTAATTCATAAAGTGCTGGAAATTGAACACCAGATTTTGCACACAGGACCAGTTTGCTAAAGGAGGTTAGTCTGGATCACATAAGACTTTGAAATAGTTATAATTCATTAAAACAACATGATCCAAAACAGTGACACAAAGAAATGATTCAATACCCCATACTGCAGTAATGTACAATACAAATAAATCGGAGAAGGGTATGTGAATGAAAGTGCAAGTCTAAGAAATATTTCACATAGGTACTCGCAATGAAACAGCTGCTTTTGGGTAAGCAAACCACGTCACATGGTGTAGAGAACCTTCCAATGATTTTTTTCCCCGCTTTCCCTAATGGAAGTTTTGTTTTCTGTTTAACTGCTCAGCTAATGATGAAATATTTTTCTAACTAGTGTACAGTCAAATTGTTATTTGCATTTTGATTATACAGTATATTCAACAAAAATACCTGTTCATTCCTATTCTACACACAGTATCCCTACAGTGTGTAGAAAACATGCTCAGCATACAGTTTGCCACAGGTAATCTCTGGATTTTCTGACATTGATGAGAGCAGGAGCAAGGAGATCGCTGTTTAAAACTTCCAGTTTCAATTGTTTTATTAAGCCTAGATCTTGAGGTTCTAGTATCCTGACATTCCCCATCTGATTTGCTTATAAAAAATATTTACATACTGCATACAGTATTTACTTGTGCTTCTGTATTAATTTACTAACAATAATTATAAGCACATTGTAATTTCTGAGCATCCCAGAAGACCTTCTGCTGCTTAGCAGGAGTAAACAAAAGGAGCAGGATTTACACCGTGGCACAGGGAGAGAGTGTTTAAACTCTCCGGGTGCAAAACATTATTACCAGTGTGTCCACTGGTGCAAAGTAGAATCTATGAGGCTTTTGATTATTAAATGACAAAATAGCTAATGCTACAGTTTTAAAGAAGAGAAAATAAATCATCTCTCTAGGATTTTTCCAGAGATCTTTGTGACAGAAAACAGAAAATGAAATAAGGGTTTGTATGGCTGTAATTAAAGCACACAGCTAATTAAAGTACTAAAATCATATGTATCCTTGCTCATAAAAAAGAGAAGGAATCTTCTTTGCCTTTCTTTCTATATATGATTAAACCCTGATATGTCACATCCAGATTAACTAATTTAGCTACAGCTTTCCTTATTTCTGCTCCCATTTTATTATGCAGCATTTATTATCTCTCTACACTCCTTTACTAGCTTTTCTTTTTAAAATATTTGGTTGGGTTATAAATGCTGAAGAAAAGGAAATACCAATCCCTTATGGTTCTGACAGCAGAGCTGTGGTGGACACATTGCTGAATCAGTCAGTTCACATAGGTTCTTTAGAATTATTTAGAAAAATTAAAACTTTTGTTACAGAAATAGTGCAACTAGATCTATTCCACCCTAAGGGGAAAGGTTATTCTTCTATTTTCACCTTTCTTTCACTCGTGAGAATAGTTTATTCCTGATAGCCATGATTGCATGGTCACTGTTCTCCCTGATCATCTGAGCTCTTAATATGACAAGATAACACTGCTTTATATTAATGTTAGTTTGCAAGTGTGTGGAGAAGTGTGCTAACTAGGAAGAGCTAACTAATAGACTATCCATGTTAATAAAAGCACCGTGAAAGATTTTTTTATTTTATTTCCTCTGAGGGTTTTTTATCAAGCCTTTTTAAGTTTACCAAGAAGCAGTATTTGGGCCCCTGCTATTTGAAAAATATCTTAACATTTCCTGAGTTTGAAGCGTAATCTTCTGAATCTCTTGCCATGGTCCAGCGGTGAAGGTCCTCAGCCCTCAGTCCCATTTTCAGGGCACAGACATTTTCCTCCAGCCCTGCTTGTCTCTTCCCATCTTCGCTGCAGCTCAAGCACATCGTTGCCCAGATTTTCAACAGCTGGTATGCTCTGATTTATGCAGAATACTTTATTTCATTTAATGCACACACGGAAGTCTTCCAAAAAATTCCAAAATCAACACATTTTTACACTAGATTTTAAGCCTGATCATACCTGTACCGTCTGCTTACTGTTCCCAGTCTTACTGTCCCTTCCACGTTAAGTATTCTACTTCAGAATTTTCAGAAGTAGCTAAATTCCACCCTCATTGGTGTGGCTTATGCCCTGAGTAGTGGGCTCTATCTTTAGTTCATGCTGCTGGCCAGTTTGGAGGGGATTTCAAGGTTATCAGCTGCAGGAGTCAAAAGGGAATTCTGTAGTTGACTAATCCAAGCTGATTTTACCCGCTCTTTCTTCATGTGATCCCCAGATCAGCTTCTCTGGATCATCTAGCAGAACAACTTCAGGTTTTCTTTTGGGCAATTAACCTGCTTTTGACTGAAGTCTTGAGAAATGGGCGTTTGGTAGCAATATCACTTTTCCAATGGGCAAATCTTTGAAAAGGTTTTGTTTGCCCTTTGCTGAATGCCCAACCTTTTCCTGGCATGTGCTGTGGATTTTAGCTCCATGTAGCATTGAAATGGAACAAAGAAAAGGAACGAGCTTCATGTTCTGGACTTCCACCTTGTGCAATTTGACACAGATATGGGTTATCTTCATGTATGTCATATATTCTCAGTAAGTATGATGGGAATTTTCTTCATCTGTCTTCTATCATCTCGTGTCCACTGAGGAAAGGAAAGAGTAGTAGGGAAGAGTTCATATATTAAATAAAGCAAATTTGCAAGTCTAGACACTGATCTCATCACTAATGTATGTCTTGTTATCGCCTTCAGTGGATTCAGGATCAGATCCCTCACGGAATACTTATTTTATAAAAATTCTTTTTGATTGAAGCATTTTAATAAATGGGAATTGGAACCCCTTTTGCTTTACCAGAGAGCGGTGCTATTCCCTCACCATGAGTTGAGGATCCCCAAACGCTGTAGTGAATGCATATAAACATATGTGATTCACTGCACTCAGAATTTAAATGAGGATAGCTGAGGGAAAACCGAGAAATGAGGTAGGCTGAAAGAATGCATTAGTCATATACAGCACTTTCCATGCATTAATAATCAGTAATAAGCAAATATTCATAATTTAAATCATTTTCTGGGGACTGGACAAGAAGTATGTATGTTCAGGGGTCAATAAAATATGCTCAATACTTGTTGGCTCCTAGACTTGTTTGTAGGACATGGCTCAGTCCCGTTTCTGTGAAGGACGGTAATTGATTCTCTGCCATAACTAAGGCTGATCTACATGGTAAATTCCTTCTCCCATGCTACATTTTTTATTGGTGTTTTGCACTCAAGTTATTGCAGTTTCTCAAAGGAAACACGGGGGAATGATTGAGCACCGAAATGAAAAGCTGTCTTTCAACAACCTTATGCAAAGACAATGGAGCAGATACTGTGACTGGAGACTTCTAACCCTATGGGTGGGAGGAATCACCCCCTCGCTGCTGAGCCCTTAAAACTTCCCCCCGAAGCCCCAAACTGAAGGGGATTCTCCCGCTCCAATGTGAAATGCAAGTCCCAACAGGTTTTGTGGACTAAAGAGCTGGGTCTGCTCACAGTTGTGTGCTGCATCTGAATTGCTCTACCACTCTCCTGGGGAAAGACCGTTCTCCTACAGCCCTCTGAGCACTCGCGGCCACCATCTGCTTCTGCCTTTCTTCTGCTGCTCCACTGTTCAAAGTCAGATTCCAAGCCCATGAACGCCTGAACACATTTAAACTTTTTAGTTATGTGGGAAAAGAATTCTGCCTTCTTGTGTGCTACTGTTGGATTTAGAGAAATAGGAAGTAAAAAAAATAATGGCAATTAATTGGTAAACAGGAGAAGTCCTCAATCCATTGATCAAATATAACATACAAAACATACTGTACTGTGAAATAGCATTTCAGCTTGAACCAATTTGAGAAGAAATGTGTCAGGGCAGTTCAACAAACTTCATTGAAACATTTCAATTACCAGAATGTCAACACTGTTTGTTTAGCTTGTACTGAAACCTTCCAGAATATCCATTATCCTAAAAAAAAAAAAAAAAATTTTGCTTGGGGAGGAATCAAGACAAAATGGATTGAAAATTCCAAAATTTGCACTAGTCTACTAACAAAGGAGGAGATTGATGTCAGTTAACTTTTATTTAGCTGAAGTCAATATGCAGTCTAAGGTAGTTACTTACTTTTTCTTGGCAGGCACCTGCATCTCAAATGAGATGCCTAACTTTTAGATGAGCAAAGTTGGGGGAATGAAACCTATCCACAGTGTTTGAAAAAAAACCCCTACCTATACTGAAATCAGACTAGATGAGTAGCACAGGCACTGAGAAGTTTTGCTTGTCATGCTGCTTAGCGCCACAAACCATCCCGCTTTATGTACCCGCTGTTTGCAGATAAAGATAGTATAGACATTTGTATGCTGGTAGCAATTTTCATATAGAACATATTTTCTTACGGTATTCCAGCACTCACCATTCTGCTCCCAGCTTTCTACAGCTATGCAGCTAGGTGAATAGCAATGGGATATTAATATTGCTATTATTTTATATTTTAAATCCAGTTTTTGAAGCCTGGATTTAGTGTATCTCCATTTT
>Ga0065711_1034543_pt1 | contig 23586 bp, 16 predicted proteins | sample Hoacrofraction12_FD_59098 | JGI IMG/M metagenome (GOLD analysis project Ga0065711, IMG submission 59098) | Hoatzin crop microbial communities from Cojedes, Venezuela - Epithelial fraction 12 v2 (version 2) | ecosystem: Host-associated > Birds > Digestive system > Esophagus > Crop | place...
CCCCCCAAGTGCATCGCCCCCAGGCTTGTGAGCTCACAGGTTTATTATTTATCTTGGTGAGCTGTGTTCAAACCTGAGAACCTGACTTCATAGCCCTGAATTACTGCACCAAATCTGTGCGTAAGGACCTGAGTTTCAGCAGTGACTGATATGAATAGGTCTGCCTGCTTCTAAAAATAGAAAGCACGGGGCATGCTTCCTGGCAGAGCTGTAGTAACTTCTAATATAAGGTAGCTCGGCAGCAGTTCGCATGGTGAAGCTTCCTATGACACAGTGGGGAAGGCTGTAGCGTTCACTCAAGCCAATATTAGACAACAGAGATTCCTTGTGGGAACCGATTCGTGACTGGCAGAGGCCAACACTGAGTTTTGATGTTTTCTTCTCCCTAATACAGGGGTGCCCTGCCCTGGAGAAATGACTCCCTGGCTTTGTATTTCTTTGTGCCTCAGTTTCCCCTCTGCAAGGGGATCTGGGTACCATGGTGGATGTGTGTTAGCTGCACGGTTTTCTAGCTCTCTCTGCAGCAGGGGAGGCTGCAGCGCCTGGGCAGATCTGCAGACCCCAGCCCACTCCCCAGTGAGCCTGTTCTGCTCCGCCGCTCCCATGCTTTTATTCCTCCTCCTCCACGTGAGTGTTTGCTCATTCCCCCACTCCCAAACCCAGCAGGAAGATGCAGTTTCTCAGCACCCCTGGCTGTTCTGCCCCAGCTATTGCTCTGTGGCCTTGCTTGCTATGAAGTGTTTCCTTCCTTGCAAGGCCAGACATGTCTGTTGTAACTCTGTAAATCTCCTGCATCACAGGAAGTTATTTCTCCGTTCATCAGGGCTTATCTGCTGTGAAAATCTGCTCCCTGGCCCCCCAACGCCCCCAGAGTACTCGTGCCATCAGTCACGACAACGGTTCATCACAGCGACGCTAATGGCAGTGAGTGGCTCATTGTCCCCCGTGCTGGAGCATACGGTCTCCTGCCCTAACGCTGCCCCACGCGAAGGCTTCTGCACAAGGAGCAGCTGTGAAAAGCCTCAGCCAATCTCCCCAGGGTCAGCCAAGTGTAATATCCATAAGGAAGAGCACTAGGCAACTGCGTTGCAAGACGAGGCAGCAGGAGAGTAGGGACAGCTGTGTAGGGTAGGCTGTGGCTCCAGCACAGCTCTCCTCCTTGCCCGGGAGCAACGGTGCTGAAATGCAGCATCTCTGGGGTAGGAGGGTAGCAGCAGGACAGCAGGAGGACAGGCCTGAGGGAGGCAGGGCAAGGAGGAGGTCTTGGCCACTACTGCTGGGCTCAGCTTCACGCTTGTACAAAATGAAAGTGCTGTGGTCTTTTCATCCTCGGCAGAACACTGCTCCTGCATCAGCCTGAGCAACACCTTGGTGTAGGACTTGGTTCCTCTGGAGCTGAAGGGAGCTGTCAGGTGAAAGATTTCTTGGGGCTATTGCATAGACCACAGAGTGACCCACAGGGCTGGGACCTGCACCGGCAAGTGTGCTTAGTCCCTGTACTGGCATGAGAATAAGTGTAAATGAGTGCTGTGGATGCAGAAAAGAGTAGATCCTGCTCCTCAGGTTGTGTGACTTTGGAGGGGAGGGAGGGCAAGCGTGTGCCCCTGGCTCGTTCATCCTGACTCTTCCCCAGCTGGGGAATGGGCTGCCAGAGCAGCGTGCACACTGATGTGTCCCTCTTGGCATGCTGCTGCAGTCCCCTCAGTTTGCTGGTACTGCAAGAGGGTAGCACAATTCTGAGGCTGCCCTGGTCGCTCTGAGCCTCATCCTGCCACCTCCCTGGGGAGGAGGCAGGAGAGCAGGGGCGGGTAATCTTTATTTCAAGGCAGAGCTCAGCAGGAACAAACAATCCAGCTTTTGGATTGTTTTTGGATTGATTGTTGTCTCCGCCGCATACAGATGAAAGGCAGGATGGAGATGTGCTTGTGGCTGCCCATGAGCCCTGGTCACTCACAGATCCATGCCCAGGGCAGCGGTGCTCCCCAGAGCCCCTGCCGTGGGGGATGGCTGATGGGTAAGAGCAGAGCCCAGCCCTGGCAGAGTGGACCTCCTTCGATGACTGCCTAGAAGGTCTGGCAGTGTCCATAGGGCATGTTTTGATGCTGCTAGAGACCAGGCATGCTATTGAATGAGTCTTCCTCGATTTGCTGTCACAATGGCTTTAGGACTGTGGTGTGACGGATGCACTCCTGCTGTTTGAACTAAATGAACTTTGGTCCAGGCAGATGCTCAGCAAGTAGGCCTAACCTAAGTTAATTCTATTGTGTGAGACTATCTGTGAGAACTCAGCAGCAAAACCCCCAAAAATCGGTTTGGCTGGAGACTGGGCTGATAAGCAGCTGAAACTGCATTAACACAGCAGAAAATCTGACTACAAATCAACCACCTTACGCTATAAATATCTGCAGCCATCAGGGCCCGTTGAGCTCTCCCTCCATAGCAGCTGGCTGCGCGGCGTGATCTCCACTTGAGTAGGAACGCCTCTTAAGGTTACCCCTCGAGGCTGAGAGATCCCTAACCTGGCACCAGACATCTGTAGGTTGCTAAGTGATATTTTTTGCGTGCACGTAACATTTAGGAGATGTATAGTAAGGTTAAGCAATAATCTTTGTATCCCATATTGACTTGAAGTGCAGTAAATAGTAGTGATCACCAATCCACCTGTACTTCTTAAATTTTTACGTACCTAAGTTTACTGCTTAGAGCTTGTTAAACTAACTACTAGCTCAGATCTGTTTGAGTGATCTCTGACTCTTCTCCTGCCATGCTGTGGTTGACATTCATTGAGTTGAAGCTGCACGCTGGGATTTTAAGTCATCTTTTCTCCTAGTCTGCTCTGTTTTTTCCCTTGCTGAGATCCTGCATCCTCTGTTGGTTCAGGTCACAGGGAGTTTTCCAGCTTGCTGTGAGTGGGATGGAATGGATTTGTGTTCTGGGGTCAGTGTTAGCTCCCCAGTCCCATCCCAGCTCAGAGAGGGCTCTAAGAGGTTTCCAACACTATGCCAGTGCAGGAGCTGGCAGAACCCTAATTCTACCTGGTGTCTTCAAGGGCTGGAGATGGGCTGTGAGGTAGAGAGCCACTTACAGATGTAAAGTGATGGAGGTAGAGATGCTGTGGTTGCTGTGGCTTGCAGCTGGGTTAGGATATGTGCTGGCATTGCAGAGCACAAAAAAGAGCCCAGATCCATCTGGGTGTCCCATCCCTACTCAGAGGTGGCCCAGGCAGGCTGGGCCTGCAGCAGGGGGTCAGCAGTGCTTTGGTACTGCAGCATCTATGATGTGGCTGTATTCAGACTTGTGGGAACTCTTTACAGAAGAACAAACCTGACCCTATTAAAATGAATAGACTTCCTCAATCCTTTTGGTGGCTTTGAAGACTTTTGCCTGTATGGTCAGTTCAAAGAAGTGCTGCTATGCTGGGACTTTAAGTGGCATCTAAGGGATGTGCATGGAATGTCTAGGGAGGAAATCAGACTTTAAATAGCTGCAAAGACAACTAAGGACCAGGAACGGAGCCCTGTTACCTGCATGTGTAGATCAGCATGGCATTAGAAAGAGGCCCGGCAGTTTGCAGAGAGCTGATCATACTAGCTGAATACTTGGCCCACTGCACCATCTCTTCCAGAGTGGAGAAAAATAGCTGAACAAATGGAGATGTGCAGGTGATCTGCAGTTCAGGGACTTGCTTTTGGTCTTGTGTTTTTTGGCACTTTTTTGTTTTATTTTTTACTGCTGAGCTCTGAAGGGATTTGGATGGTTGACTCTCCCCAGCCTGCTGGCCTTGGCAAGAAGGCTTTAGCTTCTCAGCACTGGATGAGATAACTGTGCAAGCATGAGTGTTTCAGCCAGCTTGGACGTGGAGCTGATTTATTACTCAATAGAGCCACTGAGGAGCTGGAAATTGGATGTGATTAGTACTCAGGGCCAGCGCTGGCTTGCTGGGATAAATTCTGTTCAGAGCATCACCTGTAACTGCAGCCTTCCCTCCCCTTCGCTTCCAGAGCAACAATAAGCTAAAACATAAGGGTTTTACAGTGACCTCCCCCTCCCCACAGTGGGCCCAGCTGACAGTGGGATCCCCACTGCTGCCTCCCCATTTTCTTCTCCCTGCCCACACAGGATTAGCCAGCCCAGATATAATCTCTTCATCCCTGCTGAACTGCTGAGAGATCCTGCGTTGGCTGCTTTTGGGCAAAAAAGGCTCTCTGCTAATTCCCAAAATTGACGGGGGGAGGGGGGGGAGGGGAGAAAAAGAAACTAGGGACAATAACTGGCCGATTCCTGGCATCCTCAATGGCTGCTCTTAAAGCAATTACAGGGACTCAGCAACACCAGTATCACAGCACGTTCTCGGAGATTAACCGTCTGCTCAGCTGGCAATTAGAGCTGGTTAAATGGGAAGCTGCCACTTAGCTTTGACTTTGGAGTGGCTGTTTTCACTTCTCCAAGTCAGGCTCCAGGCACTGAAGGGAGGGGTGTGAATATCTGTGGGGAGGATTAAGTATGAGCTGCCTTTCCTGTGCTGGGAGGGAGGCTTGTAGACAGGGTTGCTTGGAAGAGAATGAAAGCTGTGCTCTATTTTTTTTGTTAGTCCCATCCCTACTTTTTCTGTCAGCCTGGGAAGCACAGGCTGCTCTTCCATCCCATGTTTCCTCCTGCTCTAACTTTCCCTCCATCTTTGTTTACAACCTTGGAAAACAACTCAGCTTGCTGATGCCATCTGTAAAAACACCAGTGCTGTGTGCTTATGTGCCAGCCTCATTTGCACAGGAAAAACGCTGAGCTGAGCCACAGGTTCATCCCTCCACCCAGGCCACGGACCTCCTGCGCGATCCTGCTCAGGTCAGTAGGGTGCACTTCATGGTTTCTTTGCTGCTCAAGAGGCTTACAATGTTCCTGCCTCTTGCACTGTGGTGCAGCAGAGGAGTTGAATGGTAAAATATCCTTTAGCCTCTATTGCTTCAGTGACCGCTGCTGTATTGCTTCAGCGGTTCACGTAGACCTGCTGGCCCAGCTGAGAGGGTGGCAAGCCCTCATCTCTGGCCTCCCCAGAGCTGCATGGGGTTTAGTACTTCACAAAGGCAATAGTAAGACTCTTGCCCAGCTCCTTTGTTGGGGTTGAGGGTCTCAGATAATGAGAAGGTAAGGAAGGGACCGGAGTACGGAGTCCAAGACAAGTCCTTGCTGGTCCACCTCAGCCCTGTTGGTGTCCTGCAGGCATGCAGAGGCTTGGTATGGCCCAGGTTGGTGAATCTGCACTGCAAGCATGGCGCGTTGAAGATTGATCAGCTGCAGTGCAGGTCCCCTGCTTGTGGGGAAAGCCATGCAGCCACCTGCTTTTCCTTGGCTATAAATCATGCTGACATGAAGGGCTCTGACAGCTGCCAGCCGTGGCATCGTGCTGGCCACTGGTACGCTTGGCAGCAAGAAGTCACAGCGGGAGCCAGTGCTATGTGGTGCCTCTCTCCTGTGGGCTCAGAGGAACCCACTTTGGAATTACCCTCATTTTTTTTTGCCAATTTATCTTTTGAGTTTTCTAGGCCAGCTGTCCTCCTTTATTATCCTCACACTACCTATTTATCTTGTCTGCCCCCTCTTCTTCCCGCTTTCCTCCCTCTAGTTGCCTGTCCATTGCTGATCTCTTGCCCGCCAGCAAAAACAAGCCACCGTGGCGGAGCGTGACAGACCCCGCTGAAGACACATCAGGCCCGACAGCTGAGGCCAAGTCAGCAAAGCTGGTCCCCGCTTGCTATCCCACAGCATGCAGCCCGCGCGGGAGGAACCTCCTGAGGTGCCTGGCCACCGTGGCTGCTGTCCTGCCTGCGCAGTTTCTGCTCTGCAAAGACAAACGAGGTGCCCCAAAACTGCAGGTAGGAAGGAAGTTGTCATCTCCTCCACCAATGTGGCATGCTCAGGCCAGCTCCTTCCCTACCCTTCCTCTCACCCATGCTCCCCCAACGGCCCCAGGCTGACAGACTGAGGGGCAGATCCGGGTTGGTGCTAGCCCCAACAGATGATATCAGGCTGCAGATCATCTTTCCTGGAAGTCCTTGGTTATGGGATTATGGTCTCTGAGCCTCTAGAGTTGGTGGTGATGGTGCAACCTGTTTGCACACAAACAATAATAATATTGTGCAGTTTTATCTTCTGCTCTGGGCATCATGTTTTCAGAGAGATACCAGCTGGAGGGGTGAGATGGAGGAGTTTGGGGCCATGTTCAGATGAAATAATCTTGGTTGTCTGACCCAGAGTGGCTGTGGATATGAGGCAGAGCCCAGGGGCCCATCATGTGGCCAACGAAAAAAAAATCGCCTGTAGGTGCAGGTGCTACAAACGTAGCCTTTGCAGCACTCTGCTTTAACTTACCCCTTGCTTCTACTTCTGCTGAACTCCAGCCACCATGTACAGGCATGAACTAAACTGCAGGGACCCTTCAGTCAAAGGAGGACAATGGAAGTAAATGTAGTAAGCCCTGCCCCAAAACATCCTGCATTTAATTTTGCTCCCTCTTATCCCACCGTGGCGGCTCTACCCCACAGCAAAGCTCTCATCTGAAATCAGAGATGCTGATCAGAAGTAGTCTGGTGCTTCAGAGATGTTCTTTCAGAGCCTGGAGAGGAAACCAACCCTTCATTGCCCACAGCTGTAGGACACAGATGTGCTGAGGCCTGTCCCTTTCCAGAGACATGTTGTGCCTGTGTTAGAACTATGCTTTTGGGAAGCTTTGGGCTTGCATGTGTATCGACTGCCAAGAGAAACCTCAGCACATGCAGGATCCCAGGGGAGAGCCAGAGGGCTGACTCAGGTGAGACTTTGTAGTACATCTGACTTAGATGCTCCAGCCCTCTGGGACAAGGCTGTGCAAACCCATAACTATGCCTCCAGATGTGCAGAACATCATCAAACCCTCAGGCAAGGGGAGCAGGAACGAAACTGAGATTGAATTGAACTTTCCCGGTCGCACTCCCTCCTTCTACATCTTTCTGGCACTGTCAGGAACCTCCTGACAATATTTTTGGGGTAAAGGCAAGAAAAAGCCAGTAGTCAAATTCCTTTTAACTTCTGGAAGTAACAGGAAGGCGGCAGAGCCTTTGATGTCTTGTTCAGCTCAGCAGTCAGAGCTGTTCCACATGGGTCTGACTCTGCACAGCTGGAGCGGTGTATGAGCCACGTCGGCGGTGCTCAGTGTAGCCCTCGATGGAAAGTGCAAAGGGCTGTGTGCACTGTCCCACCTGCCTGGAGTTTTAGAGAAGTACCTGAGGCTTAATCAGCATGGATCCCATTGGAAATAAACCAAAAGCTGCGTGGCAAAGACCCTGCCTGATGGTTTGAAAATATGGGTGCCTGCCTTGGATGGGCAGGGATGGTGGGGAGAACTCTTGAAGTATTTGGAGGTATTTGTCCACCAGGAAAACGACAGACCAATCCAAAAAGGTCTGGAGGGGAAGCAGATCGCATGCTGCTGTAGTTAAGTTAGCTAGAATGGATGCTAGAAGTAGAGAACATGGTAGCTGTCTTCCTGTCTCCCAAACTAGAATTAAATTTGGGGTCTGGAGGTTCCCATGGGGAAGGCTGGGGCTTTGGAAGGAGGATTTCCTGGCCCACATAGGCTGACATCCACCCCCCAAATTCAGGAACACTGACCTCTCATCAGGCGTTTAGACTTCTTGCCCTTAGGCTGGAGACTGCTTTGGACTCCGGTCGCCCACACCTTGCCTTGGCCTGAGGCCCACAAAGCCTCCCACAGACAAGAGCAAGCATGGAGGTCCAGGCAGGGTGGGTGTAATGTGGCTGTTCCTGCCAGGCTGCACTACTCTCTTCACCTACTTCATCAAATTGACAGAAAATCAACAAACCTGAAGTGCAGGTGAGACTATAGGTGTAGCAGGGAACGGCTTTGCAGTGATGGTGGACAAATGTAGCCTTGTGGAAGTCATTACCAGCAACTACTCAGGTAAAACTGCAACTGCAGTGTACTGTTCCATTGGGCAAACTATCTGGTGCTCTCGTGGGATACTACACAGGAAAGGCAAAAGCTCAGGGGAAGAAACTCAATAAAAGGTGTCTCATGCAATGCAGAAGGCAGGAGCTGGAGCTTTTTGTTGATGGAGGTAGTGCCTCCGTCTCTGCCCTTAGTGTCTAGTTCCTTCGCCAGAAGTAGGCAGAGTGCGCCAATACAGACATCATTTTGCAGGCCACTTGCATGTGATGGGCTGGGGTATTTAAGTGTTATTTTTAAGACAGCCAAACTTTTGCAGAGAGAGAGAGCAGATTTTATTTTAGCAAGGGACTGCAGAGGCTGTGGCTAACTGCACTGCTTGGTGCTATTGTGCTGAGATTATGGTGAAAAAGGACTAGTAATCTCTAGCAGGATTAGAGACAGCATGGAAAGGAGAACCCTGAGTTTGGATTAAAGATGTTTAAAAGTCTCTTGTATTAGCAAGCTCTTTTCTCTGGGAGAGATTAGGAGTGAAGCTTCTCCCGGCCACTCTGTTAATCTGGTCTCCATGGAAACAGGATGATGTTAGTGGTGATGTGCTCCCCTAAATGGCTGTTCAGCAGCCGCATTAGAGGGGCAGACTGACTTTAGTTTGTCACCCAAATCTGGTTAGCTCATCCCATCAGTCCCTGACAGCTGCTGATGGGGGAATTTTTGCTGCTCATTCTGTGCTGGTGGAACATGTACCAGTGCCCCCGTGCTGCAGATATTTTGCTGGAAAATTCACAGACTCAAGTCTTCACACCTCACTTAACCAGCCCAGAAAGAGCCACAGACATTTACACAATCAGAATTTTACTGGTGCTCCAGAGTCAGACAGGATTGCAAATGTGGCAGAGCTGTATATCTCCCACTCTCCTACACTGTCTGTTGTGACCAAGGTACCTCCTTCTTGTGGCATCATGTTCAGGAGGTCTCCTGGGTCTGCTGCAGTGACCACTCTTGGACAGATATTGCAATACAGGTACGAACAAGGCGTCAAGCAAGAAGTCAGGAAACTTGCCTTGTCTTAAAGCAAATCCAGCCTTGCAATGTCCAGCCAACAGTAATCACTGAGGCAGACCTTGTGTGGCTTTGCTTTGTGCCTGTCTGTGCTGGGGACAGAAGAAATGCCTGTCCCAGGGATTCATCCCAAATGCTGACCGGTCTGGCCTCTAAATGCAAACTGGAGGTGCTAATGTGGCCATCCAGGCTGAGGGTGAAATGGTGGGTGGCTTGTAAACGTTTCTTGCATCTTTCTAAATCCCTTTTCATCCTGAGTCACACACGGAAGGAGCGTGGGTGAATGTGAGTAGGCAGAGAAAGAGGGATGGTAGGACTGCATGAATTTGGATATGCACATCAGCTATCAAACATAGTGCAAATTTGCTGTGAAAGCAAGGAAAAAAGATAAATTTCATGTCACAGTCTTCAGAAGATGAGCTACTGCTGTTACCGTTTTCTGTGTTAGCGGAGTTAAAGTGAGACTTGTCTGTTGAGGTGAGCAAGGGATCTTCTGCACCTCATGTCTCGTCTTCCTAACCCTTCCCTGTATTTTTCTCGCTGCTTCTCCATGGTTGTGTTTCCCAGTGGATCTCAGCCAAGTGTGTGGGACTGCTGCTGCCTCTAGTCCTTTCAGATCAGCCACAGATTTGGCTAAAGAAAGTTGAAACAAAACAAATAAAATGTAGACAACCTTTCTGCCTATCTGACTGCACCTCTTGCTTCAATAACATATTATGCTATGAGCTAATTCCACCCAAATCTGGAACTGTATACTTATAAACATCACAAAACTGAAGAGTAAGGGGAGACTTTATCAGCAGTCTCGTTGGCCTCACTGTGAGCTTAACCCTAAATCAGACCTCAAAGATTTTCATCCTGGAGACAACTCCACAGGGATCCAAGCTTCCCTCGCAGAGCAGCTCACTGGCTTCCTGGGTCCATCTGGAATGGCACTGGAACAAGTTGGTGGGTGTTCCCTGTAAAACCCATTGCTTTTTCAGCCCATGTGAAAGTTTTCACAGAAAACATGTCTAGTCCAAACAGCCCCTTCAGATTTAATGTATGAGTGATGACTTGAATAAAAAAACAGCTACATCAGCACAGTGTCAGCCAACACCAGGAAGCTTGTTAAAGAGAGGCCCAGTCCTGGTTGGGCTGTGAGTGAGAGACGGGGCCCCGCACACCCTGTCCGGGTGGCCCTTTCCCAGCTAGCAAGCCCTGTGGAGCGGTCCTGTAGCCACACGTATCACTTACAGAGTCATTCTGCTCTGCAAAGCAGGCAGCAGCTCCTGTGTGGGTTATACCTCAGCAATCGTAATTTGTCCCAGTTTATAAATAAGATGTTTTCTCTTGACTGCCAGGTCCCAGTGACATCTACCAGGCAAGCTGTGATCTCTATGGCCTGTGAATCACCGCTGATAATGGTGATCCTGCCAGCTGACTCCTACTTTTGCCAGCTGTACAGCACCAGAGTTTGTGGATGCACCCAGAGAGAGCTCCCTGGCACTATGGTGAGGGGAATGGCCTCTTCCTTCTGGAGTACAGCCCAGAGGGAGATCAAATGGGAGGAATGCTCTTACAGACAGAAGGGTGGTACAGCTCACCTTCACTGACCCTGGAAGGTATTTCTAACTCCCTGACCCAGTCTGGGGAAGGTAAGGCCTCTCCCTTTCCCTCTCTTCATATCTTCTCCCAGCACCAAGGCCAGATTAAGTCTGAATTTTCTCCTCTCTTGCCCTCAGAACTGTTCACTGCCTGGCTCATGTGCCATAGTCTCCAGTAAAAAGGGGAAAACTTTGGCTGTTCTTTGGGTCTCAATACCTCCTCCTGCTCCTCCCTCTGGAGCCTAAGAATCTCAGCCTCCATCCCTGGGATGTTTCCCTGCCCTGTTCAGAACTCACATTAGTCCTCTGCTAGCTCTGTGCACCAGTGTCCTCTTTTCTGTGGTCATAAGAGCATTGCCCTTTGTCAGAGTGAAGATAGCATCGAAAATGGTGGGGCTTAGCAGTGGACACCAGCCTCATCTTGTAAGGGGAGAGACTGGAACCTGTGCGTCTGCTGGGGACAACACTCGGATGATGCTGGAGGACTGCCTGGTCGATGAAGTGTCTTGGGTCCTCTGGCTGCCTCCGCTACATTTGTCTGGTGCAGCTGACGGTGTGTTATTTAGTCGCTCTACATCTCCCTTACAGCCAGGAGAACAACACCTTGTGGGGGTGAGAGTAGATATTCATTGGCATTTGTCATCGGCTCAGCTGCAAGCACCCTGGGGAGGCTTATAAATAAATGAGGGGCTGTGATTCAGCAGCCACTGGAGGAACAGTAGCTGCTGCTATGTCCATTTCATTGCTTCAAAAGATTAAACTCTCTTTTTGATTTGGATTTTTGCATTAAATTTGCAAGAGCCCCCTCCACAAGTGGAGCAGGGGAAGGCAATCTGCTGTGCCTCTGGGGAGGATGGTATGGAAGTAACCACTGTGGTAACGACGCAGCCCATGAGACTGATTGCAGGCTCCACCACAGCATCCTCATTCCTTATTGATGTGCACCTGCTTTCATGTTTCTTTCTTCTTCTGCTTGCTAGGGTGGGTTTTCCTGGTGTCTGTTATTGCTGGGCAGTGAGAGGCACTAAAAGAAATCTTTCAGGTCAGGTTCATGGAGAAGCAACCAGGTACGTGCATGCATTACCAAGGTAGAAGTGCTTTTGCATCTGCAAAGTCAGTGATGGGACTAATATGAGACCAAGTTAGCTGAACAAAAAGCACAACTGTGTACACCTCGAGGCTCTGAGCAGCAAAATTGCAGCTTGGATTTAGGTTCAGATCGCTGAGTTCAGCTTTGCTCGTTTAACTCACTCTGTGCTTTGGGATGTTACTGACAGTCATGCCTTACGATAAGGCTTTGTGGGCCTGCGTCTGCTGGGACATGCTGAAGTAAAGGTCCTTTTCTGTGTGCATGTTGGGGGAAAGAAGTGTCTGTGTGTGTATGAATTTCTGTCAGCAACAGCATCGAAGCAGCTCTGCTCTCTGTGGCATTTTTAGTCTGTCTTCCACTAAAATAATCTTATAGGAGGCCTTGGCTTTGTGTCTCTTTGGGAGGCAGGATGTACGTCTGTCTCTTGTGTCAGGGTATAAATGCCCCCACAGTTTGATGGCGTAAAGCTCGCTGAGCAGAGTTGTCCATTTCACCATGGATGAAAGTGGGAAGATGTTTTGTGGGCAGAGGGAAGGGGAATCAAAGGGAGGTGAACAGTAACCACGAGAGCGTGTGCGAGACCTGTGATGCCCTAGGAGATCCTAGTGACTCCATGTGGACTAAAGTGCAGCAGCACTGAGCTCTGCTGGCTCAAAACTGCCTGGACGTCAGTCCCATGACATGTTTGCAGCTTGGTGAATGAAGACGTGCTCTATGCCCTAGATGAGAACACGGGCAAACAGTCACAGAGGCATCACAGAGGCTTCTTGCTCAAGCACAGCCAGTAGGCAGTGAAGATCTCTCAGCCAGGTCACCTTGTGGTTCTCACCCTTTTTAATGAAGCCTTGTTCCTGATGGCCACTCAGCCCTTCTGCTTTCAAGTCAACAAATTACAATAAAGGTAAAAAACAAAAAAGGAGGAGAAAAAGACAGAATGATATATTTTTGTGCACACTCTCCCTCTCCCTCTTCATTACTTTGAGCCATTTTTAACCCAGGCTAATTCAGCTGGAAATATTAATAACCTTATAAGGACGCCACCTCCTTGTAATGAAGTGTAAAGGTCACTTCTGCTCAAATCACACAACTCTTTCATTTTGTTCTCTGCGAGGAACAGCTCCTCTCTTTAATTATTCAGTTTGCTTTTATATTGCAGTCGCTGCTCTCTTGTCTCTAATCCCTGACACTTCCCCATTACGCAAGCCCCCGGGAGGCTGGGCGATGCGGCCTGCTGGGTGACCCTGAGGACCGCAGATGCTGTGAGCAGCAGTCAGGACTTGCCTGGGAAGAAGGAGAGGCTGGACATGGAGAAGAAGAGGTGATTCTTGGTTTTCAGAGTTATTTCATTGATGGTGTGGGTTTACTAGTGTTTTTACAGGGTGTGGGTATTGTAAAACACGTGAATTTTTGGTTGAGTTAAATCCTTAAGCATGAGGTGCCACTTGACATGATGGGAAGGAGAGGGGCTGGAGGGGAGTTGGGGCATTCCTGTCCTCTGGGCTCACTTGATGGGTGGGTGAAGGTGGGAGGCTGTAGAATGTGTCTCTTGGCCCATGATGCCCACAGCCAGGGAGAGCAGAGGGGGAAATCACAGTAGCATGCTGCAGACCTGAGCACTCCTGTGATAAGCCATGAGAGGCACCAGTACAAAAACGGTTGATGGATTTGGGGAAAGCCATTCTCTGGGGATGAATTTGGGGTCACAGGCAAGTTCTTCTTGGACAGATGCCCGAAAGAAGGCTGGGGAACAGGGCCAGCAGGACCAAACCATATCTACCCATTGAGGGGGAGAGAGAGGCTTTGGTTTAGCAGGCCCTCAGGGTCCTTCCCCACTCCATGCTGGCATCCAGCGAGTCTTCCCAGGAAAGCTGCAGCATCCAAACCACGTGCTCCCTGCTACCCTCCTGTGTGGGAGCAGCTCCCATCGCCCTCCACCCAAGGCCCTTTTCATGCATCTGGAGGCTGTTGGGGCCCTGGTGATCGTTTCTGCCTGCTGAGGCCACCAGCCTTTGCTTTCCCAAGGGTGAAGTAGGGAGTCTTAAGAGTACAGGCAGTGTGGCAAGAGACTGCGTGGGAATATGTGAGGTCCTGTAAGACCTTTAGGGGCTGGAAGGGGCTATTTCAGTGGCTGAGATGATTATTGCACTAAGTATTACTGTGGCATCCTAAATAATTAATAATTATAATTAATTATATGGACCCAAGAGAGGCAGAAACAACTTTTGTGGTGGCTGTAACCCCTCCCTACCCTGACCACTGGTCCCTCTAAAACTTCTCTGTGGTGTTTTATCTCCCTGAATTTTTAAATGTGGGGTTTCCTCCCTTTCGCCATGGGACTCCTCATTCTCTGCTCTAATTACAACACTGCAGCAGCTATTAGTGCCCACAAACAAACACAGGTCCTCGGTAGCTGGGGTGAGTTAAGGTTTATATAATCATGTGAAGATTTGAGAGCTGAAAAGCCTTTCACTGTGCAGCGCATTAATCATGTAAAAGGAGCCTGACTGATGGTTTTTGCATGTGTGTGGTTGCTTTCTTTTTTCCCCACTCCCCATGGAGTCCAGCTGTTGTTGGCTATACTTGGCACGCTCAGCACCAGCCAAGCCATTGCTAAAGCCAAAATGATTTCTGAAGACTCATGTTCATGTTAATTTGGTGATGCTCTCATGCAAGTCATGCACTGTGCTGGTAGTAAAGAAGCATACCAGGACCTCTGATGACAATGTGTAAAACTTTTTCTTGGTAAGATACATTTCATAGTATAAGAAGTCTCACAATGATAGAACTGGCATGGTCATTTCCAAATTATAGCTGGCAGCTAAGGCACAGAGATGTGAAGCAACACTGGCACAGACGGATGGGAAGCCTAAGAATAGCATAGCACTGACCAGCTCTTTGGCCGAGGATGGAGATGTCCTCTGCCAAGCTGTGCTAATGTCAAGGGTTTGCTCTCTCATTGCCCCTTTTGGGCATGCTGCAGGAGCAGTAGCATCATGGTTAAGTCAAGCTACCAACTTAAATTTTGAAGCTATTTTCTCTGACATTGCCTGAACACTGGGCTTCAACAGCAGCCATTCTTGACTCAATTAGCTGCAGAAGACAACTGTTGTCCATAGCATAAGCTGTGTACCAGCATCATCCCTCACTCCCTTCCTTTCTGTGATTGCTCCAGCAGACCATTAACAGCAGTGCAATACGCAGCAGCACAGAGTAGATTGGGGCACAGTTTACTCTTTGTGGAGCTACAAATGTCACTTGGTTCCAGCTGACGAGCTTATATGACCTCATCTCTACAAAACCTGATCTTAAACATGCACCATTCGTTAATTCAAAACCTCACATGGACATAAAACCCAGAGTTCAAAAGCTGTAACTTTCCAGAGACAAGGAAGGGAGAAAATAGCTGTGAGTTTTTAGGTGAAAATCCAGAAACATTTGACTGTGGTTTTGCAGATGCGACTTCTATGCTGCATCCAGGATGAACTTTGGAGGGTACAGTGTGAGGTTCGACACCTCTGCTGCCGCCATCCTCCTTCCAAGCCCCTAAGCATGGTTCATGGTAACAAGATTTAAGGATATCAAACAGTCCTAAAAAGGTTAAGGAAAGGTAATCAGGGTCAGTGTGCTGACAATGGAGGGGCTGTAGCTGAAATGCCACTTTCCAGAGTCATCAATAAGGCAAATCCAGTCTTCTGGCTGAAGATGTGGACTGTTTTAATAGCAAAGACATTAGGATTAGAAACAGAAGCTGAGAAAACAAGCGGACTTCCTCAGGCCTATAGGTAGTAATGCTCTAGGTAATTCATGTCCTAAACCTGTTTGTTTGAAAGCATTGCTGCTGAAATTGATACGGCCAGGTATTCCTACAGTAGCTGTATGTTATGATGCCTTCTGGCTCCAGCCAAAGGCATTGCAATTAAGGAAACAAATGACGTTTTTTTCTCCTGGTCTTGTTTAATACCCCAGATGTCTGGTGCGGCACCATCTTGCTCTTCGGCGGGTGGTCCATGCTGCACAGTGACAGCCCTCACCTGGGTGGAAGCTCTGGCATGCAGGGGCTGGCATAGCTGTCTGTAACCCCACGGAACAGATGGCACTGCCTGACAAATGTAGACTGTCCCCCCCTTCCCTGCTCCTTTCTGCTGCAAATTGAGGCCTTAAAAAGGATTGATGGGGCTAACAACAAACTCATCTAGGATGACTCTTTGGGGGATTAATGATTAGTCGCTGGGGAAAGGTTTAATGGTCCGGAGAGATCAGCAGTCTCAAGCCGGTTTATTAATCAGCTGGGGCTAAGGCCATTATAGCTTAACAGCTCAGCTTGTGTGGGGGCAGAGGAGGCAAGGGGTAGCAGCGATCCATCTCTGCACAGAAACAAACCAGACAAAGCAAGGAGATCCTTGGAATCCAGTACAGAAACTCACTGATTGTGAGAGACTAAGATTTAGCGAGGAAATGCAAAGAGAAAAGGGAGTGATGGGTTTATTTCATTTATGCCTGATGCATTGCAACCCACCTCACTCCCTCCCTGCTGCAGTGGCTCCTGAACAAGCCTGTAGGCTTCCAGCCAGCTTTGTTTCTAGTGATGGCAACTAGACATCAGAGAACCCTATGCTTTGCCTGGACAGTTGGGGACTACTACTGGGAGAGGAAATTTCTTTCTAACACCTTGTTCAGAGATCAGGTTTCTGTCCTGGAGCATGAAAACTACGGTTCTTATTATTTTTATCACAGCAAGTCGAAGCGCAGAAGCTATTCTTATTCATATAAATGTCTAATCCTACTCTGATTCCTCCTGAGCTGTTGCATTTGCTTTGATTACTTTTTCCAGTTATAGCTAAAATAAATTTTGCAGTATAATAATCTGCCTTTACAACACAGCAGTCACTGAGATGAGGAGGGGAGGCACTGAGCAGGTCCTGCCATGGCCCCTGTCGCATCTCAGGGCTCAGGGAAGGCTTGGATATGTCCTGGCTCCCCCAGAGACGTTAGAAACCATTTGTGTGGAGGAGGGGGCCAGTCCTATTCCTGGACTACCTAAAGCGGAGTCGCAGTGCCTGAACCTAATTATTTGCTCTTCATTTTAGACCCTTTGGGGGTAATCCATAGCAGGATGTCTGAATACAGCATAGGGACAAAGTAATTTTCCCTGGGGCACAGCATGGGTGAACAGTAGGATCACTGGGGAAGTGTACCTGCTCCCAGCCACCAGAGGTCTCTGGAGAAATTTTCAGCTGCCTCCATGCAGTGGGACTGGGTAGGAGCCACTGACTTATTCTGGCCAGGCTGGGGTCTGGGATTATTACAGCAAGCTACTATGGGCAGCTTGGGGTCAGTAGGGTCCTCACTCGCTTGAAAGTGAGGTCCCTGTGCTTCATCCTCACAGAGTCTATTTAAAGCAGCCTACAAAGAGTCTGATGTTCTGAGGAGAGCTTGGATGTTGCTCTAGAATCTGTTCACAGTGAGAAATTGTTTCTGTCCTGTTATATTTTTAGGTGGCCAAAATTTTATATTCTTTTTGGATTTTTTTTTTGCTGTGCTTGCTCCATCCAAAGTCATGAATTGCACATGAGAGCACGTGCCTTATCTGCATTCATCAGCTGCCTTTTGGGGTAAAACTTCTTCTAAACTAATATTCTGCTCTTCCTCTTTCTTCATGTAAATGCACTCTTGCTTCCCTCTGTAGAGCTCCTGGAGAGCCTGGACCTCTGGCTGGCCTAAGATGGTGAAAACCAACATGTCCCATACAGTCCGGTGCCCCAGCCTGGACAAAAATCATGTACAGCACTACAGATCTCTCCCAGCTAGGTGTTTACAAGAATCACCGAGAAAAACCCTTCTCTGGAGAGAAGCCTGGACAATCAGCATGTGAAAGCTGTTTCTGCAAGAGATAGCTGGTGGCAAAAAGTGTGTTTTTGTGCAAGTGTGTGGCTTATGGAACAAACATGGTGAGCAACCTCCTGTGTCTTTGGACGGTTTCTGCACATCACTTCATAAAGATTTCCGGTTTGCAAGGGCAGTAGCCTAAATTTAATGAATCACAGAGCAGAAAGAAGATGGCAGGCACCAGGGACAAGCTGAAATCATGGAGTTCCCTTTCTGGAGTGCTGCGTCTCGGCCTCACTGCTTTTTATCCATCTTTTCATGAGCAGGATGGCATATGTAGACTCAGTTTTCTGTACTTTTGGATCCCAAGATCTCCAAGCTAGATGTTTCTATTGCTTTAGCTAATGTAGGACAAGGATCAATGTGTAGCATGCTATGAGCTGTGATCCTATAATTATGAATCAAAAGTTGGTTATTAGACTTTGTAGCACGTGGCAGAACTTTATGCCATGAGTTCAGCTTCAGAGGTGACAGTTCTTGGTGGTCTTGCTTTTTGTGGTTATAGAGGCTCATGCTATTGAGTTTGACTATGATGTTGGCAAGCCAACACATGGACCTATCACTGAAATTAATCCAATATAAAATCTGCTGGGTTCTGATTCTTGAAGACTGAGGGCTGTAATAACTGGGGGGGCTGTAGGAGCCAACAACTCACTCCTTTACATAAGCCTGAAGCCTCTGTGCACCAAGTGGAAGAGCAGAGCTTCCTCAGGTGAGGTACGCTGGCCCTGCTTGGACCTCCCCTTAGACCAAATTCTGAGGTTTCCTGGGAGATGAAGAACACACTGAGGAAATCACATTAGAAATAAGCTGGACTATGTTTCAGTCTGCTAAGTTTTCCCCTAATATAAACATATGTACTGGTGCTGAACTTAAATCCACATCCTAAACACTGCAGAAACGTTGGCTACCTATAGGCCACAGGGAATAGTGACCCTATAACCCCTAAACCAAGCAACATGTATTAAGGGCTTATCTGAAGCCTCTGTAGCAAGCATTTCACTCTCTTCAACCAGGAAGAAGTGGGAATATCAATACAGATCAAATAAAACTTATCTCAAGGTCAAATGTGTTTGTTCATGTATCAGCGTAGAGGAAGTTGTTATCTTCCTTTTTGAGCAGTGAAAGTTGATGAACAAGCCATAATTTGAAATATGTGGTAGGATACAGCAAAATTAATGACATTGAAAATACCTTGCAGTTTGGACATATGGATCTGAAGATTTGACAAAAACATGTTCTCTGTACTACAGACATTAGGCTGTTTTCCTTTCATTTGACTTCATGTACATGTAGCCACCTTGTCTTGTTTCACACTGATCACAACTTGTGTTCTCTTTGATCAATCCACTTGTTTATTTTGTTTGGTTGGGCTTTTTTGTTGTTGTTGTTGGTGGTGGTTTGGTTTGGGTTTTTTTGGGGGTGGTGTCATATTGGGGACAATGGCGAGTGTTTTGGGAAAGGGATAGTTATTTTATTTCATGCATTTGGCATAACTGGGCTGTCAGTCTCAGAAGAGCATGTACAAGGTGCCTAAGGAGAGAGATACAAAGACACAATTTCTGTTTTCTTCCTTTACTTATGTAAAATGAAAGTAAAAAGTCTTGCCATGTTTAAAAATCCTCTTTTCTCTCTGGAGTGACATGGCTTACACCTTGTGGGAAGATGGCTTTGCTGGACTTGTCAATGACATGCTTGGATTCAGGCCAAGAGTCCAAGAGCCGAAGAGTTAACAAAGGGAGCGATTGACTTGTGCTTATCTTATCAGACAGAAGAAAAGGGAGATAGCCCATCATTGTAAACATGACTGAAGCTGTGAAGCCAGAGGTTGCTTAAACAGATGGCCCCCTTGAGCACATACCAAGATGCCCGCTCCATAGGCATGTCGAACTGCCGAGTCCTGCTTGTGATGACACAACATTTCATGCCAAGAGCCGATCAACACATAATTGATTTAGTTCCATGTCGCCAAAAGATTTTTAAACATATAATAATTGGCCCTTGAAACCTCTCTTTGGGAGGAGGAGCCAAACGAGAACCTTACCTTACCCGTGGTCAGTGGGCCTGAACCTCTCTTCCTCCCCCAAGAAGGGACACCTTTTTGGTAAGAGTTGCGCCTCTGACTTTGTCAGACGTATCCCCGGGAACACACTGTTAACTAAAGCACTAAACTATTACCTTGAGCTCAACTTTTGTAGTCAGTGCATTTATCAACGGCAATCATGAACCTATTGTTTCAACTTTGTGAAACTGTTTCAGCGAAAGTCCTTGGAGGGGCTCTGACAGGCAAGTTAAGTCTGATAAGTGGCTACACCCTTAACCCTTTAGACATAAACCATTGACCAAGTGTGGGACTAGAAGTGGATCCAGCTGCACCTAGACTCCTCTCTGAAAGTGAGTTTAGAATGCAAAGGGGTCTGCTCTGAACCTCGTCACTCAATGGAAGGGCTTTTCTTTTGCTGCTTATCAGACTTCTTTACCCCTTTTAGTGCGACATGCCTGCAGCAGGAATAGGTACCTTCTGGTTCCAGGATGCGTGGCACAGTCCTGGGGCTATCAGCAGTGTTGGAAAGGGAGAGGGAAATGAGAGAAGGTGATGACTCACAAGAAGTTTCCCTGTCTGTTATGATTTTGCTTTGTTGCTTTGTGTTCTCTGGCTGGCTTAGGGAGAGATGCTTTTCCCTCATCTATAATTTGCTGCCAAGATGAGAAGTAGAATATTGAGAAATCTTGGAAAACTAATGAGAAATGCCTGAATGAGCTCGGCATCTTTCTCGACTCGGCTATTAGGCTTTCATATCCCAGTGGTGTTGGGCAGAGGGGACATGTAAGGACTTTGAGATGGTTCCACACGAGTTGTGTGGTTGCTTTTGCTTTTTGGTTTAGTACCAAAACAGGACAAGGGGTAATGGTTTTAAACTGAAAGAGCGTAGATTCAGACTAGGTATAAGGAAGAAATTTTTTATGATGACAGTGGTGAAGCACTGGAACAGGTTGCCCAGGGAGGTGGTAGATGCCCCATCCGTTGAAATACTCAAGGTCAGGTTGGATGGGGCTCTGAGCAACTTCATCTGGTTGAAGATGTCACTGCTCATTACAGGGGGGTTGGACTAGATGACCTTTAAAGGTCCCTTCCAACCCAAATTATTCTATGATTCTACCTACTTTGCCAAAGCACCAACATATGGTCTTACTCATAGATTTAGTCACCTAGCATTGTACATATTCTTCTGAGGTGATAGTTCTAGCTTACAAAATTATTCCTACAACTTTTTCTTCTTACATGTTTTCTTAACTTTTTTTTTCCCTGAGCTGTTGATCTCTGTTGGATGCTGCTGGGGGCTTGCTGAAGCTCTGTGGTAGAAGGGTTGTTTGGTGAAGGACATCTCATGGAAAGGAGCAACAGAAGATCTCCATTATGGCAAGGATCAGAGCAGGTACGTATCATCTTCAAGATGCTGACTGTAAACTCTTGGGTAGGGATTTCTGTTTTTCTGTCCGGTGAGTCGCTGCTGCCATTTGTATTCTTTGAGGCTACTGGGAGTTTCTGTGGCTAAAATGGGAGAAGGATGTAGGTCCTGTTCTGCCTTTACATTGCTTTCAGATCTGCCTGAACATGGTCCAGGTGTCAATATGGTAAAAGACTTTTCCATTTATGATGGACACAGCTGAAAGCATGGCTGCCAGCACCTCTGAACTGCATGATCTTGAAAACCAGATTGCAGTATGAATGCCTGAAATTGCTGCCATGGGTATTTCTTTGACCAGACCTAATGTATTTCTCCAGGAAGAGTGATGTATGCAAGGAAGTACTCCACTCCCAGATGGGAAGTTTTGCTTTCAGCTCGGCTCTGATTCAGGTAGTGTTTTAGCCTGAGGAGATGAGAACACCAAGAAAAGCAGAATAATGTAAGGGAGACATCTGTGTTTCACCTTGCATTTGGAAAGGGAAGGTGTGAGAAAAGATGGCCTTAGGAGGTTTGTCAGGGTCAGCAACACATGAGAGATGCAAATCAGCCCAATGGCAGCTTGGCAAGGGCTCAGCCTTTCCCTACAGCCTGTTTTGCTCATGTGTGTGACAGAAGCTACTGCAAAACTGGCTTTCTGTGTTATTGCTACACACGAGGGACTTATCACCTTCCTTGGGCCTTTCATGCTGCAGACTGATGAAGGGCAGCAAGCTTATGGAAACTGAAGAAGTCATATCCTAGCAGCTGTGAAACACAAGTCACTACCTTGTTTTTCCACGGAGTCTGTGACTGGCCATGAAAGAGCATGCATGCATCCATGGGTGCCATCTCATGTCCACAGTGGTTGCTTTCTCTTGGAGCCCTACAGACCTGTTATGGCAGGTGTAATATGTATCATCCAGAAACCTGACCCAGGGGCACCCACCATATGCTCTGTGGATTTCACACCACATGTAACTTCTATGGATAAAATGGGTCCATGCCTTCTCCCCCACTCCTGTGAAGCTAACTGGTGCATCTTGGAGCTGCCAGCCATTTGAGTCCAGCAAATGGCAAGCTGATTGCAGTAGAGGTGCTGCAGTGTGATTCAGCAGCCAGGGTAGGAACCTTCTCTCACAGGTGAAGGGGTGGCTCTGCCATCTGATTTCAAGGTTGTCTGCCTTGACATGTGGCATCCTGTGCCTCGGTTCAGAAGGCAGTCAAGGGGCCTGAATTCTCTCAGATAAATGGCTCAGCTTGGAGCACTGTGGCTTGATGTTCCTGAAGCTGCTAATCCTAATTAACAGCTTTTCTGTGTCCATTTTATACCACTCTAGCAGCCCAAGTGGGCTTTAAAGTGAATGGAAATGACCCCATGGAGAGCTCTCTCTGGAGATGTTGCTATGCCGACCTGCTTACAGCAACGATTCAGGCTTCGGTTGCTCTCTTCCATCCTGTGGCATTGTTATTGTCACGTGGGCTCAGGTGGTGCCAGAAGTGTGGCTGGGACGGATGAGACCTGGACTCTATTGTTTACTTTTTTGGAAGATGTGGGGAGAAGGGGAAAAAACAAGGAGACAGGTGTAAAATCATGCCAGGCAGCAATACAAAGAATCAGCAACAGCAACAACAGCAACAAAAAGAAATCTGAAAGACCTGTGATTCCTCTGGCAGAAAACTGAGTCAATTTTCTCTTGCATAATCCTTAAAAAAACCAAACCCATTTTTCTCTCCCAAACACACATCTTTATTGAAGGTCTGCAGGCAATGGGGCATTTCCCCTGGGTACCTGGGTTTCCTCACCCAGTCTGATGGGAACACTGGGAGGCTAGCCGTGCTACACCCCAGCGCTTCGCAGCGTGTCCCTCCTGCCCCTGACGGGCTGCCAGAAGTCGTGCTGGGCCGTTGGGCGGCTGGCGCCATGTCGCTGAGCGCAGGCAAAGCTCACAAAATGGCGGGGTGCAGCAGTCCCCCTGCCGCGGGCCTGGGTGGCAGCTCCCACCCCAGCCACGCCGGGCTGCGCAGGCAGAAGTGGCCATGCCTCCCCTCTCGCCCCGCGGCGCATGGCTTGGAACATTTTTGGCCACGCTATTCTCCTTAAATTCAGTCTTCCCAAAGCCTGTAAAGCTGAGGCATTACGAGGAAGACAAATTATAATGAATGTGTTTTGGGAATATAAAATGTAACGACTTAATGTAACTTTCTCTTCTCCCCCCCCCTTCACCACCTCATCATTTTAACATTTTGGGAACTGTCAAAGCGTGCAGGGCTATAACGGTGCGGAGACGGGACGGCGGTGCTGCGTGTGGGGCTGGCGGGAGCCGTGCTGCGGGGAACCCCCGCCCCTGCCCGGGCGCCCGGCCCGCCCCGGGAACCAGCGCCCGCCCTCGCTGCGCTGCGAATGGAGGTGACGACGCCTCTCGCTGGCGCTCAAAAATGGGGAAAGAAAGGGGGGCAAAAAAATCACGTCAGATGATCAGGATGATTTTATAGTTCAAGCGCCACGGCCCTAATGGTTTCCACAGCGACGGGGGGGGGAGGGGGGGCTGTCGTGGCCCCGCTCGGCGCGTGCGC
>Ga0065711_1034545_pt1 | contig 23586 bp, 15 predicted proteins | sample Hoacrofraction12_FD_59098 | JGI IMG/M metagenome (GOLD analysis project Ga0065711, IMG submission 59098) | Hoatzin crop microbial communities from Cojedes, Venezuela - Epithelial fraction 12 v2 (version 2) | ecosystem: Host-associated > Birds > Digestive system > Esophagus > Crop | place...
ACCTCCCTGGGCAGCCTGTTCCAGTGCTCCGTCACCCTCAGAGGGAAGAAATTCTTCCTCACGTTCAGACGGAACTTCCTGTGCTTCAGTTTGTGCCCATTGCCCCTTGTTCTGTCGCTGGGCACTACTGAAAAGACTTTGATCCCATCCTCCTGACACCCACCCTTCAGGTATTTGTAAGCATTTATAAGGTCCCCTTGCAGCCTTCTCTTCTTCAGGCTAAATAAGCCCAGTTCCCCCAGCCTTTCCCCATAACAGAGATGTTCCAGTCCCCTCACCATCCTCGTAGCCCTCTGCTGGACTCTCTCCAGTAGCTCTTCATCTTTCTTGAACTGGGGAGCCCAGAACTGGACACAGTACTCCAGAAGGGGCCTCACTAGGGCAGAGTAGAGGGGGAGCAGAACCTCCCTTGACCTGCTGGCCATACTCCTCGTGGACACTAAGCTGAACCTGAGCTAGCAATGCCTCCTTCCAGCAAAGAAGGCCAACACCAACCTGGGCTGCATTAGAGGGTGTTGCAAGCAGGCTGAGGAACATGATCCTTCCCCTTTGCTCAGCTCTAGTGAGACGTCACTCATCCCGAGGCAGAGCTCCCTGCTCCCTCACATAAAGGGCAATGCCCGCATCTTCCTTGCCATGCTTCCATGGATCGCAGCGCATCAGCCATGTGAGCTGTCCCACCAGTTCTCTGTGATCCTGATGAGATCATAGCCCTGCAGCTGCACAACATATCTTTAATTCTTCTTGTTTTCTTCCCCATGTATTAATGCACAGGCCATTCAGAGAGCCACCCTGTTATGCTTATCTCCCAGAAAAGGTATAAGAGCTTCACCCAAATGCTCTCCTTATTTGTGTGCATACACTTGGGGTGGGCTCCTTCCTACCCTATTTTGCTGATTATGAGGTCTTGCCTGTCTACAACACCCTGCACCCTTTGCCTTCGAACTCATCAACCAATTCCATGCTTTATCATGTGTTGTCATTTTTCTACCCCATTGTCCTTGATTCAAAATTCAAGTGTCCTAGTGCTAGCTCTAGCTGAGTGACACAGTAATAGCTAAATGTAAATTGTATATGCTGTTCTGGAAACTGGGAATGAACATGTTTGTCAGAGAACAAAAGAAGTTCTTTTCCTTTAGTAATGTACTGAGAACATACCTGAATCCCAAGAAGTGTATGTAAGTTTGTGATACAAGCCATTCAGTGGCATGGTACAGTATGTGGAATAACTTAGGACTGGTTTAAGTCCACTGTTATGAGCTACTATATTATCTTCTTTCTTTGATAAGCCCATTTAAAATATTATAATTAAATCTGAGCATTCAACTAAGCAATGCATGTAAGCCAGATAATAATACAGCACATATACAATTATATTATTGTATACCACACATTTATTAAAATACCAAGTATAATTCTTACTAAAGATGTGATTATACTAAATATAGTTCTAAAGACATGATATTCAAATTTAAAATGAGAAATAAATGTGATCTTCCTAATGCAGGGAGTGTTTGTTTGAAATCCAGATACATGGAGAGAAATTCACCTTAAAAGTCTAGTCTTTCGTATACTTGGCAGATTTTGTTCAATCAGATTTTGTTCAATCAGATTTAAGTGAAATATCTTATGGTAGCCAGCTTGCTAAATCCCCCAGAATGGAAACCTCCAGCTCACCTGCACCATGCATGACAGTTCCCTAAAGTCCAGGTATCTTTGGTATCTTTGCAAAAACAGGACTCTAATGAACAACGATGCAATGACAACATTCAACATAATTTTTAATGAAGTGAGCAAATGTCCTTCTTTGTCTGATCAAGGCCACATGGTGCTGATTAATCACTGTGTGTTTAGCATGGATTCTTACCTATCAATCATTTGTATTAAGCTGTGAAGAATTTCATTCTGCTTCGTTTAGGATGTGAGAAATGTTCCCGAGCCGTATACAGTAACATCTGTAGCATACACAGGCACGAAGTCTTGCTTGACTGTATTATGAATGCATAAAGACAACAACTGACAAAAGCAAATCTCCATAAAGAATGACTGGTAATCTGACTTCAGATGTGAAATACATACCAGCTCGAAATGCTACGGCAAGCCAAATTCACAAGCCTGATTCCAATTCAAGTCAAAAGTTCCAGAGCACTTTGTTCCCAAAGTTCTGGGAACATTTTGTTCCCAGCACAAAAATTCCTGATATTTGTCTGCACTTCCACTAGACAGCATGGCAGCCAAACAGACTTCTCAGGATAGCAACATGAAAGGTGTCTGGAATAATTTCATGTGCAGACTAGTTTATTCATGCATAGCCATTTGTTATAACATCCACCTGAAAATGCTAAACAAATTAGAAATGAAGAAGCTATTTTATATACTTATAATTAGAACTTGCATCAGTCATAATTCTCTCTTGCAGCCTACGAGAAGTCTTAATCAACAAAATCTCCAGGCTGAAGCTAAATGTTTTTTTCCATGAGTGCTATGCACAGCTTTCTGATAGTTAATTCAATTACAAATACACTGTAGCAAGCAAATTTGCCTTCTGCCCTAAAAGGTTTAGACACGGTCTTATCGTTGATTAAAGGAAAGGGAAGATCTGCTTTCATTCTCCCTATGTTACTAACTTCTTCAGCATGCTCAAGTTTCCTGTTACTACAAAACTTAAAATTCAGGAGTTTGACTCAACGAACAGCTAGAGTGTTATCTACCTGTTCAAATAAGATGTAGAGTACTTCTGTGTTGTTCTGTACCAACTGATTTTATCCTTGCTAATCAGATTTATTCTATAAAAGCTACACATTATGAAAAGCACAATGTAATTTGAATATAACTAGAAGAGTTACTCACTGAAATTAAAAATTGCTGAAAAAACCCACAAGTTGTTACTCATTTATAGCTAATACCCATACACTTTAGAGCCACAAGATAGAGAGATGTGCTTCCAGGTTTTAAAATCTTTACTGCTTGAATAAAGAAATAACTATTTACAAACACAGGATAACATAGGATGCATTGTCTGAAATGACAGCATGTCCAACCTTCAAAACTGAGAGAAAAGAGAGAGATTGATCATTTTTGCCTGGATTGACAGGGAAAAGGCATTAGCTAGCTTTTTCAAGGATCATTCTTCCATTAGGATTTGGGAGGAAAGGTCAGGAAGCTGTTTGTACTGGCAGAACTGATTGTGAAGTTAGTGGATATAAACTATACTCACTATGACCTGAAACCTCGGTCCTTCTGACATTTAAAAGTAATGATATTTTGTACAACATTACACCAAAAGTTTCCTTTCTTAATGGCAGTCCTAAAGAGAACAGTATCTTGTATTTTCATATATCTAGGAGATTAATTTATATCCCTTTTCACAGATGCATTAATATCAGGGATAATGGGTTATATTGACTAACATTCAGTAAAATTACTGCTAGCTTAAGCTGGCACACTTCACATTCAGAATTTGACACCACAACTCTTAAAATGAATAACTAAGTAGTGTTTTTTAGCTCATGTAGAAATGATAGAGGAGCACAGTTTCCCTTCAGGTTACTAATCTGAACCCTGGCATTCTCTCCAGTAACATTTCTCCATTCAATTTAATTAACTCAGTTTGCTGGTCAGTAGCCCCAGGATTCATTTTCCTCTACTCAATGAGAAAGAGATGGAGACACTCTTTCCAAAGATGATGCAGACCACGAATCTTGCTTGTGTTTTCCAAATTTGTGTGTTTTTCTTCTGGATACAAAAGGCATCTAAGGATACTAGTTTAAAGACTAGGTTTAGTGAGATGGCTAAAACTGAGCCATCTCCTTTGAGTTTCTCTGTGCTTACCAGGTTCTTCATAGCTCTCATCTCCAGAAGGTATCTAGAGAACAAAAGTAGGTGCACAAAAAAAGGCAGTTCCATGAACTTCCTGTCTTTAAACTTAACATTACGCTCACACACTTGCCACGGCCACTGGGCTGACACACTTCCAAATGAAGATGACGGTAGATATGTGGTTTCAGTAAAACAGAAGACAGGAAGTTAAAAAATGCTCTTTTCTTTGCCCCTCCTGCTCAACCCTCCCATCCCCTCCCACTTGATATATGTTAACATAAGATTCCTAGAAAGGCAAAAATAAAATTTCAACTTCAAATTACTAATCAATCTTGAACTTCAAATTTCTGATTCCTTGAATTAAAGAAACATTAGTAATTAAGAGAAAGAATCCACTTCACTTAATTTTAGATGTCTAAAATTAAAGCAATCAATCTAAACTAGTCCACTAGGGTTCCTTCAATAATTAATGGTAGAAAAGGACAATTCACCTGTCTGACATCTATCTGAAGATGAGGTGAACCACCAAAAATATGTGTTTTCTTTTTAATGATGACTTATGGAAGTTAAACAAACAATTTAACAAAAAGCTAATTTTTACGTGAATTCCACTGTAGATATGTATTTTTCAAGGCTAAACAGCATGAATCTCACTCTGAAAAAATTGTTGATAACACAACCAACCCTTTCCCCAAATTAACTCTTCATTTCCATGTAATAAGTAAACCACACAAAGAATTCACTATGTGACAGAGGCTACCACTACAGACACAGGAGGGTGGAAAGATGGCTTTGGCTCAGATCATCAGCAAAATGCCTTCTTTTCTTCAACACCCCGCTTCCTTTCATTCTGACTTCTCTTGATATCTAACTCCCATGGTACAACATTTTGCAGATCTTTAAAGAATTTGATCTTTTTATAGCGATGATAGGCTATCAACCAAAAGTAAGTGTGGACAACTCCAATGGAAAGTTTTGGACAGTGTACAACAATCTGCTGGATACAATGTTTTCCACCATAACATCAAAATTATTTTGAATTTCACTCCACTGCACTTACTGGTTGAAATAGGCTACTTGCAAAGATAGTACATTAGGCATCTCCCACCTACCGTAACAGGTACTTCAGGGGAGCAAAACCACTGCCAGCTTAGAAGAAAAATATTGAAAGTTATGAGGAATTTATCGATCTGCTAATTTCTTCCTCATACTGAATGAACTGCACAGTATATTATTAATATACATTTTGTTCACTATGAAATTACTATCTGAATTTAGAGAAAATTATAGCAAGTACGAAATGTCTAATCTCTGACGTATGGATTCTGTAGACAGTATGAGAAAGGGAAGGTATCTGAAATTCTACTTACATCTCACTTTAGGGGTCTAGAGTGAAGCTGAGTGGAGCTCCCACTGCGGACACTTGGTTTTGTACACTACGTCAGCTACTCCTGTACCAAGGGTGGTCTGCTACTCATTAGAATGGAAGAGGTTGAACTAGAGCAAGGATTTGACCCTAGGTTTCCCCTTTTCCAGCCTCACATGAGGTTATTGGTTCTCCTAGTTCTGATCTTTGTGATCAGACGTTCCGAACCTAAGGAACATTTCTAATAAAATCTGTTCAACACAGAGAGATCTATGAGAAAAAAAATCCTATTTTGTTCAATCTGCCAAAGATACTGTGACAGGGCCTAATTGAGAAATTTCAATGTCTAGAAAATACAGGTATTTTGGTACGGCTAAACCCCTCTGAGATACAAGCACTGAAAAGCTAGGACATAATGGAACACAGCATTTAAGCACATAAATTGAAATAACTTTGAACACTTGGATAACCTGAAATCCATTTACAGTTCCACGCAGTGTTCTGCTGGATTGTGGATTACTGCAGCCGTCAGTTTATAATTTCACCAATCTGAAACACGACTTGGAATACCCTTGGAAACTTTCCTTAGCCAAAACAATGAGGTGGAGTTAGTTCATCCATAGAGGACCGTTTCTGAATTTCCCTAACATCCCTTCCCATTGCACGAACACACCAAAAAGCCTGCAGCTGAACTTCTCGGATAGTCAGTCTGTCTAGAAATGTTCTGAAGTACTAAATGATGCCATGCAGACTTTTATCCGACTGATTTCCTCCATATGGATTTTTTTATTCATAGCTCCTAACTCTTCTCATGTCTTATGACATCTAAAGTCAATTTTTTAAGAGTTCATACACAGACTACCAAGCCAATCCTACAGCCATTATAGCTGGTGGGAGTTTTGTCATCAAGTTAAATGAAGACAAGAACCAATCTGTGTATCTAAGAAAAGCACTAAACTGAGAATATTATCAAGGATGAAACAGATATTGATACATTATCATACTATTGATAGATATTGTATTATATATATATTATATGTAATATTATATTATTGATGAAGTGAATTAAACTATTTTTTTGAACAAGAGATATCAAAATTACTATACAAATACTTGTTTCAAAGCTAGTGATTTGTCATATGCATGAAAAAGCGAAATAAAAGCAGGTAGGTAGGGAAATAAATACACAGCTTGAAAGAAAGAAAACCAGAGCTTTTATGAAAGAAAATTCTTTAGATAAAAAATCTAGTAATTTTTGTGCTGTAATACCTTATTGGCATACAGGTTACATTGATTCATAGAGAGCAATGAGATGATAGTGTATGTTCAAGTTCCCCATTAATCTGTCATCTCCTCATGGGAAGTTTGATTTCTTAGATGCACAACTGCAAAAATATCATCATCTTAGGCTAACAATGGAAGACAGTTTATATGTGCACAGACATTTTTCATTCAATCCTATGTTGTGGTCATCTGATTTCAAGAATTTCTGGTTGTACTCTGGCACTAAACAAAAGAGAGGGTGTGATATAATTGAAGCTGCACTGAGAACTCACCTGATTCTGCCCCAAGGGCGTTCAGATTGCTCTGACATAAAACTTGTGCTGCTGAGGCGTGAGGCACTGCTGGTTCGGGAAATGGCTGACACATCACTGACATCACTATCTGATGATTTGGCAGAGACGTTATCACAACTTCTGTACTGATCTGTTTGTATATTATACTAGAGATCAAGAAAAGAAAGGGTGAGGAGTCTTATCAAAACATAATGCATATATTCTAACTGCTTTTAAATCGAACAAAATTGTATGGAATTCAGAGAAACGCCTATGCTAAACAATGTGTTTATGTCTAGTGAAGAAATCAGACATAGTATTTCTGGACTAAATAAGCCTCTTCAAATAAATTACAGCATTGGAATTGAAATAGGCTGCTGTTTCTTTAGTACACTGGAACTATAATAAGGAAATTTTTACATGCTGGACCGACACCTTCTCAAGAACGTGCATACCATCCATATGGCTACAGAACTTTTCTCAGTTTTTCAAATCTTAAAAAATATGGTATGAAATACTTGCACAGAGTTAGTCTGGAATGGAAAAACTGTGTCTGAAAGAAATGTAATGCTACGTGAACCTCACATTGGGGATGGATTTCAATACCTAACTTCTATCACAAAAGCAAAAAAAGTACATTTTCTATCTCAATATATCTCTCTGTATTGTGATACTAGAGGACTAGTCAGGCAGAAAGCTAACTCGGCAAAAAAGCGGTATTTGTTTTCAGGCAGATCACTTCCCTGATCTAGTTGCTTTTACATGTGCACATGTGCGAGAACTAGCAGAAAACCCAGCATGAAGAATATGTGGACAGAGCTAGAAGTTATTACACTTTTGCTAACAACAGCAGCTTTGATTAGTTAAAACCATCCGCAACACCACACCATCTATTGCATAATGCTCATATTACTCATAACAGCAGTCAGACATACATAAAAGCAAGCTTCAGTCCTTGCATTTACATTACACTTACCTAAACCTTCAGTTACACAGATATGAAGACCAAATCATTGTCAGGTTCCTAAAACTAAAACCCACCATCATTAGAGAGCAAGGTAACCTTAGCTGGGAAGTGACTAAACCAGCGCTACACTTCCCAGGGCATGCTATGGGAAAACTATGAACACGTGGGAAGACTAGCCAGTTTTTGACATGACACTCGAGGGAGTTCATGTTCCAGATCTGTGCTCTGTAAAATTGCAAGTCGTAAAAGCTTATTTATGAATTATACACAAAGCTGTGACAGTCTGTGAGTATCCTCAGCTCAACTAGGCGCTGGGTTGCAGGCTGAGTCAGTCGGCAAATGTCATGACTTAACTTTTAAAGCCTGGCAAACACAAGCTCAGGTTTGTACAGACAAATGTACCAGGCCTCCTGTCCTCAAGCCAGGATTATCTTCTCTTGTTCCAGTGCCTTTCAGCAACTATGTTTGAGGTCTCCACAGCACACTTGGAAACCTCTTGGGAAAACATCTAAGGTAAGATGAGGAAGTAGAGAATTGGAGTAGAGAAGCGGAGGGAATAAAGAGTATACTAAGCACTTACTGTAAATACAGAAATCTATAGGAGAAACGGAGGTTATAAATAGAGGTTATAAAATGTAGTGTCTCAGCGTGTGTGTCAGGGTTACTCATAGCTCCTAGGTGGCATATGCCAAGATTAAAAACAAACCAATTTATAAATAAAAACCCGGAGGTTTGACCTGAGGAGTGTGCATTGAGGAAACTTCCAGGAATACCCTGTGAGGGGTGTGCATCAGCTGACTGTGTAAAAGTACCTGCAGGAGATAAAGCTCTGGTGTACTAAAGATAAATTATCAGCTTCAAATACTAAATGACACTCTGCAGATGATTTCATAATAGCTTGGAGCATGATGAATCTGATCTCAAAAAACATGTCTAAACAGGCATTGACATTGAAACAGATGCGGCAGAACTCTGATTTAATAAAGTAGGCAACACAGAGCACTCAAGAACTCCAATATTTAAAAATATTTTCAGCTACAGCAAGGATTTATTTGGAGATTCTCTTTCCAAGGGACTTGGTGCAACCTATCTGACAATAAATGACCAATTGGGTTAAGGTGAGACTATGCCGATATGTTTATTCAGATTACTTTTTGGAAATGGGTTGTACAGTCTGTTAAATAATTTTGCTGCTTGCCCTCTTTCAGACTGCAAAATGAACCTCTCCAAAACAGAAATACAGAGCACACTAATTCTTATCAGCTCCATTTCATAATAACGGAACATTTACATTTATTTAGATGACATGTTTTTCTTCTAAAGTCTAAAAAAATTTCAAAGGAAGAATAAAAACTATGAATACTTTTTACTCAGGCTAAACATAAATATTGAGAAGCTGGAAAACTGAATGGCTAATTTTTTCCTGTTGAAGTTAAACTGTCCCATTCCTGACCCAGCCTTGACATTTTATGCAAAATTCCCACAGAATTCCTAACGAATCCTTTAAGCTTTCCTAAATGAGACATCTAAAAATATGAAAAGCATGTGAACACATGGAATTTCTTGGGTTTCCATTGAGCTAAATAGAATTACAATCTGCAAAAGAAATCATGAAGCCATTAAATAATAAAATTTGTGCTGATTTCAGTGAAATAGGGATTTTATCCTTCCTATATATTTAAATTATATCTAGAAATGATTCCTCCATCACGCAATCTCTCTCAAATACATGGGTTTTTATGCATGGTAACACAGTGTTTCAGAAATATCTCCATGTTTTATTTGTGTTTGCTGAAGACAATCTGGCTTCCCCCTCTCTGTCACTATGATGTCTAGTTACTTTTCTTCCTCACCAAAAAGTCCACATCCTCTTTGTGGCCCTTGGTTTGAGAGTGCATACAGCGAATTTGAAACAGTAGAAGATTCACGTGGTCCCTGAGCAAGCGTGACAGGCTGCTAGAAGAGGCTGACACAATCTGAGCTCTCTCATTGAGGGAACCATCAAGGCCAGATGCAGCGACTTCCTTCCTCCTGCTGGAAGCCTTTCTTCTTCTTCTAAGTGTTGAGGGAGGTAAAGGCTGCTGGCCTTTGTCTCAAGCCACACCCGAATCTGGCTGTTTGTTTAGCACTCAATTAGTTATTCAACCACAGAACAACAAAGTTGAACACCGTGACTGTATACGCCATGTGAGGCATCAGAAGATCCTTTCCTTCACTCATACTGAATTTGCTCCACCTTTCATGGGCTACCTATATGGGCTGGGAAAGATGGAGAGAAGAGAGAGAGAAAGCATCAAGCATGGTTGTTCAGCTCACAGGTTAGGATACTGGGAGAGAAGTTAGAAGTCCCAGCTTGTGTATCAGTGACTGTTTAGGGACTCAGCCTCATCGAATGACTGTTTGGTATCAATATGAAACCATTTATTGCCGCAGGGTCTTCAGCCCAGGTATGATCCCCCATAAGTGGGGGCTATGTAGATGTCCTCACTCTGTCTTGCTCCATGTATTCCATCAGTTTGTACAAAATGGAATTGCTTTGTAAATATCAGGCTGGCTTAACAGCTAGTCTTTCATATGTTGGCAAACAGAGAATTTTCTGGTGAGACAGGAGAGAAGGAAGAAAACTGAATCCATGCTTTCCACTTGCCTCGGTATTCCAAACACAGAGCTATTGCATAAAACATTGAGCTTCCCTTCCTAAATGAGATTTTCACGGCATAGCTGAGCTTTTACTACCCCTTTATACTGTATGCCAGACCTGTTATTCCCAAGAAACTGAAAACACTTCCCTTCACAGAAATAGATTAGCACAGAAAGTGGTGATGCTGAAAGTTAATGCTGAGTGCTGCAGCATTCACATTTACTACTTCTTCCGGATTTAGCTCTTCATTTCTATAGCTGCTGCTCCTACTGTGAATTCAACTGTCCTCTACAGGAGGCACACAACTTTTCCTACTTACTCCCTGCCTACAACTTTTCAGTACAAATTTCCCTGTCATGTTATATTTAAATATTATATAGTTTTGAGGCCTCAAAATAAAGTGAAGTTTTGGTGCAATCACTTTCATTTCAACTCTACGTCTTACAGAGTTAAAGCTTATGCAACATTTCTAATTCAAGGTGTACTATTTATCACATTAGGAGAGTTGCTGAAGTTTGCAGCAACTCTGATAGCAACTGCTAGAGTAGGTCTCATTTTTTAAACATTAATAGCAGCTAGCTTCAAATGTCCAAACTATCTACACTGTCTGCTTCTGCACTACAAAGACAGAAGTTTTTTCAATATAGCTATCTGAAATATAAACAGCTGAAATGCATTTCTTCCATTCACTTTACCACCTGTGGAGCTGCTGCTTCTTCTACACCAGCAAAAGGAGAAAAAAGGGGTATGATGAACCGCAGATGTGTTAATGTTAATGGAAAGAGCATAGACATAAACCAGAACAGTGTAATTCATGAATACTTTTACAGGTCCCCAAAGACTATATCAGCAATTTCACTGAATATAAGGCACATTTTAGAAGTCATTTAATAGTCTGCTATAATTATATTATCTTCCACATTAATAAATACTTATATGTCTAGATTTATCTCCAAAAACCATGGAGAATACAATAGTTCAGAGCTTTGAAAACTGAAGAAGTGCCCCTTCCTTCAACTACACAAAACCCTCAGGTGACTAACCTCTGAAAATATGTGCCTCTAAGTCCTTAAAAAAGACGAAATTAAATGAGAAAAATAAATAGGAATTTAAATGAGGAAAATAAAATGAAGAAAGAGAAATCCAGACCAGAAACATTAAAGGCTAGATTCTTTCAAGGGCTTATGCAAGTCTTGAGATCACAGCTATCTTTTGAGGCACCTTACTCTATCTAACATGGAATTTTGTCAGGAAACGCTGAATCATGCACAAAGCACCTTGAATTTTATGACTGCTAACACATGGTTCCTCCAAATGCTGCTGGGGCTCACGGCCTGCCAGACAGCACCTTTGTGCATCCAGGCCCCATCTCCAACTCCTACCAGCATCTGGGTCTAGGTCTTGGGAGCAACGTGATGGTCCAGAGCCCAGTAAGCACCAGGGATTCTAAGTAACTCTTCCCATAATTGTATCCAAATCAACTACTGTGAACACCACTCAACTTCCTAACAGGAAACAGTAAAAATTCAAGAGTCAAACCATGGGAAAACTGCAGTGAAACCCATGAGCTGAATGAACGTGGACCTCACTGAATTTTGTGAAATCCTGCCACCACTGGAGTGACTGTTGTATGAATATGATATACAGTAAATATTTTTTTCATGCAGGGGGATCAAAAGGAGAAACTCACCACATCAATGTCCAAAAGCATTTTCTATACCTAACCCTAAGTTCCCTGCCCAGCATCTCATAAAACTTAGCACAATCAGCCCTGTATCATCCCAAGTCTCTATCCAGCCTTTCCTTGTAGACATTAATTAACAAATTAAATCCACAGAATGCCAACGAACTACTGCCATGATTACACTTCTATGCTAAATGCTTTCCAGTCACATACAGTGTTAATGGAGGCAGTATTGCATCTAAATATAGAGTGATGTCCTTTTAAGTATGTACTACAGTGCTCAGATTAGTAACTCTCTTGAATAAACAGATCTTCCAAAAAAAATGTGTTGCACAGTCTCTGGAAAGCCAGAACAGCTGCAGCATGGTGCTTGTGTTCTGTGTGTGGCATCTGGAATAAAAACTTACTGTATTTTGAATTAAGATCAATTGTCATTTATATCAATGCAAATCCAGAATTACGCTACCAATGCTTCTTCATAGAATCATAGAATGCTTTGGGTTGGAAGGGACCTTTAGAGGTCATCTAGCCCAACCCCCAAATCCAATGTTGATTCTCTCAAACAGTGAAAGAGCACTAACGTGCATACTAGCCACTACAGTCTTACCAATATACAAGAAAGAAGGCAAATGCTTAAAGCTCTTTAAATCGTTTTGCCAAATCCACAGAGGGTTTGTTGGATTTGCTGGTTTTTTATATTTGATCTAGGTTGGACCATCCTATCTAGGACTGCATCATTATCATGCAGAAAATATATGAAAAGTTAAATATTTTTGTATCTAAAGTCCAGGACAACTAATTCATTCTCCTTACTACCATTTTAGCATAGAAAGGAGTACATGTCTGTCAGAACACTGTGTACTCCAAAAATTTTTTTCTTATAACAGCAGACAGACAATTTGCTTCCTCAAAGTTGTGGTCATACTTTAAAAAAAAAAAAAAATCCGAATAAAACAATTTTCAACAGAGTTCTTTCCATCTATTACTCAGCATGCTGTGATTTCAATTTTGATTTCAGTTCCATATATATCAGAAACTAAAGACAATACTAGAAAACTCTGGGTACTGGAGGACAAGAGAAACTCATAACATCGCAGGTTGATGTTTTCCAACCACCATACATTGGATCCACATTAACCCAGTAAGAAAAATATACTGAGGAACAAAAATAATGCTTATGATAAACATTAAGAGAGTCAGGATTAAAAATATGTTTCATAATGAAAAAAATACAAACATTTGAATCAATTTGTAAGCACAGTCAATCAAAATCAGAAAACTAGCCTCTGGGGACAAAGGCGTATGTTTGGTCATCCTGGCCAAAGCCCTCAAATCACACATTCCCCTTCTCTTCTGCAAACTTTATCAAACACATTTTTACTATTTTCTTAACATGTTAAGCAGTTGGAAAGGACCACAGACACACACTGCATCTCAACATCTTGTCCTGAGTTGGCCCCTTGTGAAGGTAATGGCAAACCCAGTATCAAATGAGCTGTTCCAATTATTACACACATTCCGGCTTCTGACAGATGGTCTCATTGGAAATTTCCATCCTAATTGTTGAGAGGTTTTTTTTTAATAGCACTGATATCCCATAGTTTGGCAATTGAGAACCTAAAGCCTTGTTTCTCTTATTTCTCTTTGGTTTGAGAACAGTTTCATTTAAGTTCTACGTTCACAGTGAGGTGGTCTCAAAAAAGAAACATCCTTATTAAGGTTGTCTCCATATTTAACTGTAACAAGATCTTGAACAAATCTTTCAAATCTGTTAGATATCACAAGTTTGATGCCCAGTTGCCTATTTACCCATTCCTAACCAAATTTCTGGTTTTGTTTCTGCCAAGTACTTCACTGCTCTGCTGTTTTAACCTGTGCTTCCAGGAGTGTGCATCAATTATGTGACAAACAGGAAAGTGACCCTGGAGGGGCAAGGACAGAAATCTGGTGCCTGTGCTACAGTGATAAGTGCCAGAAGCGTTCTCATGTCCACAGATGTTGAGAGCTTGACAACATTTATTGTCTTCTGTATGGCATCAGTTCACAAATGGAAAGTTTGTCTCTTTTAAAGCGTAGAAGTAAAAATACAAGTATTTACTTCTTGCTGATGTGAAGCAAGTCTTTGAAATGTGGCTCTTGAAGCACAAAAGTCTGAATTGATAAAATCTGTGATTTTCTTCCAATTACTGTTATTCCAAGGCCTTATTTTTAACGCGCTCTGTTGCTATATGTGTCTTAGAATTTTTTTACAGTGGACTTTTACATTCATACCGCCATCCCGTGGTCACTCGTTGAAAGCACGTAACTCTCAACGGCACTGGATGAAGAAAATTGCAGGAATACTTCCTATACAACTAACTTACTGCTGGTTTTGTCTCTGCCCTTTGCTTTCCCTACATCAACACAGTGCTGTATCTCTAAAAGGGAAACACAGAATCTAACTAAACATTTCCTCTCCTGACTTCAGCAAATATGCTTCTCAGGCGTTGCAAGGAAAAAGTTTAGTTCCAGCCCTTCACATCTTGATTTGCAAGTGGCAGTGCAGACCTGTGAGATGTTTTCAGCAGTTTGCTCAAAAGCCTACACAGTTTGAAAATTTACAGGGTTGTGGGACATCATTTCTGAGTTATAAAGTTAAAAAAGTATGATCTCTCCAAATAACTTCATTAATGTAATTTCATATTCACTTAATTATCAGAGGAAATCTTTACATTTTTATTAGAAAAGGAGATCAAAGTAATAAGTATGTATTTCCAGAAAGGAAATATTTAATCTGTGAGATTATTAGGAAGTAAAAATATTATAAAAACATGAGTACAGCTGTATGGCCTTGGAACTAATTCTGTCTAGCTCTCTACACATCAGACACCAGCAAGGGCCAGGAAAAGAATAAAAGAGTAGGGCCAACATACAACAATACTTCAGTGGTCCATTTTTCCAGCCTCCAGAGATTTACAGGGCAGGGAACTCCTAAGCTAGAGGTGCCACAGCTTTGTTTAACTGCTGTTGAAGGATCTTCCTTCCCTGATTCAGTTTCGAAGTGTCCTGCTCTTTGCAGATTCATTTTAGGTGACAAAGATTAAGTCTAATGCACATCAGATGGGGGTATAAACAATGTTAAAAAGCCATTACTCGAAGACATTTCTGTCAGGATTTATAACACAGTGCTCTTGAGGGTTATATAATATTTTAAATAAACAGGTTTATGCCTTCAATTTTCAAGCCAAAGTATCATTTCAATACTACTGACTTTACCTTGGTATATTGCTCACGCTCATGTTCTTGGCTAGAACCAGACACTGATGTCTGATTATAACGGTGCACTTTCATTTTCATCTGTCTCGTTCGCTCCTCCACTACTAAGCTTGCTGCAAAAACACACAATGAAAATCAATTAAAAATAGTGAAAACCTTTTGGAAAAATGAATGGTTTTGCAACAATTTTAACTTATTTCCATCTCAACAAAACAAAGAAATGTACAAACATATAGAACAAGTAGTGTGTAAACACAGAACAAAGGAACACCAATGTCAAGAAATCAACCACTTCCATTGCGAGAGTCTTTACCTGAATATGGACAGACACTCCAATTTCCTATACATAATCAAGCTGGTGCAACAGATGTGAAAAGAGTGAAAGAATTTAGGTGATAGGCTGAATTATAAACCTGTTAAGTACTCTGGATGCAGGGGACAAATCTGTGATCATCTAACCATGCATTTGCTTAAATGTAGAAAATATTACAGTAGCATTGTAAGAATTTATGCTTTAAACAGCTATGAAAATTTAATTTTGAAGTGATTAACTCCTACTATTCTAAAACATAAGTGTTTATCATAGCTACAGATTATTTGAGGAATAATTTCTGCATTCAACCATAGTAAAAAAATACAGTAATTTTCCAGTAATTTTTTTTTTTACAAGAAGTCCTTCTAAAAGCACTACTTTGCTCTCTAATGTTCACTTCAATTTCAAATAAATTATTTGTTCTTGTGTTTTCAATTTCCCTGCACCAATGTTGGTTTAAAAAAAGAAATCTAATCTTAAACCTTCAAGAAGTTGTGGTGCTATAAAGAGCATCTTCACCAATTTGAACAAGTTATGGCAATTAATATTGGTTGTGCTTGCCACAGGAACATGACCTTGCACTAACGGAAAGCATGGTGTGAAAGCCCCCGGGCTAAATCTTCCTTAATATAACTTTTGTGGTGGTGGATAATTTTGAGAGAGAACTATGCATTCTGCCATTTTTAAACTTGATAGCACTAAAATGGTAAAGGAATACCAATAAAACCAAAACCTTGAAAACTGGCACTTTGTAACACTTCCAGAACTAGACCCAAATATTCATCAATAACTATTCTAAATCACAGGAGTACTCACTATGTTCATCGCTTTTTTTATAGGTTCTAACATCCCAAAAAAACAACGTCTTTTAGCTGGAACTTTTTGTGATTACAAATTCAAGATTGGTGTTTTTTATTTGGGAAAACTTCCACGAAAATCATCTTCTGCTTTTGGGTCAACCATGGTTTTATAGGACTCTCTCCAAAATGATTAGTTTTAAAAGTCAAGATTTTTGTAAACAGCCCCTCCTCAGACCAATGACACAAGAGAGACACTAATTTAGAAGCTGCACAGAGTTGATTTTCAATCACAAAACACAGAGAATTTTAAATTAATGGAAAATAAGTACTCTATCATGTTGCTTAAATATCTGTATTGCGAATTAAGAGGTACCAAAAATTAGTATGTGGGTTTTGTGCTGTTGGATTCTTTACACATCTATTTTTTTGTCTGTGTGCTTTGCAAGCACAAAAATGAAAAAATATCCAAAGACATCATTGTGAAAAATAGGTTGTTTTCATGTCCTCCTTCCACATTTCTTCTTTAAAAATAGGAAAATTAAATACAGTAGGTTACATTATAATTCTGCTACCGCTACAAATTCAAAGCACGAAATAAAATTATCGTAATCTTCAATCTCCCACACGCAGAAGGTCAAATCTAGGAAATTCTGCACACGCAGAACATCACACTGGGCCCAGCGATTATTCCAGATGACTAATTATGTCGGTAAATGTGTACCTTAATTGCAATGAGTCCAGTTCCACCATCAGATATGCAGGCACAGCTCCAATTACTTCAATGGAAGTTGCCTGGAGACATCTGAAGGCAAAATTGAGCACTTTAGGTGAAATTTTTAAAGATGGCCTCTTATTTTAAGGACTGATATGAAAGGATTAAGATATATCAATTAGTGACTGGAGGCAAAAATTCAGATATCTTAATCCTATCATACGTGCATCAAATAGATTGAGGATATAAAATCAGAGGGAAAAATGAGACCCCTTTAAAAATTTAGCCCTATATGTGTATGGTGCACAGATTACATTTACGCTAAAAAACAACCCTTTCATTGTGTGACTTTCAGGTGCTTCACTCTGTCAACTGTACGCTATACTAAATAATTTACATGAAATAATGTTACTCTATTACTTATGATACCCGAGAAAGAATATTCTATGATGTAATGAGAGGCGATTTCAGTGACTATATGTGAAAATTACTGCAGTCAAGGTTGGGTAAATATTCAACTTTAACTCTGTAATTCTTGATTTTTTTCATGTTGAAATCCTTAGCCTTAACAACACGCTTATGTTCTGGTTGTCATTATTATATATCATTATATAAAATAACATGAGAACAATTAATAAGGACTGTGAAGTCAATCTAAATTCTCTAATGGAGCAATCTGGTTTTGCACATGGAATAAAATGAAATTTAGCACCAATTAGCTGTTAATGTATTTCCAAGCAAGCAACTCTGTGAAATATGTCTGCTCTAGCAAATACAACTGTGTTTGTTCCAGCTTTGTTTACCATGCACATCTGAGTGTATGCTATATCTAGCTCAGTTCTGTGATGGAAAATTTCACCTGTCTCATAAATAGCCTGGTATACTCTTTACATGTTAATCATAAGAAGCAGAAAAAAAAAATCTAACACAGGAGCCAAAGCACATTAGCAGAAGCTGTAACAACCATAGTTAACACCACCATATGATCACATTACTTTGTCGGAACACGGCTGGTTACCACAGGTAATGAAAAATTGACATAAACAATACTTCAAGAACTTAACCTGCCTCTTAGAAAAATATGGATCTACTTTCTTTTAGGACATCAGTATTTATGGAGTGCTTTTGCTGGAGCTCTGGATTGGTAGGACTACACAGTAATTTACAGATCAACGCACTGGAATCCCAAGACCTCTAAATTTTACAGTGGCTCTAGAATTCAAAATATGGAGATTTACCATAAGTGTCTCGCATTAGTGGTACAACTAGCATCAGTATCGTGTCAACAAGTTACTCTCTCTGGTGTCAAAAGTCACACTTCAAAGAGCTATAACTCTATTCTCTTCAACAGCTGCTGATTCAGATGTGGGCTCAATCAGTATAAGTAGTAATTGAAAGAAGAGAACTCATTGAGCAGAGTGCTTAAATAAGGGGTGCAAGTTTAGGGCAAAAGCTTTTACTACTACTAAGCCATGCAAAGGTTGTACAACAATGATGTACATAAACAATCAAGCAATGCAGGAGAGAAAAGACAGACATACAAATGGAATCAAAATGTTATACTTCAATTCCATCGACATATTTATAAACCAGTCTGACTCCTGTAATCCCAGGTGTACTGGGTCTGGCTGGGATGAAAGTAGTTTTCTTCACAGCAGCCTGTATGACACTGAGTTTTAGATCTGTGACTAAAACAGTGCTGATAACACACAGATGTTTTAGCAATTGCTGAGCAGTGCTTGCACAGCACCAAGGCCTTCTCTGCTTCTCATGCTGCCAGCCCTCCCCAGCAAGTAGGCTGGAGATTGGGAGGGGAAACAGCTGGGACAGCTGACCCCACCTGAAGAAATACCATACCATATAGCATCATCCTCAGCAATAAAACTGAGGGTAGTCCTTCCAAGGTAGCTGTTGCTCAGAGACTGGCTGGGCATTGGTCTGCTTGGGGGACTTGGTGGTGGGGTTTATGGTTTTTTCCTTTTCTCCGATTTTTGCCTTCATTTATTAAACTGTCTTCATCTTGGCTGATGAGTTTTTACTCCGTGTTACTCTTCCAATTCTGTCTCCCATCCCACTGTGGAGCGTGGAGTGAGCAAGTGGCTGTGGGTGCTTAATTTCTGGCTTGGGTCAACCCACCACATCAAGCCACCAAGAATTAACGACTCAATGTAGTTCTGAATGGTCTTCTGTCAAACAAACAGAAGTTCCCTTAGCTATTACTTAGTTTATTATTCAACTACTGTTAAGTCCCATCTGGCATCCACTGTGAATGGGATTCAAAGGAAGAAGACAGTCTACAAAGATTAAGACCACCTCCCATCCCACAGGCTAGCAGGTCCATCAGCTCCTCCTGGGTCTCTGTCACACATCATTCAAGAAACATCCTTGTGAAAACTGTGCACCCTGTACTGTAATCCTTAACATATCTACATGATGGAAGTATAAGTAAACATCTGGATTTCCAATCTTTGCAGAGGTGATCATGGTATTGGTAAAAGAACAATTTAATATATGCATATAATGGAAGAGTTGGTTTTTTCCTCAAAGTAATTCAGAAACTTGCTTGTATTTCTTGTGACAAAAGAAGTTTTCATTAACAAGAAAGAGTTCTTGGTATATGTTTCCATCACAAGGAAAGTTTTTTTTTACTGACAGTCTACAAAATACATGCTGTCCTTCAATTGTCTAAAATACGCAAGTCCATAATACGCTACTTAAAGAAGGTAGGGAATAAACTAAAGAAACTAGCTACAGATCTCATTTTCAGCCTGCAACCTACCCTCAAAGAAAATTAGGACAGGCTAACAGTTTTTTCTTAGAGGAGACAGCCATTTCTTAATTTTTCAAAGACATTATCTGTTTACTAAGAATTTATGTGCTACTCATACCCCTTTAATATGTCAGCCCTGTGGTAGGGTTTATAGAGTTACATCTGATGACATTAACTAGTTGGCAGCCCTCATCTTTATTTCTATCCTCAGAAAACTAGTATGGGCACATCTCAACCCCTATCTGCCATTTAACTGACAGAGAAGTTAGACCTGGCTAGAATCCTAATGATTCAGAATATATGCTGCCTTTTCAGTTATGTACAGAGTAACAGAACCACAAGCAATATACTGTACTAACATATCAAAAATAGTAGGGAATATTTTTTTTTTTCAAATATTTTACTAGATAGACAGAATGTATCATCTTGCACATTTCTGTTATCCACAGAATGAGAATCTAACAATGCACAAAATGTGACTTTAAAATAAATTGAACCTGCGTTGGTATCAACAACAGACCAATCCTGTGAAAATCAGTGAGAGCTACAAAAGCTGCACTAACAGTAGTGACCAGTGCAAAAGAAACTGAAGTAATTTTAAGGTTTTATGTCCCCTATTTAAGGTTTGAAAGGGGGGCTAAACTATTATTTACAAAATTTCTTAAATGGCGTGATGCTATAAACACCTATCTGTTAAGCTAACAGCATAATGTATGAAACATATGTGGGCTCATTCAAATAAGGATTGTACCACAGGCAGCAATACCGAACTAGCAAGGAACAGCAAAAATGCTATAGCTGCCTTTCTAGCTCTAGATTTTAATTCATGAGCTTAGCTGTTTAGGCATCCACTTCTTTCATATTAAAACAAAGAGAAAGACATGAATCTTGACAATTAATAACATCTAAAAAGACCCACTCATACATTTGAAAAAAGGAATTAAAATTGTTTTACCACTGAAACTACCTTCTGTGTAGCAGTGTGACCATCACCAAATTCCAAGGAAAACCACCTTATAGCCAAAATTGAACTGCTGTACATGCTACACATGTATCTCCAGCAAAATATCACGATCTCTGAAGTAGAGACTTGCTGCTATCTAGCAAATAACAAAGCGAGAAAGAACAATGGAAATTTTGGCAAGGTATATGAAAATAAGCCTTTATGCTTACAAAAACTACAAGATATTCTTAAGTGTCATACAGAGACATATTTAGAGCATCAAAAATAAACATGGAAACTGGAAGTTATTCAATTTATCTAAGGTCAATGGATTCTGGTATTTTAGGAAGACTATCATTCCAAGCATACTGTTGGTGAAAAAGTGTCAGAGAGAAGTCATGAGAACTATATGAAATCCATGACACAGTCTTGCAGAAACAGATTTAGGAAATCGTTAAAAAGAAAGGAGATATGTGGCTCAAATGGGGTCCATAATTATTTACACGTGGGAAGATTTCTAACTATAGAAGGCTCTTCAATTTGGCAGATACAGGTACAATAATGCCCAGTAGCTACGATGTTAGGTAAAGTCAAGTAAGTAATAAGACATATGTTTAAAAAGTCAGGTGGATAAGTACAGGAACAATTTTCTGTTGCTTGCAGTCATTAAGTGAAAATATCTTTTTAAAAAGACGATCTTGCTCAAACCCAAGTATAGGCTTAATGCTGGAATGACTGGTGACATCACCTGGTCTGTGATTAAAACTGATAACCACAGTGGCTTGTCCTAGACTACAGCAAACTGATGAATATTTACCACTGGCTATAGCATTTTCTGTAACAGTGAAGTCTGCAACAAACACAGAATTTGCTCTTGAGGCACTTCATGTTTCTGTTCAAGATAGTCAAGACAGAAGGGAGGTACAGGTAAACGGTACAATCTGGAAATTCTCCAAATCTTACTCACACTATTAAATGTTGGAATAAGTTGTGTAAAAATAAGAAATTGGCATGAAGATTTCAGATAGCTGTAACCCTTACCAGCACATATTACAGACCCTTATGATGCAAACTTTAAGAGAAAAAGTCTAGAAGTCTAAAAGGACAGAAAGATTTGTTTACATGAGGAAACTACTGAAAAGTAAGTTGAAGTGAAAATTTATGTCATAGAAACTATTTTACAGCAACAGTATTTCTGGGGCACAAACAGCAAGTTCTGGCAGGGCAACAGGGAACTGCACTTATCTCGGAAGCCAACAGAGATCTGACCTTTTCTTCACTCTCAGTCTTCATATTAAGAAGAAAAGTTGAACAATGACAAACTGCTACAGCTACAATGCTGTCTAGAGACATGTACACTTCGCCGTCCTATGCTGCAAAAGCCAGGAGCTTCATCTATCTGTGCTGCTTAGATACTCTGTGGATGGGAATTGGGGAGGAAAAAAACAAGTATCTGCTTTGAGGAAGCAAGAAGTGGAAACTGAAGTAGTAACTAGGAGGAACTGATGTCCAGAACAAAGGCAGGAGAATAAAGCAGTGGTGAGATTTGGATGGGAGAATTCCCCGATGTAATGGGCAAGGGAAGCAAGGAGAGGGGGGAGCATTCACTGGAGAGCTGGCTGTGCGGCACAGCAGACAGGACTCAGACTGGTGTTGGACCAGAATGAAGCATTTCAGAAATAAGACAGAGTCTCCAGGCTATTTCTGTTCAGCCTTCAGCATGAGTTTTGCAATATGTGCACACAAAGTATCCCTGTGCTAGGTTTCATGACTTTAAAAATTCACAGCAAATTCTACTGTGAAATTTGAAAAATACACAAAATTTTGAAATCATGAGCAGACAAATGTTTTGAAATATAAGGTCAGTAACACTGAAAAAATCAATTTGTTCCTAAAATAAAGACCTTGTTACTGCTTCTCTGCATATACAACTTCAAAAAGTACTTATCGGCACCACACAGATAGTGAGAGACACGGGCTCTGAAGCCTCCTCTGCAGCCCTGATCCCTGTACCCAAATAGAATGTGCTGTGGCTCCTTTTAGCTTATATGGATGGTTTCCTTTCCATGGGAGCTGCTACTGCTCTGGGCTCCTGCCCAAATTCGAACTGAGCTTGGATTCCCCCCATAGACACAGAGGCATGGTGGCCACCTTGAGTTAAATAACTCATTCCAGAGGAAGGTAAGCCAATATAAAAACCTGAACTGCCTGATGCAACACTCAGTTCTTCCTCAAGGAGTTTGAAGGATGATCCAAACAGAAGCTTCTATTTAAAAGAAAACAAGAAAACAAACATGTATTTCTTAAAATTTAAAAAATGTAAACCACTGGTTTTGGCAGCAATCTGAGTCAACATTTTAGTAATCTGCTAAACACCTTGTCACAAAACTTCCCATTGATTAAGCGGAACAGATGCCTATTTTTTTTACTGTAGATTTATCTGGTCAGTGTTGTTTGCATCTGTAGTATATGCTTTCCTTTGTACCTATGCCTCTTGCAGCATAATATCCTGTAATCCCCCCATCCCCATTTCCCATTCACCTACTGTACTCCCCTACGAGGAGAGGTTGAGGGAACTGGGCTTGTTCAGCCTGAAGAAGAGAAGGCTGCGAGGGGACCTTATAAATGCATACAAATATCTGAAGGGTGGGTGTCAGGAGGATGGGGCCAAGCTCTTTTCAGTGGTGCCCAGTGACAGGACAAGGGGTAATGGGCACAAACTGAGGCACAGGAAGTTCCGTCTGAACATGAGGAGGAACT
>Ga0065711_1004435_pt1 | contig 23584 bp, 16 predicted proteins | sample Hoacrofraction12_FD_59098 | JGI IMG/M metagenome (GOLD analysis project Ga0065711, IMG submission 59098) | Hoatzin crop microbial communities from Cojedes, Venezuela - Epithelial fraction 12 v2 (version 2) | ecosystem: Host-associated > Birds > Digestive system > Esophagus > Crop | place...
TGCGGAATCAAACTTCACAACTCAGAGAGTTATAAAGCAGGTATGTTTATTGCGGCGCCGGGTGCAAGGGGGATCACTCCTCCTAATTTGCACACCGAGTCATGAAGCATGCACCTATTTATTACAAAGCTTATCTAAGTAGGCTGGACTATTGTAATTATTTCCAGGAATTCATTATCACACTCCACCCCCCTTTAGCACTTGCGCAGTGTCGTCTGGTGGTCTTCTGTGGGGGTCTTCTGGATGAAGGCTCGTAGTCTTCCTTGCTGTGTGCTTTCACCTTTCGCTCAAAAATTCCTGAGTTGTCTGTGTTGGCTGAGTCCCAAACCATAGAACCAGTTTCAGCTAGAGAGTTGCTTCTTGCAGACAACAAAGTTCTGGTTATCAGTCCTTGTTTCTCTTTGTCTGTCTCGCAAGCAGTCCTTGTTAGCTCCATTTGAGCCACAACAGTCCTTGTTAGCAAGATTACAAAGAGCAGAACTAAATTAATTAACAGTGTTTAACTCTTACCTTAACATAGATGCAAAGTTATATAACGAAATTAAACTAAAGCAATAGCAAAATCGAACTAACTGTCAATTTCCCACATCAGATGTTAGGTATTTGCAGTGTAATGTCTCTATGTAGGAAGGTTGGCTGCTGCCAATTACTAATATGTAATTAATTCTTAATAAAAACCAAATACTGTATCATTAGGAAAAATTGAATGGATCTCTGGAGTCATTGATTCCCCTACTCACAAGCAATCTAGTTTTATAACCTCGTTAAATTGTATGCATTACTTGTATTGAAAATCTAATCTAAACCTTCCTGACAGCTAGAAATTTTATTTTCATTTCCTGCCCTGGTAAACCAATTCTAGTCTGCTTTCGTTAGCTCTCTCTTATTTGCTTAACATATTTAGAGACAATATGATTCTTATCCTTCATTTTGCAAGGTTAAACAAGCCAGATAACATTAATGTTTTCTCATAGGATGGTTTCTGGTCCTGGCAAATCTCTTTTGCATTGATTTGGTCCCATGCTTTGCTAAAGATGTAGGTTCAGAATTTTATGAAATTGTCTGCTGTGTCTTTCAGGCATATTCTGACTCATGCAACACAAAATCTTGTTTTCCTTTTCTGTGGAAGATTCACAGTTATGTTTCATAATGTCTCTATGTCACCTTACTGTTTGCTAATATTCTTATGTTCTCCTTACTTGTTAGTTGTTTCCAGTTTAAAAAGTCAACTTTCCTGAGCTCTTTAGCTACCTACCTCTTATAACCATGCGTGTAGGATTATGTGTGTTGTATTGTTGTAGTTGCTTCTCCAGGTTCTCTGGCTCTTCTTCTGGGCTGTCCTCTTGTCTTTTCATAGTGTCCTCTACTTTTTGTTGTGACCAATATCCCAGATTTTGTGCCAGTGTCACGTGTGATACTGTTCCTCAGAAGTTTCTGTCATGACTTCTCCAAACTGATAGTTCCCCATTTAAACATAACTGGTTATTGCTGCTATGTTACCCAGTTCATATAGATTTCATAATTCCAGCTTTAATACATATCTTCTCCAGGCTGACAGTTTTTCTCATAGCACCATACCAAATGACTAGCTGAAATATGTTTTCTTGTCCAGAAAATGATGATCACCCATAGCTTGGTGTTGCATTTTGCTGTAGTACACATTACTTAGAACATCCTAATGTGCCTGTAGTTACCTGAATTTTTTTTTTTAATTTGTACTTCTATTAAAGTTCTTGTCTTGCTGCTGTTCAGCCAAACAGTATCATCTTGAACATAGTCAATTTTACATGTGTTTCTCATATGGATGAAATGCCCCTTGAAGACACTGGAATTAGTGAATAAAGCTTCATACTTAGGAGAGTTAAACTCTAAAGAGCAGGGTGAAGAAAGACCAGGAATAGTTCCTGTTCGTCTTCTTTTTAAGTTTATTAGAAGTCCAATTTAGCTAAAGTGGTCAACGGTTTAGTACTATTGTAGATTTAAAAAGAGCTAGCATGGATGGAGTGTAAAGTTCCATGTCTTCCCTGTTAAATGGGACAAATTGTTCTTAAAGAATGCTAAAAAAAACCCAACTATGTTAATTTAAAAAGCACTATTTGCATTCAGTCTTTTAATATGTGATAGCCTTGCAATAATAAAGTAGGTTGGTTTGGTCTTTTGTGTATATGTAATAAAAAATTTCCTTTTTTATTACATCAGTAAATCACAGAGTATACAATGATTCCAGGGCTTGCAACGCAAATTACAGTGTGCTTACGTATTAGCTATTGTATTGCTCTGCCACAATAATAAAGCATTGCCTTTATTCTGATTTGTTTCTTCTCATTTTTTCAGTCCTGCTTGCAGTTCAGAGTTCCTCAGAACACAATTGAATTATTCATATTTCTTGCCAGCTTCTGGTTTCAGCTGGTGTGAAGAGGCAAGCAGAAGTCCTTGCCAACTCTTGCATTAGTTGTGCTGTGAGAATTGTTCAGAAGACAGCAAACTCTTCAGGAAAGTCACAAAGTCATGCAATATGAAAAAATGAAATGTTGTGCCTCCATGTATTATACTGAATTGAAGACAGCTTCTCCCATTCATTGCTTTCAGTGAACGTGAAGTGGTTGTATTATGTCAGACTATCATTTGACAAAATACCCTTTCTGTGCAGTAACCAGCAAAAGAAGCTGAGGCAGGGGTGTAAGAGGTATTGTAATATAGCCTCTGCTGGGGCTCCAGGAGTATGCAGTACAGCGGTGCTGTGGAGAAAGTGTTTAACATAGCAATGATGAAAGTCTCCCACTAAGCTGTTGGCTCACTGTTTGAAGCCGTTTACCATCAACAGCTGGCTGTGCCGGTAAGTTCTGTCATTGAGCTGTGTGAGTATTTCCTTTTCGGTTTTTGAATCTTTGAGAGCGTCATTGTATGTGTCATAGTTCTTTGTGTGACAAGAGACACTGTCTATTCCTGTCCATTTGCCATGTGATGCTACTGACTTTATAGAATCTCAGGGCTGGCCTGCTTTGGATTGCTCCCTCTTGCCCTAATCATCTGTTCATCTAACAATCCACATGTGTGATCATCTGGTGGCCCTGGTTAGTACCTTTCTACTCATATGTTTTTGATTTCAGGTGGGACATCACAATATTGCCAAGGTGCCTGCCCACAGCCTACAAGATTTAAGTGCATTGTAAACACAATCATTTAATTAAGTTTTCAGTTTACCCTAGACTTGTCCTTATGCTATTTGCTTTGCCTTTCATCACTACCGAACATTGACGTGACATTTGCGCAGAATTGCCTACTGTGTAACTAGATTTACTTTCCAGAGTACTAACAGCTGGCACGCAGGCTGACATTCTTGTAGTATAATTAGGACTGCCTTCTTCACATGTACTTTGTGTTTATGTACACAGAATTTAATCTGCCATTTTATTACCTAGCCATTCAAAATCATGAGACCTTTTGCACACAGGTTTACTTTTACCATGCTGAATAATCTTAATTTATACTCAGTAAATCTCACCACCTTCCAAATCACCTCGTTTTCCAGATCACTTATGACTGCATTGACCAGTTCAGGCCTTTGCACATATCCATTCTCCAGGACATCTTTCCCTTTGCCTCCTAGGCTTAACTACCTTGCTTAGAAATTTCAAAGCAAAGTTAGGATCACATTTAATTCCTTTCATCTGGATGTTAATAATTTGAGTCATAAGAGGATTTTTGTCCTGCAATATTGAAAACAAATTCTTGTGTGGCACCAAGATTAAAACCTGCTATCTTCAGGAATAGTTCATGATTTCAGTGTCATATTTGTTCTGAACTGTTTTCTCTGTATTGAGATCTATTAAATGTGTTCAGTAACATCATTTGAAATGGATTAGTACAGTTTTGTATATGTGTAATAATATTGCATTACTGAGTTGATTCATTTTTTTTTCATTGCTGCTGTTAATGTGTTGTTGATGATCAAAAGCAAAATCATTAGTATAATTGAATACATCCTCTTGCTGTGATTTCAGTGGAGCACATCTAATAAACCAAGACATCTGAAATTGGAATGTAATAAAAAAGTGGTATTTATATTAATAGAATATTCCTCTTAAATGAGTGCTGTTAATGAATCTGCTGTGAAGCAGAGCTTGTAATCAGTTAAGGGTTACAGAAGAATTTGCGCAATAGGAGGACAGCATATAGTTTTACAGTGATAGTTTGTCATCTGTTAAAAATGTTCTAGATAAAATGCATTAGATTGCTTTAAATAAAATTTACTGTGAAAATTCAGGTACCATAAGTTAAATGTGTAAAGTAATTAATGGTTGTTTCAGTTATACTCAAATACCATTCTTCAAGGTGGATGAAGAAAAATTCAAGTGATTCTTTATGATTAGTAGACTTAGGAGAGAATGGAGTGTCAGGATTTGTGGGGAAGATGCTGATACCATTCAGCAGCCAAACAGCCTCCCCTTCTTTCTTTTGTTTTCAAAGTTACATTTTTTCTTTTTCTTTGTTTTCCTATAAGTGGATTTTAATGTGAAATTCTGAATGTGAAAATCATGGATTCAACTTTGTTCCAGAAAAAGTGGAGAACACAAAAGCACAGTCACCTTGCAGAGCACACAGTAAACAGCTTTAAATAAAAGGGGCAGGGAAGGGAGTGTGACTTACAGCTGGGAAGATGGAAATCTTACCTGATAGGCTGACCTTTTTTCATTATTCAAAAATGTAAATTGTAGTGGTAGAAGGGCGATTATCCTCACCCAGCCCTTTCCCAGGCATTTTTCTCTAGTTCAGTCCCTCATCTCTAATCTGCCCCTGCTGCTAGTGTCCATTTCATGTTCTCAGGGAAGCCATATTTCAATTTTGGCAGCACTGCTGGTTAAACACTGACTCGGTATCGATGTTGTTGGTTCCCGTTCTCTGTGATAGCACGAAAATTGCCCAAACCCTCATGTCCCTGGTTCATCTCATCTCACATGACAAGCAAAATACCCACCTCCCAAGACACAACAAATGTGCTCTGACAGATTTGGGTAGCGCTTCTGTAAACAAGGAGTATTTGAATCATTTTGTAACTGTATGTTTTTTCATGCTCACGTTCGCTTTAATATAATGGACATAGCTGGTTTTTTAAAGGCAAATTTAAGATAGCTTAAGGTAGTTCTCAAAATTAGGCTGTTGCTTTTCTCCATGTTGTATGACTGTAGCCTCGAAAATTCTGGCCTTACTAACAGTAATCACTATGTTTGCTTGAGTAGAGTCATTTGAGGTCTGAATGGGGTGGGAGGGAGGTTCGAGAAATTTTGTATTAAAATTCTGCTTTTCTAAATATGACAATGGGTGTTTCTTGCACATGCTAATGGATTTTAAATAATCGTGTTGGTTCTTAGCTTTGTTAGGATAAATTTTACATTTATTGCTCTATGCTTAATATTACTTCTAGTAGAAAAACCTCTGTTCAAGAAAGAACTGCAGTGAAATGAACAGTTTTGAGTCTGAGACAGTGTGTCATCAGACCTCACCTCTCTTGATTTCCTCAGAATATAAAAGACAAACTTCAATACCGATCTCAAAATCTGATTGTAGCTCAAGCTTGCAACACCTCCTTGAACATTTTCTATCTTATTAGCACATCTTCCTTATGTATTAATTACAGACCAATCTGAAGATGAAAAGGAGCAGCCTCTTCTTTATCGGCTACTCATGGGAAATAATTCTGTTTCTCTGGAGTTAGTAGGTGTTAGCTTAGCAAAGGGCAGTGGGTCTTAAATGTATTTATGAAGTTAATATTTTACTCCTCTATATCACTTCCTATTGAAGAATAAATATTCATCACATTAAATTAATAATGAGCTAAGTTTTCTTTTAGGGAGGAAACTGAATCAGAGAAAGTTTTATGGTTTGCTCATAGTTCAGCTGTTACCACAGAAAGGTATAAAAGCCGGATACCTGAAATCCTGCACCTGTGCTTCAGCTATAAAATTTATCTCTTCACTATTTAGAAGATATTACGATTACTAATTTGACAGAAGTAGAATGTCTTTTCTTGTCACAGAAGTACATTGGAAATTACTCAAGGTGAGTTATACTAGCATGATCTATAGCTTAATTGACATACTCTGTTATATGTATCCCTACCAACACACATTCCAATGGTTGTATTTCAGTCATTGCATTCTCAGTCTGCGTGGAAAAAGAAGAGTTTTCGTGAAAGCAATTCCATGAGATTTTTGAACGTTAAGCAGTACCATCCATTTGCATATGTCTGTAGGAAATACAAGCAGCTTTGTGCTCCATACATGTAAATCAAGGTCCTCTTAAAAATCGTGATCAGTGTTGCTAACCTTTCAGTAAGGATCTGTTCTGATAAGAGTTCAGATGTATGTGAAGACTTAGCGTTCCATGCGTAGAAGAATTCAGTCCACACCTAGGAATTCAGAAATATTACTGACAGACCTGTGGTGAAGTGTTTCATTTAGTTTTGCAGTTAGATGAAGTAAAGACAAACCCAAGATATGTGCCTTTCGCTTTAGTTAGAGGACAATATTTGCTTACTGTAGATACTGCTGAAACCGAGACCAAAACAGTACTTTAAGATTCTGTGTGTAAAACTAGCCATGATTGATAAGAATTGGTAATGATCAACGGTACCAGTGTGGATCCTTTTGTGGGTAGAAGCACTTCCACTTAATGTCTTTTTTTTTCTCTCTTTCTCTCTCTTTCTAGATGCAGCAGTTGTTCCATGAAAACTATGAGCACAACCGCAAGGGTTACATCCAAGATCTTCACAACAGCAAGATTCACACAGCCATAACACTTCATCCGAACAAAAGACCAGCCTACCAATACAGGCTGCACAATTACATACTGAGTCGCAAAATTTCTGAACTGCGCTATCGGACCATCCAGCTCCATAGAGAAAGTGCCCTGATGAGCAAGCTCAGTAACAGTGAAGTAAATAAGGAAGATCAGCAACTGGGAGTAATGCCATCTTTCAATCATTTCCAGCCACGTGAAAGGGAGGAAGTCATTGAGTGGGAGTTCCTGACAGGAAAGTTTCTTTACTCAATGGTGGAGAACCAACCACCTCGGCAGAGCCTGAGCAGTGTCCTGCAGGCTGCACTGGATGACACCGTGATGCAAGTCATGGAAATGATAAATGAGAACTCTAGATCTAGAGGAAGGCTCATTGATTTCAAGGAAATACAGTATGGCTACCGCAGGGTCGACCCTCTGCATGGAGTGGAGTACATCCTGGATTTACTGCTTTTGTACAAAAGGCACAAAGGAAGGAAAGTTACAGTTCCGGTGAGACGCCACGCTTACCTTCAGCAGTTGTTTAGCAAACCTTTCTTCAAAGAAGCAGAGGAGCTGGATGTAAGAAGCCTGCTGGAGGATACCAACACTGACACTCAGTCTTTCTCTTTTCTTTCAAATTCTTTTAAGATTTTTTCCTCATCATTCCAAGGCACCAAAGACAATGGGGGACGCAATGACAAGAAAATACATATTCTTGTTCCTCTCACAGGAAGATTTGACATTTTCTCAAGATTTATGGATAACTTTGAGAAGACTTGTCTGATTCCCAGGCAGAATGTGAAGTTGGCAATAATTCTCTTCAGTTCTGAGTCAGGCCAGGACTCCAGCAAACACATAGAGCTAATGAAAGAATACAGCATGAAGTATCCTAAGGCAGATATGACCCTGATTCCGATGTCAGGAAAGTTTTCTAGAGGCTTAGGTCTTGAAATGGCCTCATCTCGATTTGACAATGGCACTTTGCTGCTGTTCTGTGATGTTGATCTGGTATTCACACCAGGCTTCCTCCAGCGGTGCAGAGATAACACTATTCAGGGAGAACAGGTTTACTACCCTATCATCTTTAGCCAGTACGATCCAAAAGTAATATATGGAGGCAACACTCCAGCTGACAGTAGTTTTGTTTTGACAAAAAGAACTGGATTTTGGAGGGACTATGGATTTGGAATTACCTGTATTTACAAAAGTGATCTACTTACTGCTGGTGGATTTGATACCTCAATTCAAGGCTGGGGACTTGAGGATGTAGACCTGTTTACTAAAGTGATAACATCTGGCTTGAAGGCTTTCAGAAGTCAAGAAGTAGGAGTTGTCCACGTTTTTCATCCAGTTCAGTGTGATCCCAACTTAGATCCGAAACAATATAAAATGTGTTTAGGGTCCAAAGCAAGTACATTTGCCTCTACCATGCAGCTTGCTGAACTTTGGCTACAGAAACATTTGGGTGTCAGGTACAATCGAACTCTCTCCTGACATCTCAGCTTTGGCCTTTTTAGGGGAGTTTACCTCATTAGTGTTACTATTATTTGATTTTGCTGTCATAGTTTTAAACTCCCTCCTCGTTGTCTTCCAAAGACTGTTGACCTCAATTGGGATGAGTCTGCTGTTCACTGATGTTTCTTATATGTGCTGAACTGGTGAGGTGAATTCCTTCATCTTTGCTTTATTTGAAATTCGGTCAAGTCACAGCAATCATATGATCCCATGGAGCACATCTGTCACAAGAGACTGCATCAGAAGAATGTTCTCTTTTGGCTTTGGGATGCAGTATCATCTTTGTTGCATTTCTGAGATCTGATGTGATACAAATATTTACTGCTGAAGGTACCACAAAAGTGCTTTATGCTTCTTCTGGGGATGGAACTCTATAAGATAAACTTGAGTTTTATAATTTATATGAGGACTTATATGTATAAAAGGTACTTTTCTTCATCTTTAGAATTTTTAAAGTAAATTAATAACTATGATTGTATCTTTATTTTTAAAAAAAAAAAAAAAAGAAAAGCTGAGGAGCTAATTGCAAATACAACTGGTACTGGCTACCAAGGTCCTTAAATGTCTTATTAGAATAAATAACTCCTTATTGTTGTTCACTCTAAGTGTAAAGGAACTTTATTTTCACAAGGAACAGGATTTAATTGAATGCTCATGTACACTTTAGAAGATTTGTGAATGAACGTCTCCATTTGCAGACAAGAAGAAACTATGACTTAACAAGTCACTTATGAAAAAGTTCAGGCATACAGTATTTTTTTTGAAGCACATAGTATAAGTTGCTGATTCTCTTTTTAGAATTAGTCTCTAATACAACATTTTCTTTTACATTCCTTTTGTAAGGCTTCACTTGATACAGAGTGTTAGAGCTTAAAATTGTATTTTTTTTTTTACATTTTACATGAATATAGGTACTCAGTAGCAATTTGTTGTTAAAATTAAAATAATTGTAGAATAATTATTGAAGTTTCAAAATTAACTATTGCTGGTCAAAGTTCCTTGCCAATATATTTATATTAGTGGAGGCTATAAGACTGTGTTAAGATTTATCTCTCTGGACAGCCTGAAGTTGTCATGTTGTGGATTCATGGAGTAAAGTATTAAAAATGCTACCAACATAAGAAATAATAAAATCAATTTCTGTATTTTAGAGAAATGTTTATATAGGGATATATATACACAAGTGTGCATGTGTGTGTGCGCGTATGTCCCTATATAGAGATAGACGGAGAGAGTCGTGTCAAAATATGTTCTCTTTTTAGTTCAGGCAACAATTTGTTACAATCATAGTGTTATTTTTGCCGCATGCTTGGAATGTTTTATGTTATACTGTGGCAAGAGCTCAAACGCATCCAAGAAACCATGGGAATTCAGCCAAACTCAAATTAATACAGCGGGTACATATACTAACCTCAGTACCCTTGATTTCAAACTATATTTCAAATAGAACTGGGCAAGAAAAAGTAAGCAATTATTGAAGTTGAGTTTGTAAGTTTTTCAACTGTAACTGACTCCTGTGTTTCCTTTCAAAAAACGACTACAAGACTGGAATTCACTGACACATACATTTGTATGAAAATGTCCTGATAAATTTCGTAGGGCATGAGGAGGGTGTATAGGTCAGTTAATGTCTCTTATCTGCGGTTGTCTGTTCCGAATTTACCAAGCAAGGAAAAAGGCATTCCTGAAAAGGAGTGAGTAAACTGAAAGTTACAGAGCTGGCCATAGCTTTTTGTATGTTTTAAAAAAGGCAATCCCCCTTGTCTTGGAGAAGGTGGTAGTTGTGGTAGATGAGAACAGATGGAAGGTAGTTCCTGCTCGTCTGCCTTCCCCAAGGACTGCTCCTGGTTTATTGCTCTTCTGGAGGCTCTTGCCTTCCTAGCCCAGTATTGTTAGCTCAAATGTCTGGAGAAAGTAAAATTCAGTATTACTTATGAAATAATTCTTGGAAATGGCTCTTTAAACTGGGTGCAAATGTCACACTTTGTTCAATAAGAGAGCCAAGAACAAGGAACATAAAATTTATTTGATCGATCTCGACTAACTGGTACAGCTCAGATTGTAAGTGTCAAAAACTGAATGCCTGTTGATAAACATTTGTGATGATTTCATAAATATAAAAAAAAAATTATTTACAAAGTCATCTAAGGAAATAATTGTCTGCTGGGAGGTATTCCAGTGTTTATTTCAATTACTTAACTTACTGGCCAGAAAGTAGTTGCTCAGCTCAAAGTAAAATAGTAGATTAGAAGAAATTAAACCAATCATTCAGTGGGGATAAAGATGTATACAGAGGGCTTGCAGGATCGGGTCCTCCATATATAAGCAAAATGCTAGTATTTACCAGTACAAATATTTATTTAGTGTCTGACTGATTCATTTGTTTATATGATGAATTACTTTGTTAAGAACCTGATTATAAATGTTTGTTATGAAATATTGCATTGTCTTTTGAATTAACTATCCTGAGATAACTTGAGAATTTGTGTCAGTTTAAGGAATGATATGCCTTCTAAGGAGATCATATTAAAAGGAAAAAAAAAAAGCACAAAAGTGTTAATGTTATGGATGTCTAGATTAAGATGGGAATGTCTGTGCCAATCAACTGTTTGCTTTTGTCTAATCTGAATCATAATCTTGATTGTAAAATGAAATTTCTGTGCGTATCATGTCCCTTTGTAAATGCATAATTAATGAGCTCATGATAGAACATAATGACTAGCTTTTCCCAAAACCTCCTTGCCCTGGGAATAGGTTGCCTGGTTTCATTGCTGGGAAATGGGTTGTGAACTGCACACACTTTGGCTTTTCAGATGCTGCCTTTCTTTTAAAAAAATCTCAGCAATCCCCGCACAGAGACCTCAGAAATCCCCATGCCACCCCCATCCTTATGTGTTTTCCCATTCACAGTACTTGATTTAACAGAGCATTGCATCTGCTGGATGAAGGAGAAATATCAGGTTGGGCTTCCTAAGACCTGTTGAGCATACTTTGCATCAGGGTACTGGTCTCACGCTGGAGAAAGGCAGAGGGCTTGGGGGAGGCATGAGGCTCAGCCGTGGAAGTCATCGCCTTCTGCCTGAGTCACCTCCTTGCTGCCACCAGTGCTACCAGATGCCTTTCCTGGAAGCTGCCAACAAGCAGCACAAGCCAGCGCAGGAGGAGAGCTGCACTTGCTGCCACCAGATACTTTTGATAAGCAAAAGGGCCATTCTAATCAGGGCTTGGGTGGAGTGAAAGGAGGGTGTGAAAACTGAGGTTTCATTGGGTTGAGGCGGCAGGGTATCTTGTGCAGATCCTGTGTCTCCCTGTCCCTGGGTGGAAAGGGAGCCTGGTCCCACACCTTTTCCCTGTTTCCTCTCGAGGGACATTGTGAAGGATGGGGCGAAACCAGCAGTCCTTCCACTTGGTGGGGCTAGTGGGCCTGGGCCACGCACTTGGAGTCCTGCTGTGTCATGGAACATGTGGGCAGAAAGGTGCTAAGGAGTATTCCCAAAAAGCAGTACAGAGAGGAGCACCTTCTGCACTCGCCAAAAGCCAGGAGGATGTGCACTAAAGTGCCTTTTGGAGCCTTTGCACCACTGTGCACTTAACAGTGCCTCAAGACTTACAAAAATTGTAATGCTGGTAAAATGACTCATAGGAGTGTACTGCAGATCCTGAGGAACTGTGGAGGCTTCCAAGGACCATGAATTAACAACCACTTTCTTTAAATAGAGAAAATAAGCAATTTAAACTTATTTTTCTTTCTTAAGAAGTAATTCTAGTGATTAGTTAAGATGTAGTTTGCCACGCAGAAGGTTTGGCTCCATGGAAGAATGCTAGCTTTAAGATATAAGCAAAACACATGTGCGCTCTACATCTGATTTTCCTGCACTTGGTTAAAATTTTTTGAAAAAAATATGGACTAAGAATTCGTGAGCTGCTGACTGGAGGAAAGTTTTGTATTTCTGCTCTATTTTTAAAAGAGAATTAAATGAGATGAAAACAAGAAATGCTGACGGTAGATATGCACAAAAATCAGCTATGATGTGAGGGTGCATTGATGCTTATGGTCCTCATCTGCAGCACAATGAGATGTTTCACAGAAGTCTAACTATTTACAATAACTGAATATCACTGAAAGTTACACTCTGCCATAAGTCTATAAATGACATATAAAGTTAAATGACTCGATTTTTATTTCTTTCATTTCTTAGAATAATTTTCTTTACATTTTTCTCTGTCAGCATTTATTCACTTGATTAATAAGCTGGCTTTTCATGAGTTACTCCTTCCTGTTTTCCTTTGGTCTTCCCAATTACAGTATGTATTACTACAGTATTTTAAACTTTTGAACTAGCATGACATTTCTGTTAAGGTTTTATGATGTTGTTGCCATATAGAACTCCTGAACAACGGTATTTTGCCAAATGAGTTGCCAGTCCTGCTTCAAATTGTTTCCATTTGCCTGCCACTGGAAGTTAAAAGTGTTCTGAATATTACCACTTCATCCCTTCCTCTGGTCTCCTTCATACTGGAATCCCACCAAGGCAAGGAAGTGCAAAAACTTTCCAGTTGTGAAGTCTAGGAAAATGAACAGAATCTGAAGATTTACTTTATCTCTTTTTTTGTTTGTCTGGGGTTTTTTTTGTCTTCAAGTCTGTTATCTAGAATTCCAGAAGCATATTTATCAGATCCATAATTTTAATAAATTATGTAACAGTTATTAAGATATGAGACAGCATATATATGGATTACATGATGCTAGTCATAATTTTATGTCTTTATTTTTTGATTATTCAACAGATGTTTGCCATTTATAGGAAGTTTGAAGATACATGAAAAGCATCCTTGCTGATTTAGTGTTTATTTATCATTAGTGGAGAGCTTAACCATGTAGGCAGAGGTCAAAAGATGTGCTTTATACTGTAGACTGCAGGTTTTGGTTTGTTTGTAGTACTGGTGGGAAGAGCTCATCAGCTCTGCATAGGATGCCTGCAGTGTGGTAGTGTCCTTCATAAATCAGCCGTGTCTAGCAGTGATTTTAAGTGACTGCAAAACTATGGGCATAGCATCCAGCTTCATACAGCAGGCAAGGCTCACTGGACTTCCCTACACATGTGAGAGATTGATCCTCAGATTCAGAGGGACTCTGGTGTGGCATAATCAGATGGTAGGTACATAGGTCAAATACATCTGCTGCCACAACTTCTGGGCACACCCACTGAAGGCATCCCTTTAGAAAGGAGGCCCCAGCAATGCAATGGGCTCTGTGAAGATATTCCTAAGAGAGATTTATGCTAGCTAACATAGGTGCCAAAAACTTCTACTTAGAGCAGGTAAATTGCATTTAGGTGATTTCATCAAAAAAGGATAAAAGAAAATGAATGATGGAAAAAAAAAGTGCTAGTACTTGAGATCATGAACGTTTTTATTATTGGTTATTTGGGAAGCCTACGTGACTTGCTCTTGCCCTTGCTTAGGGTAATACGGAGCAATAAACTATGCCTGTTTTACGCATTTGTGCATATGCTGCTGACTAAAGAAAAGAGAAGCTGACTAGATGCTTTGAAGATGGTGGCTGAGGAGTGACCAGAGAGAGAACTGCTAAGCATAGTTCAGCCTCAAAACCAAAACTTAGATCTGCTCCCAGGTAAGGACAATTCTCCTAGCTGGCTGTCTTGAACAGGCATAAGAAATAGAAGCCTGAGTTTATAGAAAGCATCATGGTATCCAGGGATCTACCTTCATTCTTCTAGTGTGTAATTGCTGGGAGCAGGCACTAGGTCTGAAAACAGTGCTACCACCAGTTGAAGGAAAAACTAAGGAAATGCAGTTAGTGAGAAATGCAGAAAAAAGTGTTTTATGGGTGACAGGATGGGTAGGAGGGATGCAAATCCAGAGAGGTGTGTGTGTCTTTGTTATGTTAAGAGAGTGGAACACAAAACTTATTTTAAAGTAGAACTCGGCATTCCTTTCTTCTTGAAAGCTTTTTTGCCTTGCTTTACATTCCACTTGTACATGCAGTGCCAGATACTGAAACCCTCTGGAGCAATACCAAAGCTATATACCTTTCACACCTGGTTTGTTCTGATGAACAAGCCCAAGTTCATTGAAGTGATAGTTTAACTGGCAATTATGACTTTTTCGTGTTCTCTTTCTACACTGGACACACTTTATTGCTGTTTCTTTGGGAGTGACATCTTTGACAGCTTTGTTCTATTTGTGCCTAAGATGCTCTAGTCTTTCCATTGTAACTTTATATATTGCACTGTTATGTGGCATATCACTGCTTTAAATGAGAAAAAGTTTACTTAAGCAAAGGCTTCTGTACAGTAGCATACAGCTGGTGTAACCTTGCAGCCACAGCTGTGTGGTTGAAATAAAGTCTGTTCACCTATGGTCTTTTATTTGCTGTGTCGGTACAATGTTTTTGCTTGATGAGAAATCCAGAATGAATATGAGTTATGACTGAATACTTTTGACTGACGTAGCTGAGCAAATTTATTTAAATAGCTGGGGCTAAGTGATGAGCCATGCATCCGGCATGTTCTGATACTGGAGAATATCCAGAGACTATAGGTGCTTTTAACAAAATAGATACAGGAAGATGTCTTTGGTAAACGTGAGTGAGAAATGCTGCGTTTTCCACTCCAGAACTGCTGGTGGCAGAAGATTTGTATTGCTTGTGAAATTATATCAGTGATAACTTCTGCGTTATAAACAGGTGTTGAGGGAAGGACACAAGGGTAAATCACTGGATCTTGCTCTCATGTACAAAAGAGAGCAGAGAGATCAAGATTCAGCCTAGAGCACCCTTAGAAGAAGCCCAATCTGCGAGAAACACGAAGCTGGGCAAAGAAGGGAGCATGCATGAAACCAGAGAAGATTCCCTTTCTTATTTTTCTTTATGCTTGACGTTGCTGTGCTCTGCAGGGAGCTACAAAGTCTGCCTGGATTCAGCTCAGCACCAGGTGGGGAAGCCCATTTGTTTAGCCTTTTGGAAAGAAAGTATAAATGCTGTGTATGTGACAGGAGCAGATACTGGTATGTGATGGGAAGGAAAGTGCATGGGAAATCATAAAAGGAGCCAAGAAAATGGATTTTTATGTTTTCTGGTGAAGTAGAAATTCAGTCTCTGGGTAAGCAATTTTGCTAGCCTTGATGTGTAGGGGCAAGAGCCAGTAATAAAGAGAGGGAGAAAGAAGGACGTAAATTTGAAAAGAATGAGAAGGTACAGACACAGTGCAGAAAATAGTACCTGTGTAAACACAAAATTTAGTTAAAGCAGACATCAAAGTAGATGGGAAAAAATAGCATAAGAAGTAGCAGGAAATAAGCTGCAGAAAGAAAATAAGAACTTCCAAAAGTTTAGTAAAAAAGAACTGAAGGACTGGCGTAGATGTAACCATTAAGCGTTGGGTACAGAATACTCTGCAGTGCTGTTTGAGAACCATGGGAAACATGTAATGGGAAGCATTTCTGGAGCGCTACACCCCACTGCTTTACTTGAGGGTGGCTTAAGGAGCAAATGCCAAGCTAATATTAAAATATTCTTAGGTTTGTTTGCTTTTTACCAAAGCCTAAAATACTTGCATTTGTTTTCATGTTGGTTTGCCCCCACCCTATGTGGTAGGCATCTATTCTGATGCTGTGTTACTGGGATTTTCTTGCTCTGAACAGAGTAAATAAGATGGGAGAGCTGTCTTTAGTACTAACAATTGAAGCTTAGTGGTAAAGAAATGGCAATAGCAATGCTATGGTACATCTTCGGAAAAATAATCTTATGTTTTTAAATTTTGAGATTAAAATGTCCTCTAATTACAAAAAGCTGGTGCTTGGAGGGAGCTTCTGTAGTCTTGTCCCATCTTCCTTTCCATTCCTATTCCATCTTCAGTTTCTAGCTTCGGCTGTGCGTAGGTTACAGATGACAAACTTACAGGACTAAGGAAGTCTGTCTCCTTTTTAGTATTACCATAACAAGAAATTAAAAATGGGGCACAAGTTTTTTTGTGAGCTTGTGTATTTGGCACAAAATTATATATTCCAGGTAAAATTATTTTTCAGCACGTTGGTAGTTTATTTATACGAATATGTTTGATACTGTAACAATGTCACTGCTGTATAAAATTGCTGAACTATAGCACTTTGTTGAATTAGTTCCCAGCTCCATTGCAAGCCATTTCCATTTGCCTGTCACTTCTTTTTAAACTATGCTGAATTTTATTACCACTTCCCTCAGTCTCTTCTCCTGACATCTTGAGTTTCTTGCCAGGGACAGGAACACACAACTTTTCCAGACTTCAAAATGCATCTCCAAAATGAGGGCTGAAGCATATAAGACTCACTGATTCAGCAGATATTAAAGGGCTCAGTGACGCACAGAAGGGAACCCTTGAAAAGAGAGAGAGAAGATGCTGAAGAAGCAGGAGATGCGTAGCTCCCGAGACATATATCAGACTTCGTGAGGACACATTTTAATAATACTCTTTTCCTGCCAACGCTTGTGACAACTGTGTTTCTTTATTACAGACTGAACTACTTGTTGTCTGGCAGTAGTAATTGTGAAGTAAATTAAAATGTCAGGAGAGGTGTTTGGGAGAGAAACAAGGAGGAAAAACGCACCCATACTGCTCTACTGCAAGGCTGGTTCTGTTAGTGCTCCCAGAGTGGTGGGGTCAGCAAGGCCTCTGGAGGGCACCTTCCCTTGCATAGTGGGGTTGGATTCCCTAAAGATGAATAAGCACTTTACAAAAAACTCTCACACTTGTGTACTGCACATATTTTACAGAGTCACACACAATCACAGAGTGGCTGAGATGGGAAGGGACCTCTGGAGATCAAGTCCAAACCTCTGCTCAAAGCAAAATCACATAGCGCAGGGTGCAGGCGACTGTGTCTGGTTGGGTTTTAAGTATCTCCACAGTTGGAGGGTCCACACTCTCAAAGGACAACCTGTGCCCGTTTGACCAGACCCACTGGGCAGTACTGAGAAGAGTCTAGCTCTTGTCTGCTTCGTTCCGGCCCAACAGATGTTTATACACATGGAGAAGATCCCCATGAGCCTTCTCTTTACTCTAGACTCTCAACTCTATCAGTCTCTCCTTGTATGACAGATGCTCTAGTCCCTTAATCATCTTTTTAGCCCTTCACTGAACTCAATCCAGTGTGCCCATGTCTCCCTGTGATAGGGAGCCCAGAACTGGACCCAGAAGTGTCTCACCAGTGCTAGGTAGAATGGAAGAATCACCTCCCTCTTCCTACTGGCAGTGTCTTCCTAATTCAGTGCAGAAGGATGTTGGCCTTCCTTGCTACATGGGCACATTGCTGGCTCATGGTCAGGTTGTTGTCCAATGGGACCTGCGATCCTCTGCAAAATTGCTTTCCAGTCCCAGTCAGCTCCTACTGTGTACTGTTGCCTGGGATTATCGCTGCTCATGAGCAGAACTTTGCACTCACCTTTGCTGAACTTCTTAAGGTTCCTCTTTGTGTATTTCTCCAGTTTGTCAAGGTCCCTCTGAATGGTAGCACCCACCTGCTGTCTTAATTATTCCTCCTGATTTTGTATCACCTGCACATTTGCTGAGAGGGCTCTTGGTCTCATTGTGTAGGTTGTGAATGAAGAAAAGAAATAATATTGTCCCCGGTACTGAGTACTGAGGTACACCTCTAGTGGCTGGCCTGGATCTGGACTTGGGCCTGGCCATTCAGAGAGTTTTCAGTCCACCTCGGTGTCCATTTATCTAGTCTATAGGTCTTCAGTTGTCTAAGGGGATGTTGTGGAAGAGCTGAAAGTCCTGCTGAAGTCCAGATAAACAACACCCTCTACCCTCCCCTTAGTCACCAAGTCAGACATTTCATTGTAGAAGGCTATTAGGTTGGTCAGGCAAGATTTCCGTCTGACTGTTCCCGGTCACCTGCTTGTCGTTCACGTATTTGGAATGGTTTCCAGCTTTATTTGCTTCCTGTGTCCCCTGGGATCAAGGAGAAGCTGGCCAGCCTGTAGTTCGCTGGATCCTCCATCTTGCTAGATGAGATGGCATTTGCTTTCTTGCAGTTCTCAAGAACCTTCCTTGAGTGTCATCACCTTTGAAAGATGATTAACAGTGGCCTTGCAGTGACATCAGACAGATCCCCAAGCACTCACAGGCGTATCCTAACTGGTCCCATGGACTTGTGTGTATCCTGTTTGTTCAAATATTCCTTAACTTGGTCCTTCTCCACCTAGGGTAAATTTTTCTTGCTTCGGACTTTCCTACTGGTGTCAGAGGCCTGGGATTCAGAGAATCATGGAATTGTTTGAAGCTGGAAGGGATCTCTGGAGGTCATCTGGTCCAAACCCCTTGCTCAGCTCAAGTGGAGACACCTAGAGCTGATTGCCCAGATCCGTGTCCACACACCTTCTGAATATGTCCAAGGATGGAGACTCCACCACCTTCCTGGGCAACGTGAACCAGTGCTCGGTCACCCTCAGAGTAAATAGTGATGTCTGATGTTTACATGGAACCTTCTGTGTTTCACTGTGTGCCCATTGCCTTTTCTCCCGTCATGGGGCACCACTGAAAAGAGCCTGGCTCTGTCCTCTTTGCACTCTCCCTTCAGGTATTTATACACATTAAGAGAATCCCCCCAAGCTTTCTTCAGTCTGAACAGTACCAGCTGTCCCAGCTTTTCCTCACAGGAGAATTGCTCTACTCCCTTCATCATATTTGTGGCCCTTTATTGGACTTTCTCCAGTAGCTCCATCTCTCTCATATTGGAGAGTCCAGACACAGTACTGCAGGTGTGGCCTTACCAGTGCTGAGGAGAGGGGAAGGATCACCTCCCTTGACCTACTGGCAGCACTCCTCCTAATGCAGACCATAGCACCATTTGCCTTCTTTGCCACAAAGGCACACTGCTGGCCTGTGTTCAGTTTTGTGTCCACCAGGACGCCCAAGGCCTTTTCTGCAAAGCTGATTTCCAGCTGAGCGGCCCCCTGCAGGGACAGGAATTTGCACTTCCCTGTGCTGAACTTCATGAGGGTCCTGTCAGCCCATTTTTCCAGCCTGTCAAGGTCCCTCTGGATGGTAGCATAAAACACTGGTGTATCAGCCACTGCTCACAGTTCTGTGTCGTCAGCAAACTTGCTGCAGATACACTGCCCCATCACTGAGATCTTTAGTGGAGATGTTGAACAGGGCTAGACCAGTATAGACCGCTGAGGTACACCACTAGTTACTGGCCTCCAAGTAGAGTTTGTGCCACTGATAACCACCCTCTGGGCCTGGTTGTTCAGGCAGTTTTCAATCCACCTCACAGTCTGCTTATCCAGCTCACACAGCAGCAGCTTGACTATGAAGGCAAATTCCTGAAGTCAAATCTTAACAAAGTCCTGAAGACTCCTGAAGGCAAATCTTAGTGGGGAGATGTAGGCAAAGTCACTGAGCAACTTGGCTTTTTCCATGTCTTTAATCATGATGTCCATTGCCCAGTTCAGCAATGGAACCACATTTTCCCTTCTCTTCCATTATTGGTGATTCACCTTTAGCAGCCCTTTTTTTACCTTACGCCACTTGGCAAGGTCAGCTCCTGGTGGCTTTGGCTTTCCTAACCCACTTCTGCACGCTGGGACAGTGTCTCCCTATTTCTTATGTGTTGCTTGTCCCTGCTTTCACCTCCTGTATGCATTATGTATAATTTTGTTCATCCATGCAGGCCTGTTTTTTGAAAGATGATATTCAGGCAGCCTTCCAGTACAAACCACAGATTTCTCTCTGAGTTAGCAGCCTGAATGTGTTTTCAGATGTAATTTGTGCTGCTAAAAACTCTGCTGGATTGATAATTGAAAAACATGTGTGGAGTGAATACATAGGTGCAAAACAGCTACTACAAGCTTCTGTCCAGGATCCACCTTGTCCTGGAGCAGCAAGTATTCGTGATACTCCATGACACAAAGATGTCACAAGGAAAAGAGACAGGGATGAGCAGGCAAAAAAGATATGGAGCATCTGAGGGAAGTTTTTTATTGATATTTTAAAGATAAATTGCAGTGCTTCTGTTGTTAAGAAGGCAGTTACCTGCTGAGAACTGAACTGAAACAATAAGTTGACCAGCGTCACTACCAGCATGGCCAGAGATACCTGTTAAGTGCTATAATAGTGTATGGATAAACAAAGCCATTGCATATATGGGGTTTGAAAACCTGGGACTGTGATCCAACTACTGTTAAATGGTGAACTTATCGTAGAATCATAGAATCCTGGAATTGGAGAATCGTCAAATGGTTTGGGTTGGAGGTGATGTTATAGATCATCTAGTTCCAGCCCTCCTGCCATGGGCAGGGACACCTTCCACTAGACCAGGTTCCTCAAAGCCTCATCCAACCTGGCCTAGAACTCTTCCAGGGAGGGGCATCAACAGCTTTTTTTGACCCTTTCATGTTCTCTTATAGTAATGTTAGGTGTTTATATAGATAAAAGTTTGTCTTAGATTTGGTTCCTGCAAAGGCACTGTCATGGTTTAACCCCAGCTGGCAACTAAGCACCAGGCAGCCACTCGCTCACTCTCCCCTGGTGGGATGGGGGAGAGAATCAGAAGGGTAAGAGTAAGAAAACTCATGGATTGACATAAAGAGAGTTTCACAGGTAAAGCAAAAGCCGCACACACAGGCAAAGCAAAACAAGGAACTCATTCACTACCCATCTGCAGGCAGGTGTTCAACCATCTCCAGGAAAGCAGGGCTTTCATCATGCAAAATGGTTTATTGGAATGACAAATGCCATCACTCCAGATGTTTCCCCCTTCTTCTTCTCCCAGCTTTGTAGGCTGAGCGTGATGTCGTATGGTATGGAACATCCCTTTGGTCAGCTGGGGTCAGCTGTCCCGGCTGTGTCCCTTCCCGACTACCTGTGCACCCTCAGCCCACTTGCTGGTGGGGTGGGGTGAGAAGCAGAAGAGGCTTTGACTGCTTAGCAACAACTCATACATCAGTGTATTATCAACATTCTTCTTGTACTGAATCCAAAACACAGCACTATACCAGCTACTAGGACAAAAATTAACTGTATCCCAGCCAAAACCAGGACAAGCACCAAAGAGCAACAGTAATATCTTGATTACAAAAGAAAATGCACTAAAGTGAATGTCACTGACACTGGTAGGATATGTTCTGTATGTATTGCTGTCGGTTAGGATTACAGAAATAAAATAATCTGTGTTTTGTCAGTCCTAGAGTTTTTTTAGGCAGTGATACTTCCTCCTATGAAAGGGAACAGATGTCTCCTTCAGTTACTGCACCGTATAACCTCTTTCTTTTTTGTCTATTCTAGGTCACTTAGACTTGCTAATTGTGGTAGTCATCAGTAGTGGTAACAAATGTATGCCAAACTGGCCTCATCATAAGGCTGTCAAAACAGATTAACCCACAGACCAATAATGGTAAAATCTCTGGAGAGCAGCACATAACCAATTACATTACTGCTGGTGGCATTTAACATTTAGGAGAAGGAAGAAAAGACAGTTTTGTGAAGCTATTAAGGAATACCTCTAAGAGTGAAAGATGTATTATAACTCAATATAGAAGGCTCTCAGGTTTCCTATAATTAAAAAGTAAATGATGTTGCAAAGGCAAGCTGTACACTCCAGATTACTGTAGCAATGTCAGAATTTGCAGAGTAATACCAGTGATAAATATTGTGTGTTTGACATGTGTCTGAAATGGGAGGGCTTTTCCCTATAAATATACTCAGTGGCATATTCACACCATCTTTCTGGCTAGTTCACTCACGTAATTTTGGCAGGAGTCAGACCACATAAAGCTGTAACCTAACCTCCAAACAGTTTTTGAGAGCAAACCAGCACTAAAAGAGAAGCATAAAATTAATATGATTCGTGCCCAACCTGCAGCATCAGAGAATGTGGCACACGGTTTCTGCTACTTGGAATCATAGAATCACAGAATCATGGAATGCTTTGGGTTGGAAGGGACCATTGGAGGTCATTTAGCCCAGCCCCCCTGCACTAAGCCGGGACATCTTCAACTAGACCATGTTCCTGAGAGCCCCATCCAACTTGGCCTTGAATGTTTCCAGGGATGGGACCTCCACTACCTCTCTTGGCAATCTGTTCCACTGTTTCACCAGTCATAGATCAGTAGTCTTGAGTTTGCTCAGAAAATAAGCAAAATGGGTGGGCTTGGAATGTATTGACACTTGTAGGTAGTGTCAAGGCAGCCACTCACTACGATCACATTTGTACAGCACTCAGAATCTGGTTCTGTATTTACTGTCCAATTAAGCAAAACTTTGATTAGGAAGCGAGTCTTTCAACACTGCCAGCAAAACATGTTGAGATGTTCTACCTGTCTTATTCTTGCAAAATCTTCTTTTTGTTTTATTTTGTTTGTTTTTAATGTTTTTAAACATTAAGTCATGATTATTAAGTATTTTACTGCCATCTTGTCCTCCAGCAAAATTTTGTGTAGAATCATAGAATCATAGGTTGGAAAAGACCTCTAAGATCATAAAGTCCAACCATTCACCCAACAACATTGTTCTTACTAAACCATATCGCGAAGTGCCGTATCTACATCTTTTTTGAACACTTCCAGGGATGGTGACTCTGTCACTCCCCTGGGCAGCCTATTCCAATGCCTGACCATTCTTTCAGTAAAGAATTTTTTCCTAATATCTAATCTAAACCTCCCCTGATGCAACTTGAGGCCATTGCCTCTCGTCCTATTGCTAGTTACCTGGGAGAAGAGACCAACACCTGCCTCACTATAACCGCCTTTCAGGTAGTTGTAGAGAGCAAGAAGGTCCCCCCTCAGCCTCCTATTCTCCAGACTAATCAGTCTATGTTCTCTCAGCCACTCCTTGTAAGACTTGTTCTCTAGACCCCTCACCAGCCTCCTTGCCCTCCTCCGGACATGCTCCAGCAACTCAATGTACTTCTTGTAGTGAGGGACCCAAAAATGAACACAGTACTCAAGGTGCGGCCTCACCAGTGCCGAGTACAGGGGCACGATCACCTCCCTACTCCTGCTGGCCACAGCATTCCTGATACAATCCAGGATGCCGCTGGCCTTCTTGGCCACCTGGGCACACTGCTGGCTCATGTTCAGCCAGCTGTCGACCAACACCCCCAGGTCCTTTTCCGACGGGCAGCTTTCCAGCCACTCCTCCCCAAGCCTGTAGGGTTTCATGGGGTTGTTGTGACCCAAGTGCAGAACCCGGCACTTGGCCTTGTTGAACCTCATAAAACTGACCTTGGCCCATCAATCTAGCCTGTCCAGATCCCTCTGCAGAGCCTTCCTACCCTCTATCAG
>Ga0065711_1009793_pt1 | contig 23583 bp, 19 predicted proteins | sample Hoacrofraction12_FD_59098 | JGI IMG/M metagenome (GOLD analysis project Ga0065711, IMG submission 59098) | Hoatzin crop microbial communities from Cojedes, Venezuela - Epithelial fraction 12 v2 (version 2) | ecosystem: Host-associated > Birds > Digestive system > Esophagus > Crop | place...
TTACTTACTTCCTGACATTATCATGGTTAACTAACAAAGAGCAGTGTCTGTTCTTTCAAATTTAAATTTGTTAGCTGCTAACAAATACACAGAAGTCTAAGGCATCTGTGCAGGGAGGAGATATGACGTAAGAGCGACAGGAGAGTCAAGACATGGGAGATCTGTACCTTATTGGAGCCACATGTGGAGGCCAGGCAGGCTCTCCAAAGCATCTTGAATGCCACTAAGCACATGTCTGGGCAACAGAATAATACCCAGGTCTCCTCTAAAAGGGCAGACACCCACTCACTTATATACATTTAAGCATCTCAGTCTTTAGCAGAATCACCATCCAGGATGCCCACACAGTAAACATTTAAGGCACAGTTCACTAGCCTGAACATAGGTACCTAGCACTGTTTGAGATGTCCTGGGATACTGGAGATGCATGCGACACAGGATCCACAAGACATCCATAGTCCTCTGGAGAGATGACCAGAGGTTAGAGGGACACCCTACGGCATCTCGGCTGGCATTAGACACCTATGTGTGGTCAAGTGAACTCAGCCCCTGCATCTCAGCTGTTCACTGCAGACTTCTTCACAGTCAGTAGAAGGACACGGGCACTGCTACAGCAGTTCCTCTGCCTTGTTCTGGAGGTGTCTTCTAAGATCGGATCCACCCACCAAACTTTTGACCCAGTGACTGTATTTACAAGATGCTCACTGACTATAGAAGGGGCCCAAGGAGACTGGCTCAGAAATGAAATTTCTATGTTACAGTACAGTATATACAGTCTAAAGATGAATCCCAGCCAGGGGGTCAAACGGAATGAAAACGTAGTTTGCTCAAGGGAAAGTAGAGGTTAACAATTTCAGTCAGAGGGCAAAAATCACAGTTAGTTGGCATATAATTAAACAGCAGAAAAACAGGAAAAATACGTATCAAATTGCCTAAGAGAAGTACCATTTAAGATGCAGATGAAACTGCCTGCCTGTCTTAAGCTGACATTTCAGCTAGACTGTGCCCTTCAAAAGATTCAAGAGTTAAAGATTTTACTGACATTCCCGGGGGAACAACTTGAAAATCTTATCTGGCCTCAATTCTTCCCGTCTGAGTTTCAGCAGTGAACAAAGGTGCCTAAGTGAGAGCACAGACACTGACAGGGCTCCCTCTGTACTCAGTGGAGAGAGGCATCTTCAAAACACCCTGGGATTTCAACTAGGCTGCCATAGCTCTCCAAGGTCACTGCACTCTCTCCTTTGACACAGATGTGAAAGATACCCAGCGTAAATACCGAAGCTTGCATGTTTGCAGTAGACTCATTAATATAGTTTGCAGGAATTTTGAAAGACCCTGCATACATCAACACGTATTTAAAAATTAACACCCTTCCACCACACACACATGTGCGTGCATGCACACACACCCAAGCACCAAAAAACTATTATAAAAGTTACCATAAAGTGTTCTATTCTAACAGTTGCTTTCTTCAACAGGAAAAAGACTGGCCATGCAGTTGCAGCAAACGCTGTTTGTACTGGGACACACCTTATAAGCAGGTTTAGATGTTAAGAATTACTTAATGAAGAACTAACAGTACCTTTAAGTCAAGCTGAGGTAACACCTCTACGTAGCAAGAGCATCCCAGCACACAGCTTACACGGCACCGTGCAGGGTCTTAACTCACCTTGCTTTGGAGAACAAGAATTTGCTGGGCTCGTCCACGCCAGCTGCCAGAATTGGTCAAGAGACTTTGAATATTCACATCTTCACCAACTTCATGTGCTAAAAGCTATGAAAAAGGGATTAACATCAACAATAAGGCCAGGCTGAAATACATGTGTTGGGGAGAGGGGAGGAAAAGCTGCGCTCTCTAGCAATAAACACAAACCACTTCATCTTTACACAGTGGCCTTTATCGCCTGCATCTGATACCCTGCATCCCACGTGATGTAAGCTCTTTCAGATCCCTAGCACAATACAGAGCGTTGGTGCTCAGAAGGGGTTTGGCTAATGTGACTCATTTCACTTTGTGAGGTGGGTAATTTAGTATTTTGATGTTTTAGCAATATTCTTTGATTTGTTTTTTAAATGTGAATCTGTGTTTTGCTGCCCACCTATGGAGACCGTCAAATTGTACCACCTAGCTGTATAGCTGGGTGTCCAACTGCGCTACTTTTGTAAAAAGAGGATTTCAAACTCATCACTAAGGTGCACTAAGCATTACCGACAGTTTCAATATATGCAATTATTTCTCATATAATAAATACTTAACCAGAACTAAACAGGAACGGAGTAGAGATACTGTTTTAACACACCCCCTTGCAATCAGGAATTGAGCCAATCTCTCTTGCACATTTCCAACACTGCCACATTAACGAGAGCTAAAGTTAGTATGAAGAGCATTTAAATTATTTATAAAAAGGTCAGCAGAGTTCTATTTTTAGGACCACAGTCTCTACTCTGATCTGCATTGCAGGTCTCTTATGCAAAGTAATGAAATCAAAGGAAACAGAGCACATAGTAATGCATTAAAATCCAGCACAAATCAAAAAGGAAAAGGTCACTCTGGATGTCACTCCAGAAAATGTTGAAACACGTGCTTTAGTTCAAGCGTGGTCTTTAACACCATTGACTCCCATGGGACTGAAGCCTACATTAAAAGTAAATACATAATTAAACGTCTTGGAAAGGAGGAATGGGCATGAACATATGCTTCAAGTCAATCACAAACCTATTTTGCTGAACTGCAACTTTCAAACCTTGAAGAATCTGTACCCACCATAGCAATAGAAATAATGGATGCAGTCACCCAGCTATGGTGGCAGAGCGTGAAATCTGTGTGTCCATGTGCATATCTTTCCAATACAGCCACTACACCTGCGTCTTATCCCCTTACAGTTCACTGGAACACTTCATGGAGGCTAATCAAAGCTCAAAAGAAAAGAAGCCTTCTGATTCACTAGAATATACCCCTTGCACAGGACCCCAGCCACTGCCTGCGTCCTGCAACAGTACCTTTTGGGTCATCTTCAGTTCCTGTTTTGCAGATTGGAGTTGGTTACGATACTCCATCACTTTAAAGTTGGCTGTGGTTAACTTTTCTTGCAATGCTTTCACCTCTGGACTTTCGGCCTTTGAAGAGAAGAATGTACTTGCTAAGAACAAAATCCTCAGGGAAAAACAGATCCGTCAGGATCACAGAATCTTTTTTTTCCCAGACCCCTGCAAATGCTTTCCCTAATTTTTGGGGTCATAGAGAAGGTACAAACAGAGCAATTTGGTCACAAAGCTAGTGACAGGGATACATCCTTGTCATAAGAAAAGGACTGCACAACAGGAGAGAACCAAGTATCAGTTACTGATTTCCCCTCTTCAATTACAATTCATACCAAGTTTCCTTCTATCATCTTCAGAGTTGATTGCTTGATTCCTGCATTACCAACACCAAGAGGGCGCATTTTTTCTATGGCTGTCTGTAGCTGGAAAAAAATGCATTGTTGTTATTTAATGAATACAGTGATGAGCATACCTCCATGGAATACTGATTAACAAAAAAGTACAACAGCAATTTTCATGCTCTTGGATGTTTATTTACTCTAGAAAAAAAATTACTTCTTTTTCCCTTGTTTTTTAAACACAATCAATAGGAAAGCATACAATTTTTTTTTCCTGAAATACTTTCCAAAGAAGCGTGTGTTATTTTACTCCAGGATAACTTGAGTGAGAATGCCTCTGACTTGCTGAGATGAGATCAGTTATCACGTATAGAGACTTCTGGGGGATTTTATCACCATAGGTTCATAAAATAAGTGTTTATACCTAAATGAAAACCCAGTTACGGTACAGATCAGGACGTTGTCTCTAGATTCTGGATGCCAGTTTACCCACAAAATCACAGGATATTTTATAAAAAGCACATAGTTCTACTCACCAGAGGAATATAAAAGGAGAAATGACTACCTAATGCCCTATAGCTGAGATTTAGTAAGGATGTTAAGGCTCTTCTTCTTTAGCTCGAAGGTAACATTTCTTGGCCCCTGAAGAATATGTCTCCTATTGCTTGCCACAGCAAAGGCAGGCAGACATATAGCCCCTCCTGCTTTGAACAGTGTCCTGTGCTGAGGTTGCAAAGACTTCTCACTGGACGGGAGCGCCCTGAATTTGGAGCTGGAAAGCCCATGAAGTGTTGCTTTAAAGGGCTGAGACTTCATTCTTTGAGCTGGGCAGAAAAATCTCAATTATTTGCCTGAATAAAAGAAGGCTGTAAGGAATAGCTTCTTCATTACAGTGTTATCTGGGGAAACAGAGAGCACAACTCGGATCCAGCTCTAGTGCTAGCCCTTCTTTGCGAGTACCCCAATGGTTAGGCCACCCCTGCTATCCAGTTCATAAACTCTTTAAGTGAATGGACTGAGAATGAGAAATTTCAGCTAGTGTTGGCAGCTGCTAGGTCAAATTCCAAGGAAATTTTCTGTAAACATCCATTTGCAGTCTTTGTTTACACGTACCACCCTTTGCTAAGTGATTACTCAACAGCCACACCTTCCATTTTGTTCATGGGAACACAGTCACATTAATACACCATTTACATATTTTTCAGTTTTCATACGAGCAAACAGCTAACAATTACATAAAATAACAGTGTTTTCCACTGGTGAAAGTACATATTGTGATGCATTGGTAGGGTACCATCACCACAATTCATTCTGCAGAGTTTAAGGCATCTGGAAGCAGGCGTATGGGGTGCAACTCAACTGACAAATTAAAACTTCCTTGTTTTCAGCGTGGGTGTCTCTACAAAGAATGGAGTCTGGGTGACACAATCAGGGAAGTCTAGTCTTCGGCTCACTCTACAGCAGACACCCACATTACATCAAGTGGATGCACTGACTGCAGACTCTGTTTTGCTGCCCACCCACCTCTGTCTAATCCCATTTGAGGCATCTGAGGGTATCCAGCAGTCTGAGAGGTCAAGCGGCATCTCAGACGGTACTTCTACGCTTACACGTTGGCAACTGAATTGCACTTCAGCTGTCTTGGTTCTTTCCACAATCAATGTAAAAGATGAGCGTGTCTAGACAGTGATCCAGCTTGGCTTAAGAGTTACTAAAGGGATGTGAATCACTGCAGGTTCCTATCTATGACAGCTCAGCTCCTTCATCACTCAACATTTTTCATCGATGCCTCCTACTATCAAATAATGCTTTAATTTTACCCATCTTTTATATCTTCATACAGTTCAAGTACAATCCACAGACTAAGCCAGTGACCATTAGTTTAGAGAAGAGCCAGCTCAGATAAGGCTGTGAGAAAACATAGACCACTGACCAGGGCATGGTTTCAGCGGGGTTCACACTGTGGTTCATCTCCACCTCAGATGAGACAGGTTGCTGTGTTTGGTTTGGATTTTGATGGTGCTGGTGTCTAAGGCCAGATTAGTTCACAACTAAAGTGTCCATCTCTGCTTTGACCAGCAGTTTTTGTTTCCTGAAAACTTCTGTTTGCTTTGAGTTTGATTTCGTTTCCCAAAATGTCTGCAGTCCTTTCTTTTAGGTCAATATCTGACAATATTTTAAGTTTCTGTTTGAATAACGGTCCTTAACACTTCTGCAGTAGGGAATTATAACCAAGTTGATTTTTCTTGAAATTATTCATGGCTTGCTCCCCTACTGGTGTGATTTTGTAGGTGCCCAGCTACACCTGATATGTCTTAGCCAGCCTGCCAACTGTTTGGCAAGACTCCTCTGAACAGAACACTCTGGATTTCTGCAGAAGATCTCAAACACTTCATCTACCACATCTTAATCTTTCAGGTAACTGGGGTACAATTCAGATAGATGCATGATTCATGTTAATAAGTGACTGTGAAAGATGGAGTCAAAATGCACTTGTCAGCATGACAAATGTTATTGATCCATTTAAAAGACATCTTCTAAGGAAGCAAAGTGCAGAAAAAAGCCTTCAAAATTACACAAAATTTTATAGGTGTTGTGTAAGGGAGTGCAGTAGTAGCCAATGAAAAAGTAAACATTGACGTCGGGGCATCTAATTTCCATTTCAGCAGTCACCTGAGTAAAGTTATTCCTGTGAATGTTTAGCACTTATAAAAAAGTCATACTAAACCAGAAATATAAATTTGCCTGATTTGCTGTCTTCAGTGATATAGTTTGTAGCTGTCTCGGTTCTGGAAGTACTTATACCAGAAAACAGCTTTCATTACATGGATGAATAAAGCTTAGAAGAATAGAGTACTAATTCATGGCTGGTATTAACGAGGTGGGAATGTAAGATGTAATGGTATGAAATTTGCTCCTTCTCACACACAGAAAAAAATAAATCAGAAAAATATCATTACCATACTTCTAGAAAAGCTTCTCTGCCTCAAATACAAGTGAACATTCCTAACTGATATTTCATAGACCTTTCTCTCATTATAACTTACTGATATTCTTTCCTATGTCCTCCTTTCTGCAAAGGTGGCAACAACTAAGGGCGCACATCTCTCTCTCCTGTCATGGACAGAAATTACAAGAACTCAAAGCCAGCATGGATGCAGGAGCAAATTCAAAACGGGAACATGAATTAAACCCAGTTTCCACAGCTCCTCTATCCCAAAAGCTGGATTATTATGTTTTAGCATGCAAAAAGAGAACCAGAAAAATGCCTCACTTCTTTCTCCAGCTCTTTGACTTTGTTATTCAGTTGCTTCACTTTGGCTTTTTCACTCTCAGTCTCGGCAGTTATCTCACGATTCCTTTTGGCCAATTCAACTATTTTAGTAGCTGCAACATCTCCAGCTAAACCAGACGCCCCTGAAAAGTACACATAAAAGCAAAGGACACATCTTACAGGCGAGATTCAGAATAGATGATGCTTTTGTTCTCTGTCCAGTGCACAATGTACTTTTATTGTCTAATCCATTTCTTTCAGAGCTGTGCCAGGCACTTAAATGAACAAGTGAGGGAAAAGAGGCGTCAGAGACTCCAGCTGGATTGCTTGGTCCTTGGAGTCAGCATCACACTGCAGCTATGAAAGCCATATTTCACACTTCAGCAACAGCCACATGTCAGAAGGCCACAACAGTGGTCGTAGCAACACTGCTACATAGAAAGGGTAGAGGGGTTTTCTGCTCACCGCTGTGAAGGGCAGTTATGAAGGTAGGCAGGTTTTTACGACATATTACAGAAAAAGACAATGCTCTCTCTTGCACTGGTTGTTTACTACTGGAGGAGCTGCTGAAACAGAGGTGCAAACTTTTCTAGACATCTGTCCTAAAAGGTCAGGCACACTATTACAGTTGGGTCCTGGATTACGTCCAGGAAATTTCATTGTGCCTATTTATATGCCCCTCGCTATTAGGCATGGAGCCTTACGGTGTTACTCTTTTAACTGCTCTTTTAAACAGACACTTCATTCACCTCCTCATCAGAGAGGGTTTGCTTAGTGTCACAGACAAAGTAACCCCCAGGACTGGCTTGTGTGTCACTTGGCTTTTGTTAACATCATGTAGGCGAAGAAAAGTTCTCACACAAGTGCAAAACCAAAATGATTGCATACAATGTCCACGGAAACCTCTCGCTCAGCAATGAACACGAGCGTGCAATAACAAATCCTGGGTGGGATATATGAAGACTGAACTCGGCTATTGTCATCCTTCTTAACTCTTTCATCCCCCTACAGTGCCCTGAACTAATGACTTTTCTACTGACCTTTGTGAAGTCTATAGTCAAGAACCGGCGTGAGATGCAAGGATCCCAGATCACTCTTAAGTGAATTCTGAGTCCCACAAACCCCCTAGAGACGTTAAAGGGGCTATGCGAAATACAGGTGAGAACAGAAAATGACCCCATGTCACTATTTAAAAACATTGTAGAGAAAAAAATAAACTCATTATTTTTAAAAGCGTTTCCACTGTTCTTACTCCTTTATCTGCTAGGTGTTTCCCCTCTCATCTAGAAGCTACTTTTTCCTTCATTTTTACAATAAATAACGGCTGCTAAGGATCACAGTAATTACTAAACTAACCAACAGCCAGGTTGGCGCTGCCAGCTGACCAAGTAATAGCTTATCGTTTCTCCTACATACAAGCTACAGATAGTTTTTAAGTGTTACTTAGTTCTGCTCATTGCTGGTTTCCCCCTTGGCCGCTAGCCGGGTCATCGCCGCTGTCCTGAACAACAGTGGCACCCAGTGGAGGAGGTGCAGCCTGAACAGTTCGATTTTCAAAGGACACCCAAGCCACTACAGAAGCTGGACTTTGCATTCAGTCAGCATCCTGCATGTGCCCTCTTCAGGCATTCCAGCAAAAGGGGCCTGAATAAGGAAATTACCACTACGTAGCAGTGAAAGCTGCAATGCTGCTCTTTAACAGAAAGCTTTTCAAAACACGATTTCTATGACTTCTCATTTTTTTGTGCCAATAATAGCAAGTTAGAAAAAGCTCTGTGAGGAACGGAGATCACTGTGTACCCCAAAAGAGCACTATATTTATTTTAAGGGACATATAATTATCAATAACAATATTTTGCACCTTAGGTCTGACCCGTCTGACTACCAGAAGTCATTTGGTTCTTTCAATAGCTAAGACTGGTGGTAGTAATATTCGTATTTTACAGCTCATGAAACTGAAGGAGAGAGCAAGACACAGATCTTTCAGCACACATGCCATTCCACACGTTAGTGTTACCACGTCAAACCACTGCAAGGAACTTCCCTCTGCAAATCAGGCAATGAGACTTGTCATCAGGAGAGACATCGGCGTTTAGGAAACTGCACACACGAAACAGTGTCAGCTTAGACCCTTGCAGGTTTAGGCAGCGACTCTAAGTGTTGACTAAACCTATATGCAGGTGTCTAAATATCTGCAAAGCTTGGAGCCAAGTGGTTTCAGTGCTATTGCAAATTACTGCAAGCTCGACAGAGAACAAGTCTCTCCCAGCTGGAGAGCTGAATTTTGGTTCTTCCTATAGCAGAAGGCTTGTTATAGGAGTAGGAACGGAGGCAACCACAATGTGACTGAAATACAACTTTTTCACATAAAGCAGGTAAAAAGAAGTCACATGAATATTCCACTGCCAGGAGCTCACAACGAATCTGTCACCCTGCCTCTACTGTCACCAGCATCGAGCAAACACTGGAACCACCATAGTGAGAACACAAAGTTACTGGGCTTACCTGACAAAGCCAGTCTGTCCTCCTGTATTTTTTTCTGGAGTTGCTTTATTTCAAAATCTTTCTGTGTCAGCAGTTTGTATAGTCTGCAGTTCTCATCTCGGACCTCTCGAAGCTGATCCTGGAGCTGCTCGTTCTCAACCTCAAGCAACCTGTGAGAAAATAAACCATAACGGCAGATGTCACTGTAATGTGCTTCAAATAGATGCTTCCAGAAATAAGATAACAAAATGACTGTATGCTAGATGAGCTGAGCTTACCAGGAGTGAGTTTACTGAATTAAGTAGAATATCCTAAACCTCAGATGAGAACACCAGCTGATGATCTGATCTATTCAGTTAACTTAATACTTCTTCAAAAATTCTGCACTTCCTTGTGTTGTCTAAGGGCAAAACATCACAGAACAGGTATCTTTTCAGTGCTCTTGAGGTTACGGAACAGTCTCATCTCACTCAGTCTTACTTATCTGGTTCTTCAGAGGAAGCCAGGCAAGCTCTCCATTCAGCATCCGTGACATTCAGCCTTTACTTTCTGTACTTATTGAAGCCAACAGAAGTCAAAAGAGCATCAACTACAAAAGCTGCTACTGAGGTTCTTTATTTAAAGATGTGTGCTCTATAGCAATTCACAAAAGACCAATGTCCTGTGTCCTCATCACAATTTCTTGGAACCCCACCAGGACGGACTGACATCAGTTTGTATTGTTAATGTTACTTTTTGGAATGCATTTAGAAAAAAAGAATATCAAAATGCCCTCTGAACAGGATGAAATAGCCTTGCTTCTCCTATTCTTCAGTACATTTAGTAACATTTATGGGTTTCATCTCTCTAAGACATCCAGAGAATTAATAACTTTAACCTCTTTGCTGTCCTTACATAATGATTCCTCCTAGCGTAAAATCTAGAAGCTAAGGCCTCGGGCTCAACTCGATTGTGGGCACTCAGGCNTCTATTTGAGACACCCCAGGATTATCTAATCCCTCNANNTGAGACCAGCATCCANGGCACAGGGTTCCTGGGAAAACTTCTGGGGCCCAGTCAGGGAATCGAGAGCATCCCAGACAGCACTTGCCACCCACGCATGGACATAGGAGCCAACCCCAAGAATTACTGAAATCCTCCAACTTTAGACATACCTTTTAGCCAGACCCCTCCAGACAGCAGCATTTCAGAATAGAAATGAACCTGTCTGCATTCCCCGGAGAGGAAACCAAATGTGGTGAGAGGCTGTACTGACACTGCCTTCGGTAAATGTTTGTGGTAGAGACGCTGCTGACTCAAGTCAGCCGTTCCCATTCTGCCTGCCTTGCAGATTCCTCTCCCCTCCCACCCGAGTTTCCCCATCTGAGTTTCAGGGTGGGCTCCCACTCCGTACCAAGACATGAGTGTCTCTCTGTGAGCAGCAACTCAAAACACACACAAAATACAAAGCAGGGCTGTAAACAGAGCTGCCTACAGACTAGCTACCACTGCAGGGTGACCTGAATCGCTCTCAGACTGCCACCAAGTGCAGCGATGAGGGGACTCAATTTGGTCACCCACACACAGGTGCCATTTGGGCTGCCCACCCGTCCCCCAGCCCCTGCTGCTGAAGGGTGCAGGTCTCCTATGTCTGATCTATCACTCCCATGCAGAATCATAGAATGGTCTGGGTTGGAAGGGAGGTCCATCCAGCCATCCAGCCCAACCCCCCTGCAATGAGCAGGGACATCTTCAACTGGATCAGGTTGCTCAGAGCCCTGTCCAGCCTGGCCTTGAATCTTTCCAGGCATGGGGCATCTCCCACCTCACTGGGAAACTTGTGCCACTGTTTCATCACCCTCATTGTGAAAAATCTCTTCTTTATATCCACTCAAAATCTACTCTCTTTTAGTTTAAATCTGTTACCCCTTGTCCTATCACAAAAGGCCCTGCTAAAACATTTGTCCCCATCTTTCCTATAGGCCCCCTTTAAGTACTGAAAGGCTGCTCTAAGGTCTCCCCACAGCCTTCTCTTCTCCAGGCTGAACAGCCCCAACTCTCTCAGTCTTTCCTCCCAGCGGAGGTGCTCCAGCCCTCGGATCATTGCTGGGGCCTCCTCTGGCCCCGCTCCAACAAGTCCAGGTCTGTCCTGTGCTGAGGGCTCCAGAGCTGGACGCAGGACTCTCAAGGGGGTCTCACCAGAGCAGGGCAGAGGGGCAGAACCCCCTTCCTTGCCCTGCTGGCCACGCCTCTCTTGATGGAGCCCAGGATACGGTTGGCCTTCTGGGCTGTGAGCGCACATTGGTGGCTCATGTCCAGCTTTTCATGCCACAGCACCCCCAAGTCCTTCTCGGCAGGGCTGCTCTCAATCCCTTCGTCCCCCAGCCTGTGTTGATACCAGGGGTTGCCCAGATCCAGGTGCAGGACCCTGCACTTGGCTTGTTGAACCTCACAAGGTTCACACGGGCCCACTTCTCGCGTGGAAGTTCCCGATACCCTGCCGCATCACAGATATCATCAGACACCTAAGCCAGCCAGATGGATTGACCCCTAGATTCTTATTATCTGCAGTGTGACCCAGAATGTCTACATTTTGGTGACTTCATCCGGAATAGTGTCCCACCCCTTTGTCCTGTAGAGCGATTGCTCCAGACTGCCACACAAGTAGGTTGCTTGGATGATCACAGGGATTTGGATAACGCCCAGTTGTTACAGTATGTACCTGTGAGTACAGACATATCCACAGCCAGGCAAGTCAGCTATCACAATAGTCACCTAAATCTTTTCTATTCAAAAGCTTTAGCATGCTTTTTGCTGCAACTGAACTTTGGAACTGAACTTTTAAATGCACGCTCCACACGTACATGTCAGAACAAATGACCCCTTAAAGCACTGCCATAAACAGTACAGTCAATTTATGACATGATTCACGATCCATAATTAAGAAATGTGCTTCTGTTTCAAAGCTGCAAATCAAAAGGAGATCAAAGGCAGCTGTTTACAAAGGAGAAAAAAGCAAGCAGCAATCTGAACAGAGAAAAGGCAAAACTAAGTTATTCCCACATGTGCCACTCATAGGATTGAGGAACAAAACTGTGCAGCTCTAATTAGAGACAGACGGACAAAGAGATTTTTAACAGTTAGGGAATTAACATGAAAAAAAAGGTACTAAGCTCTTAACACACTTGATCAGCGATGTCTTCCTCAGAGCTGACTTCCAAGTCTTGACAAAAAGCACTTACAGTAGGACGGACAGAAATCCCGACTGCACAGAGCTGGAGGCTCCTCTGAGAACCTTCTCCATCCCATCCCATCCCAGATTAACTCTACATGTTAGAGGGGAGGTAGCAGGCTCCACCCAATGGCTCAGCTATGGAAAGTCAGCCAAAAGAAACAGGCTGCAGAAAGGTAACCCTTTTCGCTCTAGTTCAAGGAAACAGAGCCAGGGGAAGCTTGTGAGCAATGGCTATGAATGAATTTCAGGTGTCTTTCCCAGCTCTTACAGATTCTCCATGTGATTGGGAGAATCACATAAACACACCAAACAGAACAGGAAGGATAATGTTACAGAAATAACAAAACAGAAAGACAGAAATGTCAGCTAAACACTTGCCTAAACAAAATTTGGGAGTAGGATGGGAGGAAGGAAAAACGAACTCCCAAGGGAGACTTCTGAGAGGAGAATGTTTTCCAAGCGCTGCTATAAACAACCCTGACGTGCTGAAATCACTGCCACTGCAGACCATATGGAGTCCTGTTATTCTGGAACAAGTTTCTAACATGTTGTTATGGGAATACTGCAAAGTGCATCCTGGTGAATCCCTTCCAGAAGTGAATCCTGCCCGGATATGATAGACTCACAACCACTCTGTTGCTGAACGCAGACATACATAAGGACAATCCAGATAAATCTACGATCCCTGCCATGTCATATGGGGACTTTTAACAGTCAGTGCCACTGAAAATAGGTATAAGGAATAGCTCTTGAATTACTCAGATCTAAACTACTGAGCCGTAAACAGCAGAGAACTTCTGGGACTCTCCTGTACTCTGCACCTCGGAGTATGCACACTGCATCAGGATGTGCTACGGGAGTGCCTAAGCCCCCCTCCTCCACCAGACAAATCCACATCCCAACTGTCGGAATCAGTCTCCCTATCCAGTAAAAAAAAAATTTAAAAAATCAGCTCTCCACAGTAATCTTTTATATAATACCAGAACAAAATGTTGAAGGGAAGAGGACAGCTGGCAGAGGCCAGATCAGAAGAAGCAAAACTTGGCAAATCAGACAGCCGTGGTGAGGGACCTACGCATGAAGAAGACAACGTATGATGCAACGGTGAGGGCATTAGTTTCCAGGCCAGCTCCCTGCTTCCACATAGACTTTGCAGCATGAACACCACATTCCCAGAAACACCTGAAAGTCTCAGTGGTTCACTCCCGGGTTCCCTCCATCTTCACAGAAGCTCTGCTGCAGCTTATGCCCTTGGGCGTTTAAGGAAGCAATCTACAGAAACCAGCTGAGCAGGGAGTTGCCCAGAGTCACACAGGGGGAAGATCAGCGTTTAGGGCCTAATAAACCTTGGTAAGTGACTTTAGATAAACTTTGGTAGAGGTGCCCTTCCCCACTCCGGATTCTGGGAGGGCAAACTGTCTCCAAGGTATCTGCCTAACTGTGGTTTTCCACTTGTGATCTCCTGGCTTCGGCAGAGCTGCCTACTCCTCCTTCCTGCCACTGTATCACAGTACATCACCCCATCGTGGTGCCAACAAAACAGTTTGTGGGGCTAAAGCCGTAAACTGGCTCACTGAAATGACTGGAGATAAAAGTACCCTTGCCCCAGAAAGTGAATCCAGTTTCCGGCAAACAGCTGTATCAGCACAGCTGCAAGTGGGGAGCAGAAGCAGGAATTCTTTCAGCTGGCTTCACCACTAACACCGAGCAAATCCCTGAACAGCCAACACTGTAGTACCTGCAGACATCTTTGGGATGTGTCCAACTTCAGACCTGTTCTAGTTTGTAAAAAAAGAAAAGTATTAATTGGGTCAGAAGGAAGGACTGACTATATCCCAGGAGGAAGCTAAATGATCCGAGCTGGGGTTTCAAATCTCTGCTCCAGTAAACTGCATTGTGCACTCATCTCCAAAAACAACAGATCGAGGGAGATCCGCACCAGAATGTCCACTGTCCTGGTAATCCAGATACTACCCCAATAGGTGAGGTAAGACCCAAACCCCTGTCCCCAGTAAGATCTAAAATCCTACCTTGTATAATCCTGTCAAGTATCTTAACCAGAAGGCAGCTCCATGAGACCCTCCTGTATAGCTGGCTGTCTTCTGATCTACTAAATCAGGTTATATCTACAAGAAAGCTGGAGAAGGGCTTTTTACAAGGTCATGGAGTGATAGAACAAGGGATAATGGCTTTAAACTGAAAGAAGGCAGATTTAGATTAGATAGAAGGAAGAAACTCTTCACTCTGAGGGTGTTGAGGAACTGGAACAGGTTGCCCAGAGAAGCTGTGGCTGCCCCCTCCCTGGCAGTGTTCAAGGCCAGGTTGGATGGGGCTTTGAGCAGCCTGGTCTGGTGGAAGGGGTCCCAGCCCATGGCAGGAGTGTTGGAACAAGATGATCCATAAGGTCCCTTCCAACCCAAACCATTCTATAATTCTACGATAGCCAGGGAAACACTTTTCTGTGCTGCAGGCCTTTGGCTTGCACCCATTAGTTGCTTTTGCCCTATCTGTCTCTGGAAATTACTCATGCAGAGAACCTGTTTACAAGGCTAGGCAGGAACTAACCAACAGTTCCGAGGATGTCAGTGATCCTGAAGCACTGGATTTCGTCAGATAGTACCTAGCTGCCCCTAGCCTGTCACCATTAACCCCTCTGTCCTTCCGTGCTTCACTTGTGAAACACTGATAATAAAGAGCACATCACCATGCCCTGAGGATAAACACGTCAGGAACAGCGAGAGTCTTCTCAGGATAATGAAACCCCAATACATGCAGACAGAAAGTGCTCTGTTAACTTCACATGAGTTCCATAAGATCATACACAAAATACACTCCTGTGACTTCCTGAAGGAATGGTGCTGCTACACCTTTACCTTTTGCTGCCATCTTCATTGACAGGTTGTCCTGTTTTAGAGAGGTTTAGATCATTCAGGATTCCAAAAGTCTCCTTTGTGTTGCCATTATCACCCTTCTGACCGCTCTGCTTCTCCTTCTTCTTCTCCACTAGGTTTTGCAGCCGCCTTTGCTGTTGTTCTTCATAAACCTTAAACTGGCTTTTAAAACATTCGTTCACTTTCACGTCTGACTCCATTGTTTACTAAAAGCACAACAGGAAGAAAATAAAACACAACAGGGAGCAGAGATCAACATCACTTTGAGAAACATCCTCTTCTAGCAGCTGCTTCGCTGTTTTTCCTCACTGACCTCTGCACAGTCTCCCTGCCACCTCCTCCTCTCAGCCACCACGCTCCTCAGCCCTACCGCCTTGCTTCAAGTGCCTTTTTCCACAAACGGCTTTCAAACAATCTTCAGAAATGTTTTCGTGTCTTTCTCACTCCAGCATTCAAAAAGCAATGTTTTTAAATGTTTTCCAACAGATCTGTTTAAATAAACATTTTTACAGAAGAGCAAGTTGGGGTCAAATCCAAGCGAATGTGGCAGCCACTCCACACTGACTCAAGGGAGCACACAGGCTGTTTGCGGCCCATGTCCGTCCCGCCTTCCTTCCCACGCTTCCAAGAAAGGTGCAGAACCCCCCATTTTTGGGTTAACGTGGGACCGACAGAGGAAGAAAGTTCTCTGTTTATCCTAATGTTCCCTTTGGGCACTAGACACCAAGAGTCTCATGTCTTTCCCCAAATTTCGAAGCATTAAGCGATAGCATTAAAGCGATAATACCGCTACCCATTCAAATGTCTAGAGCTTTACTTAGTATGACTAAAGACGATCAGTTTTCTGACGTATTCCAGCCCTATCTCCTTCTGTTTGACATTTCCTGTCAGCAAAAAAACCTAGTGCACTTTTGGTCTAGGAAAAACAACCAGTTAAGAACTTGCCAAGGCACACCCTCCACTGAGTAACCAGCGCGGGCCCTTTCTCACACTAAGGCACAATCACCACGATAGCCACGTCCCTGTGTGTAATAAACGGGCAGAGACGCACCGCAAGCGGCACCACCTCCACGCCCGTCTCCGGACACCGTGGGCGCGGACAAGGTGCGTTGAGGATTGACAAAGGCGAAGAGTGGAGGCCGGTGTCTGCGCACAGCCCACGGGCCTCGTGGGTACAAGCGACGGCCCTCGGGCAACCTGCAGCCCTCCAGCCGACCTGGGTACCGACCCTAAAGCTGGGGTGGAGGGAACTGCCGCCGAGCTGCTGTGTGGGGAGACGGGGTTCCCTCTCTGCCCCGCCCAACGCCCGCCGTGGGCTGCGGCCTGACAGGGCCGCGCTGCCTCCCTCACTCTGGGGCCGGCGGCCCGCGACCACCCCCGCCTCCAGCCTACCGGAACCGCCTCCCCGACCCCGAGGGCAGCGGGAGGGACCCCCAGCCGCCCTCTCCCGCCGGCTGCCCGTCTCGGCAGGGCCCGGCCCGGCTGCTCCGGCTCCCGGCCAGGCCACGGCCCGACGCGGTTCCCATAGCAACGCCGGCCCGGCGCGCAGGGCAGGGCCGCGCATGCGCAGAGCGCTGGATGTCGCCGCCGGGAGGGCGGGGCTGGCGCCCTTCCCCTCAGCCCGGCCGCCATGAGAGCTCCCCTCAGCCGGCTCCTCTCGCTAGCGGGGCCTGCCCGGCCCCTCGGGGTTACGGCGGTGAGGGGAACGGAGCCGCGCCTTATCCCGCCCCACGCTGGGGAGGAGGAGGGCATTTACAGGAAAAGGTGTGTGCGACATGGAGAGGTGTCTCCTCACGCCCTCCCCACCTCCACCCCGGTGAGGGAGAACCAGCAGTCAAGGACAGCAGGATTGTAACGGCTGGGAATGGCCTTTTCTGTAGCATCTCACCCTCTCAGGTGAATTTTATTCACGTGTATAACTTCACCCCACCTTCCACAGGAAGCTGCAGGTACAGGGGGAAGCCTCCCCTCCCCCAACAAATCTAGAACCAAACACTTGTTATCTCCAGTGCTCACACATTTATTCATATTCTGTCGCCCACTGCTCTGTACACAGAGGTGCAGGATGTACCTTGCGGTATTTGTTAAAAAGAGACATCGTACTGTCACCATGGAATGTAAGCTAATTAGAGAAAATGAGGTTTTTACAAATTGGCTTTACCAACGCATTTATTTTTGTGACTGCTGTTGGAGATACAGGGGGTTCAACTGTAAAATAACGGGCAGTTTACAGAGAAGGGTTTTTACACCTCATCGAGGATGGTGGGGGCTTTTCAGATTTAAATGTTTTAGAATTTCTATAGGGAATGATACTGCAGAAATAAGAGCTCGATCATATACTTTAAAACCATTAGAACACCAAGGTTTAGTTTTCACGATACGTATTTTAGATGTTACATGTAAATGCTATTCAGAAGAACACTCTCAATAAAGTTACAGAATATTGTAATCCAAGAGTCTGAAAATCTGTAGTAAAAATAGGGACATATAAGACTTAAATAGCTGCAACACACCAAATACTTATCTCACACTTTAAATAACAAAAAAATAGATGTTTATATTTCTCTCAATATTTTAGAAGTCATTTAGTGCTACTGGAAGCTTCTAAATTACAAAGCTGGAGGCTGACAAATATACAAGATAGAAAGTGACAGGAGAGCATTCACAACGCCATCTTACAGCTGTGGCCTCCACGTTCTGCCCGAGGCCTAACAGAAGCTAGTTCAGACTTTGTGGGTTTGGGCAACAGCAGCAAAAGAAGTCTCCAATTTTTAGGACTGAGTTGACAGTCAAGGGGAGGCTAAAGGGATTGTGCTCTACCATAGCCCCTAAAAAACAGGATATGGTAGCGTCAATCCGAAAGAACCAGACCCTGATGCCCACCCCCCCAGCACGCAATCATTGAGGCTGCCAGCTTCAAGACAGCGTACCATACACAAAATAGATATAGGGTAATTCTCTAATGCCATGTACAACTCTTTCCCTCACAAACCCCTCGGCATGAGGCTTGTAGCTGCACTGCATGGGCCACCACCAGGAGAGAGGTTTCAGTCACGGTTCCATTACTCCTTGGGCTTCACCAGGTACTCCCGAAACATGGAATACAGCACACCTACAAGACAAATACAAGCACAGTTAGGAAACTGGGTTAAATAGGAAATACTGAGTTACAAAATCTGAACCGTAAGAGAGATTCTCAGCAACAGAAATAGTATTTCCCTTTCTCCTCTGCTGTATTATTTTTTTTAATAGGAGTGATGAACACTACAAAATTCTTCATATCCAGAGAAACTGGATAGGAAAATACAATAGCCAATTCTAGTTTGCTCTGCAGCCAAAGCTAAACTTTTCTGTTGTACCTGCTGGGAGTACGGTATAGACAAACAGTGTGTCATGGGATACACACAGACAGCTGCAACAGACAAGACCTGGGATGCATAAATCACTCAGTATGTTCAGGGACACAATTCCAGCCTTGAAAACATAGATATATATAAAATGTATAATACCACAGTCTACACAAGCTGATTTTCCAAATTCAGAAACAGCAACATATTTACAAGGGAAAATACTAATGTCAGACAGGTGGTTTTTTTTTATTTGCCTCTAATTTCAACATCTGCAGAACCTCACATATTTCTGACATCTAAAAGAAGTAAAAGCTTCGGCTCTCAAAGTTACTGCAGTTTAGTATTAAATACACGTAGTGAAACATCACATTACTGTAGAAAGGCTGAGCAAACACCAGTAATAACCATAAACATCCTGAAATATATTGGCCTGGACACTTCCACCCCGAGGATGTTTCACGCACGCTGCGCTACCCACTCGGAAAAGAGATGCGAGAGGTTCCCCGTGGCTCAGCAGTTCCCTCCTGCTGGGTACCTACCACACGTTATCGCTCCCACGACGAAGCCCTGGGCTGCCACGCGCATGTGAATCAGGTGAAGCGACATTTTCATGTCGCCTCTGTGCTTCAATCTGTACAGCCCGTAGCCAACCACCATGGCAAAGCCAGCCATCCCTGCAAGGCAAGGCAAGCCTCCGTGTGAGTCAAGATCCAGGTCATCGAGAAGTATGAAGTGATGCACTCAAACACAATAACCTGGGAATGATCACTTTTTGATCTAATCACTCTGGTTTTGTGTAGATGGCAAGTCCTGGCCTGTCTACTCTTATTCCTCGAGTGCCACCTCATTCAATGCACAAGTCAGTGCAGAGAATCATAGAATCATTAAGGTTGGAAAAGACCTCTAAGATCATCAAGTCCAACTGTGAACCCAACACCACCATCCCTACTAAACCATATCACGAAGTGCCACATCTACACAGTTTTTGAACGCCTCCAGGGATGGTGACTCCACCACTGCCCTGGGCAGCCTCATCCAATGCCTGACCACTCTTTCAGTCAAGAAATGTTTCCTAATATCCAGTCTGAACCTCCCCTGACACAACTTGAGGCCACTGCCTCTCGTCCTATCACCAGTTACTTGGAAAAAGAGAGCAACATCTGCCTCATTACAACCTCCTTTCAGGTAGTTGTAGAGAGCGAGAAGGTCTCCCCTCAGCATCCTCCTCCCCAGACTAAACAGCCCCAGTTCCTTCAGTCACTCCTCATCAGACTTGTCAGAAGAGCAAGAGATTTCCACGAGCGTTAAAATACCACAGCAGTAGCTCAAGGTGTCAGAGTTTCTTGGATATTTTTCAGAAAGCACACATGCTGCTTGCACCCTCTCTCCTGGACAGGAGCTCGCGCCCAGGAACACCGCGGGGCTACAGCTGGGACACCCAGCGCGTGGCTGCACCCTGATGTACCCGCCGGCCTGCTGAGGTTGCTATTTTGGATATTGTCATGTTTCGCCGGCTTTCACTGGGACAGGACCGGTCACGTTACTTGTCCCGTGCTGTGGGGAGAGAGGATCAGCCAGGTCTCTGTCACGGGGCTGCAGTTCACTTTCAGTCCTTCAACAAATGCAGCCCCGGCTGTGCCAGCTCCAACCTGCGTACATCGATGCTCTCACAGCACACAGAGCAGCAATGCACAAAATTTCCCAATTCCATCCCCTTTATTCCATATTTAGAAGGATTATTTACACAGTTCAAAGGAGACCGCCAAGTTTTAAGTGTTGTGTGTCTTTTACTGTCTTTTACTCCCAGACAGCTTGAACAGGAGCATTACCAATTCCACCTGTGAAGCTGCAAACCCTTACATCACCGCTGCGTGATCCATGCGGTAGCTTCATTAAGTGCCAATTACGAATTTTAATGCCTTCAAACTAGCTCTGACGCAGTTCTGCCAACCTGCTGGGGAGAACCCAAAGTCGCGGAGTTCGTAGTACGCTCCAGCGAGCCGGAGCGCAAAGTCCCATGATCAGAGAAACCAGTGATGGATATCTGCCAGCAAGTGCTTGGAACAGCTCACCCCAAGTGACCTGACTCTCCATTTAAGTTGGCTGGGAAGCAAAACTTGTGTCAGAGGCTCCTGGTGGGAGGAAAGTTCTCGGGCTGAACACGGCTCGTCCTCTCTCCCCTCAGAGGCTGTTTCAGGGTCTCGGCAGAGAGGCCGAGAACTTAACGACCTCCTCATGCTGGGGTACCACAAAACCTACTAAGAAAATGCATTTTAAACCAAGGGATGGCAGCAGAGAAGGCTGAAATATTTTGCAGACGGGCTGTATTTTAGATACTCCTGGTTTGTGTTTTGTTAGCTTTAAAATCCCTTCACAGTGATCACACAGTTCCCAGTAACCGCACTCCAGATCGGGTGTAAAACACACTCCCTCCCACCTGACAGGATCACCTGAACACGTTTCTTAAGCTCACCTAAACAGTCTTTCACGGTTTGTTGGGGTTTTTTTTGTTTGTTTGGGTTTCTTTCTTTGTAATTGTAGGTTTCTATTTAAGATAACAAGCCTCATTGATTTCCCTGTTTCTCACAGAACAAAGAGCTTCCCCGGGCAGGAGGAGTGCTGCTGTCACCACACAGAAAGCCTACATGAGGAAGTAATTTCCAAGTAATTTCCTGTTCACAGGAAAACAGTGAGCAGTGATGGTGTTTACCATATTGATTGCCTGTGAAGAGAAAGATCTACGTAACCGCATTTCTTCGCCTATAAACTTACCGATGGGTACGAATGGCGTCTCTTTAAATTTTCGTAACAGCTTCGATGTCTGGCTGGTGTCAGTCTCATACTCGGGGAAAACAGGTTCCTGACCGGGTGACATGGTGGCTGCGAAGACAAAGAGTCTCTCTTCAGGTTTTAGAAACACCAGCTAAAAGAACTTTTAGAAAAAGGAAGTCCCTTGGATATTCCAGCAGTCACGAATGTCCACGCAGCGAGGCAGAAGCACAAGACCCAGACTCGAGCTGATGAGCTCTGTTTAAGTGAAGCCTTGGGAACCAAGATCCTCGCATGTCAGGGCAGGAGAGAAGAAACAAGCAGCGAAGCAACAAATTTCTGCCCTCCTTTTTCACACCGCTGCAGATCCCAGTGGTCCCCCCACACGCAGCAAAAAGCCACTGAAAGCTTGGGTCGGTGCCTGCGTTCCCTTTTAGGACTTCCATCCCCTGCCACGCTGCTGCACGTTCCCAGGCTGCTCCTTAACAGCTGCTCTGACCTCAGCAAAGCTCATTCCTCCCCGTTTGCTCCCTGCCAAGAACGGCCACCAAAGCCGGCAGCGAGCCGCTGCGGAAGGTCAGCCCTACCTGGCAGCTCGTCAGTCACTACTACGGCCTGCCCCACCTCGTTTGCCACACTCCTGCTGGAGAACACAGCGTGTAAAATACACACGGTGTGTAAAACAGCATCGGCTGAGGAGCCGGAGCGAGTCTTGAGGCCCTTTGATAGGCACAGACTCAGGTCTGGAAGATGAGTAGAGTTTCCGTTTCCACGCTTGTGATTCCTCTCCACCATCATCACCCCACCACTGAGACCACCGCCGTGATCACCCCACCACTGAGACAACTGCCACAACTTGCCAGCGTGCCACGCTGTCCCTGTCACAGACCACAGCAAGACCTGTTCCTCCTTCAGCGCCCAGCATCATTCCTCAATTAGCATCTATTTCCGCCAGCTCAATTAGCTCAGCAACATCACTGAGGTCTCTGCTAGAAAGATCTCTACTGGTAGCGTTCCAGTTTTGCTCTCAACATGTTCAGCAACAAAATACAGCTCAGCCTCACAGAATCACAGAATGGTCAGGGTTGAAAGGGACCTCCGGAGATCACCCAGTCCAACCCTCCTGCCGAAGCAGGGTCACCCAGAGCAGGCTGCACAGGACCTTGTCCAGGTGGGTCTTGAATATCTCCAGAAAAGGAGACTCCACAACCTCCCTGGGCAACCTGTTCCAGGGCTCCGTCACCCTCAGAGGGAAGAAGTTCTTCCTCATGTTCAGCTGGAACTTCGTCTGCTTCAGTCTGTGCTCGTTGCCCCTTGTCCTGTCGCTGGGCACCACTGGAAAGAGTCTGGCCCCGTCCTCCTGACACCCACCCTGCAGATATTTGTAGGCATTTATTAGGTCCCCTCTCAGCTGTCTCTTCTCCAGGCTGAACAAGACCAGCTCCTTCAGCCTTTCCTCGTAGGAGAGGTGCTCCAATCCCCTCATCATCCTCGTAGCCCTGCGCTGGACTCTCTCCAGTAGCTCCTCATCTTTCTTGAACTGGGGAGCCCAGCACTGGACACAGCACTGCAGATGGGGCCTCACTAGAGCAGAGCAGAGGGGGAGGAGAACCTCCCTCGCCCTGCTGCCCACACTCCTCTGAATTCACCCCAGGAGACCATTGGCCTTCTGGGCAGCCAGGGCACGCTGCTGGCTCATGGTCACCCTGTCATCCCTCAGCACTCCCAGTCCCTCTCCGCAGAGCTGCTCTCCAGCAGGTCATTCCCAGCCGGTACTGGCCAAACTCTTGGAATAAGCCAACGGGAACTTAATTTAAGCCCGGGCTCGTGGCTGCGTCCCCTGGTGAAGCAGCCTCCCGTGCACACCCGGTTCACCAGGCCAACTGCTTTCCACACCAAACACAGAAACCATTTTCTCTGCGGTCCGCAGCGCCTGGTCTCTCTGTGCCTGCTACAGCCACCCTGAACTGCTAAACCCAAGTTATATTTTAGCCTGGCTCATTCGGAGAGGGAAACGCGAGAGCACCCCATCACGTCACATCACTCGGGAGCGGCGTGGGCAGCCAGAGGTGAGATTCACACGAGAACAGGACAGCGAGAAGTGAAATCGATTTGTCAGAGGTTCCCGCGACCTTCAGCTCACGCAGAGGCCGGGGTGGCCGCGGGGCAGAGGAAGCCGGCCGCGACGCACTGCCCTGCTGCCCTGACCTTGCCAACACCT
>Ga0065711_1034546_pt1 | contig 23582 bp, 14 predicted proteins | sample Hoacrofraction12_FD_59098 | JGI IMG/M metagenome (GOLD analysis project Ga0065711, IMG submission 59098) | Hoatzin crop microbial communities from Cojedes, Venezuela - Epithelial fraction 12 v2 (version 2) | ecosystem: Host-associated > Birds > Digestive system > Esophagus > Crop | place...
GGGGGGGGGGCTGAGTTGCTTTGATTTTTTTTTCTTTTTTTTCCCCCAAAAAAACCTCCTTGTCAGGTAAGTTTTACAAAATAGCATGCATAGACATACAGAATATGACTGAGCATAGTGTCTTAAAGCAAAGGGTTTTGGTAAAGCTGGAAAATTGCAGTGACAGCAAAAGAAATGCTTCTTTGTCTAATCACTATGTACATTTTGCTTAAAGAATAAAAAAGATAATTGAGGTCTAACAAAAGGGCTGGACTGGAATTTTATTCACAAGTAAGTCAAATCTCTTCAAACATTGAATTTTGTGAATTATTGCAAATTTAATTTGACATTTCCTAGTTGCATATCAAATTAGTACCCTGCTTATATTATTACCACATCCTATGTGTAGGACTATATAACTAATATATATAGCATATTATGTATACTTCATATTTACATATGCAAACTATTTCTCGGTAGTTAACTTTGGAATTAGTGGCTCTGAGGAGTTTTTACACCATCTTTGTAAAGGATTTCTTTCTTTTTCTGTCAAATTGAAGTAGTCTTCTGTCTTAAGAGATACTACCCTAAAAATATAAGACCCTGTCGCACGTTCGGTTGGGATAGGGTTAATTTTCACAAGAAGACAGGAGGGGACGCAGCTGGGATGGCTGACCCAAACCAGCCAAAAAAACAGGGTATTCGATACAATGTGATGTCATTCTCAGTTATTAAGTGGGGGAGGGGGCTAGGGGAGGGCAATGGCTGTTCTGGAACGTGCTGGGCATTGGACGGTGAGAAAATTGCACTCTGTATCATTCATTTTATTACATTAATTTTTATCAGTATTATTGTTGTTATTGTCTTCTCCCTTTGCTGTTCTGTTAAACTGTCCTTAACTCATGAATTTTGCCTTTTTCTTCCAATTCTCATCCCCACCCCACCAGGGGGGAGGAATGATAGAGCAACCACGTGGTTCCTTGTTGCTGGCTGGGGCTAAGCCACGACAGATCCCAATGTACGTTCTACAAGAAACTTTACTAAGAATTCATGTAGACAAAAGAAAACTGCCAGAGATGATGCAGTATGCAGACACTGGTCAATGCCAGGACACTTCCGTAGATGCTACAAAATCTCGATTTCATAGAATCACAGAATCATAGAATAGTTTGGGTTGAAAGGGATCTTAAAGATCATCTAGTTCCAGCCCCCCTGCTGTGGGCAGGGACACCTTCCACTAGACCAGGTTGCTCAAAGCCCCGTCCAATCTGGCCTTGAACACTGCCAGGGAGGGGGCATCCACAGCTTCTCTGGGCAACCTGTGGCAGTGCCTTGCCACTCTCAGAGCAAAGAATTTCTTCCTTATATCTAATCTAAATCTACCCTTTTTCAGCTTGAAACCATTACCCCTTGTCCTATCACAACCTGCCCTTGTAAAATGTCCCTCTCCAGCTTTCTTGCCAGCCCCCCCACTTCAGGTAAGACAAGAAGGCACCAGGGAGATCTTCTCTTCTCCAGGCTGAACAGCCCCAACTCTCTCAGCCTTTCCTCATAGGAGAGGTGCTTCAGCCCTTGGATCATTTTTGTGGCCCTCCTCTGGACCCACTGCAACAGCTCCATGCCTTTCCTGTGCTGAGGGCTCCAGAGCTGGACACGTTTTTTTTTTCTACAATTTATTTCTATGACTGAAGTCTTCATTTTAGAGCTCAGCTGAAAGATTCCTATACCAGCTTCTGTACCTGCTTCTGTAAGGCAGCTGAACAGTTCTGACTCATAAAGAAAAGCCACCCAATGGATCACCAGGTCACAGGTCCAGGTGAGAAACAAGGCTTGTGCTAGAGACAGTTTGGAATAACTGACTGTTAATTGCAGCCAGTTCTCAGAATAACTGTCACCAGGTCCAAGAGGACCTCAGGCCTCCCTGCTGCTGCTGCTGCTCCACTCCCAAGAAATGAAATAATGTCTGGTTCAGTGGGTACTTGTTCCTCTCTGACTTCCTCAGCCTTAGACCCCAAATCCTGACTGTAATCTTGTATCCTAGTATCCGGAACCAGACAGTATTTACTGGGCAGAAGACACTCCTGTTGGCAGTGGTCTAAGGTAGGTTGTTGGAAAAATGTTGAAGAGATTAATAGATTTGAAAATAAATGTAAATCAGAAGCTGACCATCCAAACACGCAGTCCCACCAGCTCTTGGAAACCACAGCCACCTTGACTGGAGCATAGAAGATGTGGGACGAAATCACTTCTTATTAACTCATCCCAACCAATGCTAACAGCAGCTCATGGAACGCGTAGGTGTTTGCTCTTTTCTTTCCCTGCCAGCCAAGGTTTCTGAATATAGGAAGGAAAGTATTTCTGAATACATCTCTGGTTCCAGGAGATAGATAACTGAAATCCTGTTGTATCTAGGACAGCAAAATTCTTGGAGTAGCATTGTCTTCCTCTGGTAGAAACTACTGGTCTTTATTACGTACGCAGAAGCATGCACCTTATATTTTCACTGTAAAATTCTTAGTTTGAGAAGGTTTGGTGCAATATTATAAAAAAGGAAAACCTCTCAGCTTCCAGAATACTTTTCTCAGTTTTGTTTTCTGTTGCAGCTACAGAAACATCATTGGTTTTCTATTTTTTTTCCCCCAAATAGGAAGACAAAGAGAAACTAAGATCTAATTCTTTGGAGGGGTTGAACCAACTCATGACATTTTTTAGGTTTAGTATTGTAGTCATTTACTGTGACAAAGTCCTCTGCTTGTGTAAGGAGAAATGTAGCCATCAACACGCAGTTTGCTGACACTGGCTAACAGAACATATGCCTGTGTTTTGGCTGGGAGATGGCAGATGTCATCCTGCGGGAAGCCCAGGGGAAAAGTGAAGACGTGACCTCAAAATGTACTTCTGTCTTCAGCCTGGCAGCGCAAACCTCCCGCTGTCATCCACCCCACTACGTGTTGTGCCTAATGCTTGCATCGCCCTGCACTAAAGCTCCTGCAGTCAGTGGGGAATGTGAACAGCCAGAGTTCATTGTTCAGTGGTTTTGTGCTCCTGATCTTCATCGTACACTGGTCTCGTATTGTGAGTGGCTGGCGGAGATGCAGATTTCATAGGGAAAAGGACATCAGGGACTGTGTGTGGCCCTGTTGACAGGCCATTCTCTGCTTTGTGATGTGGCCACAAGCAGGTGGCTGTGTTAGCCACTCATCCTGAGATCATTGGGGTTAAATTTCTGCTCTGGTCTTCTGAAGATGGGCTGTTTGTTGACCCTGACTCTTCCGTTGCTTCAGAAGCTTTCATAGTACAACCACTGAATGCACAGCATATCCAGTCTCAGACACAGATGTGAGTATCATCTGATTCAGCAGAGACAATGCAATTTCTATGCATGTAGGGGAGACAGATATCCCTCTGAAATACAGAGGCGAACTCCCTAGGGAGATGTGTCGTGCTGCACTGAGCTGAGGGCAAACTGAACTTGAGAAGAGAGACAGAGGGTAAAAGCTGCATGAATATGTAAGGCAGGAGGATTTCTGCAGAAGACATTACTGCAGACTCAGCTGTAATTAAACTGCCCACAGCTGCTGCTTCTCTGTCACCTTCGGAAGTGGAAGATGCTTTAACCAGCAGCAAAGTTGAAGGAAATAACCCAGGATATAACCTAAGATCTCAAGTTGCTCACTGTGACCTAAAGGAAAATGATTTTATTTTATTTTACCTTGTCACCTTGCAGACATCCATGATCAGAACTGAATACAGTGCTTTATTTTGAGAAGACTTTGGAGTAGATTGCCTTGAAAACATAGAAACCCCCTTCATTTCATATATGCATCTTAGGGGTTTAGTCCCCTTCCCGGTGGGAAGGGAGAGTGAAGATTAAAAAGGACAAGTTTCACAAGTTTTCAGAGTTTCAGTGACTTTCTTGTTTTCTATTTAATAAGTGTGCTTGTGAAAAAGAGAAGAAAGGAGAGGAAGAGGACAGAGAATGAGACTCTTTAGAAGGAGAAAAAATTAAGGAATAATCCCATTCTTCCTATTCATTCTTTTTCCCTACTTGTCTCCAGCAGAAGGAAAGAGAGAGAATCATAGAATCACGGAATCATAGAATCATTGGCTGGAAAAGACCTCTAAGATCATCAAGTCCAACCATCCACCCAACAACACCATGCCTGCTAAACCATATCCTGAAGTGCCACATCTACACATTTTTTCAACACCTCCAGGGATGGGGACTCCGTTGCTTCCCTGGGCAGCCTGTTCTAATGCCTGACCACTCTTTCAGTAAAGAAATTTTTCCTAATATCCCATCTAAACCTCCCCTGATGCAACTTGAGGCCATTTCCTCTCGTCTTATCGCTAGTTACTTGGGAGAAGAGAGCAACACCTGCCTCACTACAACCTCCTTTCAGATAGTTGTAGAGAACAAGAAGGTCCCCCCTCAGCCTCCTCTTCTCCAGACTAAACAGCCCCAGCTCCCTCAGCCCCTGCCTTTTCCGCTGGGCAGCTCTCCAGCCACTCCTTCCCAAGCCTGTAGCACTGCATGGGGCTGTTGTGACCCAAGTGCAGGACCCGGCACATACAGCTCATACAACTGACCTTGGCCTATCGATCCAGTCTGTGCAGATCCCTCTGCAGAGCCTCCCTACCCTCAAGCAGATCGACACTCCCACCCAATTTGCTGTCATATGCAAACTTACCGAGGGAGCACTCAATCCCCTCATCCAGATCATCGATAACAATATTAAACAAGACTGGACCCAAAACTGAGCCCTGGGGAACACCGCTCACGACTGGCCGCCAGCTGGATTTAACTTCATTCACCATCACTCTCTGCGCTCGGCCATTCAGCCAGTTCTTTATCCAGCAGAAAGTACACCCATCCAAACCACGAGCAGCTAGTTTCTCCAGGAGGATGCTGTGGGGAACAGTGTCAAAGGCCTTACCAAAGTCCAGATAGACAACATCCACAGCCTTTCCCTCATCCACTAGGCAGGTCACCTGGTCATAGGAGAAGATCAGGTGGGTCAGGCAGGACCTGCCTTTCATGAATGCATGCTGGCTGGCCTGATCCCCTGGTTGTCCTTTCACATGCCTGGTGAGCGCACGCAGGATGAACAGCTCCATAATCTTGCCTGGCACTGAGGTCAGGCTGACAGGCCTGTAGTTCCCAGGATCCTCCTTCAGGCCCTTCTTGTAGATGGGTGTTGCACTGGTGATCCTTCAGTCATCTGGAACCTCCCCTGTTAGCCAGGACTGCTGATAGATGATGGAGAGTGGCTTGGTCAGCTCCTCTGCCAGCTCCCTCAATATTCTTGGGTGGATCCCATCTGGCCCCATGGACTTGTAAGTGTCCAGGTGGCACAGCAGGTCATTAACTGCTTCCTCCTGGATTATAGGAGGTTTGTTCTGCACTCCTTCCCTATCTCCCAGCACTCGGGGCTGACTACCCTGGGAATAACTAGTACGAATATTAAAGACTGAGGCAAAGAAGGCATCAAGTACCTCAGCCTTTTCCTCATCCTTGTTGGCAATATTTCCCCTTGCATCTGATAAGGAATGCAGACTCTCCCTGGCCCTCGTTTTTGTTGCTGATGTGTTTGTAAAAACATTTTTTTGTTGTCCCTTGCAACAGTGGCCAGCCTGATTTCTAGCTGGGCTTTTGCCTTTCTAATTTCCTCTCTGCACAACCTAACGAGTCCCTTGTACTCCTTTTGAGTCGCCTGCCCTTTCTTCCATAGGTGATAGACCCTCCTATTTTTAACCCGAGTCCCAGCAAGAGCTCCCTGTTCAGCCAGGTCGGTTGTCTTCCTCGCTGGTTCACCTTGTGGCACATGGGGACAGCCTGCTCCTGTGCCTTTAAGACTTCCTCCTTGAAGAATGTCCAGCCTTCATAGGCAGAGGAAGGGGAGGAAAACAACTAGGTGATGAAGGTGATGGCAAGGAATCCAAACATTACAGGTCTGCTTTTAATAAGGCAACTATATTTGCTCGTAAATTTTTGGTCATTATTTCCTATGGGAAGAATACTTTTAAAATCAGCTCTGCTTGTTACTCATCGTTATTTGTGTATATGGCACTCTACATGTCTGCAAGAAGACAAAATCATTCTGAAGTGTTTGCCTCAGTGCAGGCAGATGTGGCAAGAAGTCTAGCATTAAGATTTGTTAGTGGAAATGGATGCTATTCTTGCTGGCAGCAGATGGGTCTCTCTCTGAGGTAAGAAGATAGGTAGAGCACTGTGATGCTGCAAAAACTGTTTGGGAATATACAGTCAACGAGTGAAGTGAAACTGAGGTTAACTCAGGGAAGCTCAAATTGAATTTCCAAGGTAGCACTCAAAAGCATATCTGAGGAACAGAGTAAGTCTGCATGTGTGAGAAAAAGAACAAGGAATGTGGGATTGCAGGCAGGAAATAAAAAGCAAATTGATAGCCATGCTATAAAGGCTGGGGATATAAAGGACAAGCCTAGAACAGAAGGGAAAAAAGCACAGAGTATGACAGACCATTATGTTTAAAGGGAAGAACTGCAGAGTGTGAGAAGCAACTGACTTTTGTGTCTTTTAAGAAAGCATTAGATATAGGAAGGCAAAACAACAACCCAAGAGAAACTGGGCTCCCCAGGTTGCAGGCAACATTTCATACCAGCAGTACAGTAAGCCTTTCAGCACTCTTCTAGTTACAAACCAGTAAGGGTACAGTTCAGATGCAAACTCCCAAATTGCTCTGTGGTAAATGGCACCAATATAAACCACATTTGTGATATGAATATTTCTTAAAGGCAGTTGCCAGAACTGCATTGCTAAATGGCCACTCTCCTCTAGTAAATTTTTTGCTTTTATCTGTCCTATTCTTTCTTATGAGCTTCCAAATGGGGCAACTGGCATTTTCTTAATTGAAGATATCAGGTCTGAACACGATGCTTGTAGGTTATTAACTTTATATCAGACTGTTCTTCAACTACCATATTTTTTGCTTCTTGAGGGAACCTGCAACAAAGTGAGATACCATGACCTCCTTAATCAGAGACTCTAAGGTATCAGAGTTAAAGTTAATTAGGATTTATGAGACTTTGGAGGGAATATAATTTGTATGCTAACACCATAGGTGATAAGGGGTTTCAGATGATGACTATAGATCTCAGCAGAGCTCGGGTACCACAGTTTGGCAGGATAAATCGTTAGGAGTAGATTACACATTATTCTTCCATTTCATCTTATTTTGCAGTCAGAAGGCTAAAGCAGGAAAAATACCGTGCAAGTGACACAATTTTGTGGCCCACCTTTTGTTAAAATCTAAGCAGCAATCAACACCTCCTGCTCAAAAATCTTTTATTTTCAGTAAAGTCTCAGCTGCTGAAACATCACCTCCCTATTCAGATGTCCATCCTGCTTTCCTTTTAACACCTGGATCATATCCCATCATGACTGGGCACGTGCCTGCCTGCTGAGCGTTCACTGGGGACTCTGTCAGAGGAATACAAACCTGCTCCAGTAATTTTAGAGTAAGTACTCTTGAGACCTCTTAAAACCATCCCACTAAATCCAAGACAGATGTTCCATTGTAGAAGTCAGCTTAACATGTGGTTTATAGTGATCATACATTTATACTATATACAGTATAAAATAAAAAAAAAGGTGCTTGAATTCTATGAAGACAGCAAATTGCTATAAGCAGAAATGGAGAGAGAACAATGATGATTTACAATCTGTACTAGACTGGCAGGAAACATTACTAGTAAAAGGAAAGGAAGCATGAAAGGGAGGACTTCACTTCTAGGACAGCTGTCTACTTGGCAGCTAATACCAACAGATATTTGATTAATGAAATCGCTCTAGGAGCCTCTGGTGATGACAGTAACATTATTTTGCATTTGACATGCTCTTTCTGTGTTGGGGCAGCTTGGTGGGAGACTGTGAAGGTTAACTGTGTAGGATTTCTTTTGTGCACATGTAGGAGTTTATGAATTAGAGAAATTATTAATCCCAGAAACTATGTGAAGAAGTCCTTTTAGCCATCTCCATTCTTTGGGGAAGGTTAAGTGTATGTCCTTGGCACTGACTGTAGCCTTGTTAAAAGTGCCAAATATTTCCGAGATCCATGTTTCCACATCTTACTACCTTTAGAAGGTTTTTTTTTTTCCTTATGTTTGGATTATTTATCTCTTGTGGTAAAGAACTTTCTGTTCCACACCTGGTGCAAAATGAAACCAGTCCTTTCTTTATGAAAACTTTGTTTATACTGGAAGACACCTGGTGGACATGGAAAACATTTGACCTCTGTTTCTCTTTTAATTGTATTTCGTTCATAAGAGGTATGTTGTCATGTCCTTCTTCAAGTCTTTCTACTCTAGATGGAAGAAACAAAATTCTTGACAACCATTTCTCATCAGTCTGTTTTCTAAAGCTGTCAGAAATAATTTTACCCTCTTCTTGGATTTTCCCATTATTTTTACATTTTTATACTCCAGACAGGTTCTCAACAGTGCTGTGCAGGGCGGAAAAATTACATTCTTTGCCACTTATGAAACCTCTGTTTGTACATCCTACAGATGCATTAAAGTTTCTTGCAGCAGTGTGTTCTTGACTCATATTCAACTTCTAATCTACTGTAACCTCCAGTTATTTTGTTTGCTTTTTCTGTAATGTCCTTCCTCTGTTAGCAGAGACAGTGACAGCTAGCAGAGATACAGCCTAGATGTACCAACAAGTGGTCTGTTTACAAGCTGCTCTTTGGTCTACATGGCTGTATATCTGGGTGTAGTCTCCAGTCAGGATCTTAAAAGACAAAGTTATAACAAAGTCCCCAGACTGGGAATAGTGATTCATGCCACAGGAAATGCTAGAAGTTGCAAGGTAGCAAACAGAAGGAAAGTATTCTGGAGTCAATTTTAAAAATATAAGGCTCACCAAGTCTCCAAATCATACTTCTCATAGAAGATAACAAGTTATATTTAGGACACATATGGTCGAAAGTGGCAGCGATGATTTTGGAGACTGGATTTTGGAGCTGTTACCATTTCAATCATCTGTTAATTTCTTGAGAAATCAAAGTCATCCGTTCAATAGTAGTAGGTACTGGCAGTGTTCTTCGCTTGTTTCTGCACTATTTTTGGATAGGTGTGGAGAAGGGAGATCACACACGGAGTCAACGCTAGTACCCCATCTCCCATGTGAAGCTCTATATAGCTCTCCCTGATGATCTTGCACAAACCTCAAATTGACTCCAGAAAATGACAACTGCAACTCATCAGTCTAACGTGGTTTCCTGCCATGACAAGGAACTCAACAGTCATAACCAAAGGAAGAAAATTTTGAGTTATTTTGAGACGAGAACAAGACAATGTGGCTTTTATAATGAGAAAGGCATCTTCCAGTGAAGGAAACAGACTTTTGTGACAGAGCTGTGGAGCTGTTGTTTCTTCTCCAGAGAGTTTCAGGCTGCATTTCTATTTAATTGGCATCAAGCCTAACATCAAGCCCCCTTTCAGAGTTATACTTTCCTCTGAGCTTTAATTTGCACTTAAAAATACACTCCACTGACTGAACACTGTCTTACTATTGCTATTTTCTCACCTACAATTTTTTACTTTTAGTAAGAAGCTCTGCCCTCGCCTAAGCTGTTCCTCTCCTGGTCCCTCACCGTTTATTCTCTGCTTCACTGCCACCACTGTAGCTGAAGGGATAAACCCAGACAGCAAGCAATCAAACAGTTTGCAGTGAAGGTAAAGATAGTACAAGTCTCATGGAGAAATTTACTGGGAAAAATCAAAATTGTACAAACCTAAGCAGTGATACGTAGTCCTTTTTAATACCACCTGACTACTCTGTTGTCCAGGTAGCGGGGGGTAATTGTGGTACATAGGGTGCCAACGGGTACACAGGTACCAAGCCACAGACTGTGCATGCATTCAGCTCTCTGTTCCAGGTGTCATAGGTTCTTGGTTCTTATCACTTTTATAGTTTTTCCAGTTCTTCCTTTGAGGCTGGTAGTGCTTACCTCAGCAGCTGCTTTTCCTCTGCCAACTTTTATGTTCACTTTGTTTTCTTCTTCTGTCTTGTTTAGGGAATGGTAAATTACGCTATGGCAAGTAGTATTCTCTTTGTTTTCCTTTTGAGGGTGAAGTTGAGAATAGTAATATATCCGTCGTTGTTGGGTAATAACTGGGTTTCTCACACCAGCTAGAGGCTGTTGGCCTACACCATCTCTCTCAACAGTCTGTTGTCCTTCTTTGTCTTACCTCTTAATTGCTGTTCAGCTGAGCAACATTTCCTGAGTTTTCGTGAAGTAAATTTAGGGGTACAACTAGCTAGGATCTTTTAAAGGAAACAACTGTTTCCAGTGAATCTCAGTAAGCATACGCAGAGAACAACGACATGCATCCCAAGACCCAGGAGCTATTTTTTTTCCAAACCATGGTTGCACAAGAAAACGTGTGTTAAGCAGAACCTGGCATCAGCTTGAAGTGAAGTCACAGACCTGCTGTCTGCCTCTCTGGGTACCTGGGAAAGTCCAAGATATGGTTACTGTCAGGTTTTGAGAATTATTTTCTCATTTTCCTTCTGCTTTTTCTGTGGGAAAAAATCCCCAACTGCAAATAGAAAATTCTTCATGGCTTATATGAAGTAAGAGAGCTTTGAAGTCTCAGCTCTTAATGCCTTTCCTCTATGTATGTACCTGAGTTCCACCTGGGGAACTTACATTCTCAAGGACTTGGAGGATGAAGTTGCTGGCTGTCAGGGATCTCACAAACTAAAGCCCAGCTAAGAGAAGAGAAGTAGTACCAGAGTTGTTCTGCTAAGGAAAAGGCGTGGTAGAAAATCTCCTACTGTGGGGCTGTCATCAAGTTAAGCATCTCATAGAGGATGATTACAGGATGCTATTTGCTTTTCTTGCCACTTTTGCTAGAGTCCTGTGGCATCTGCAGAGAGGCAGGCAGAAAAGCCTCCCCACACCACTTTGGGCGTGCTCCCAAGGCCCAACACACATCACTTGGCTCTGTCCTGAGCAATCAGCGCTGGAGTATTGCTGTTAGATGACAGGGGTTTGCTAACATCTTCAGAGAAACTAAAATTTGAAGCCCAAGGTCAGGTCCTTTCTTTTATTGATTTTTATTCCCAAGAAATACATGTATGTATGTTCATGAGTATGTACAAGGAATGTGCTATCGTTTGCGAGAGGAAGAAGGAGGAGTGAGAGCGGAGAGAATGAAAATTATCCTATTAGTTAGTTCTACTCTATTTCCTACAACAGAAGCTGCTCCTTTCTCCTCTCCTTGTTGCAGCTGTGTGGCCGTTACAGTGTCTACAGTAATAATAACCATCATGATAAGGTGATAGTGTTACTGGCAAATGTAAAGCTCAATTGCTGTAAACAAAGATTAAAAGATTGTCCACAGAAACAGGTGATTTTGCGCTCAGCTAGTTGAAATGAATGCACTTTTTTCCCAACCATGTGCTAGCAAAATAAGCACACATGTTTAGGAGCCATTTTCAATTAACATTTGTTTGCTTTTATGCCTGTGCATTTCACAGTCCATTAACTGTCAGTACCTTGTATGAAATTTGTCAACATAAAAGCTCCTCTTTTTCTCCGTATGCAATGAAAAGTTAATGAGGCTACCTTACAGAGGGAAACAAATAAATAGCTTGAAAAAATTGTTGACTCTGTAGTATTTTCAATCACAAGACATGGAAAGAGCCATGGTGCTGGCTACCGTACTCCACTGCGTCAGATTGCCAGAATTTAGGACCTTCAGTAGTTTTGAAACCTGGAAGATATAGAAAAATTTTCTTGTGAAAATTCTTGCTATGCAGCCGCCCGGGTTATCTGTTGATTTATCTTTTGAATGCTTTGTGGTATTGTATAGACAAATTCGCAAGAAACAGCTATTCATTATCCTTCGCCTTTTATCTTTGGGCAGAAAGACCTGTCCCAAAGTCATCACTGGCATTACAGTGATACATTTTCACAAATGATGCATTGCCAAATTCAGGCTACTTGACTACACACTTTACATTTGCAAGCATTTCTTACAGTTATATTGGAGTCTTGAAAATAATGAATTATTCCCCTCTTGTCCACGCAGTAACAAACAGTTTATCAGAAACAGTTTTTATCGCTGTGGTTTCCATTATCAGTGGCCACAGAAAAAAAACGTTGTCATTTTCTACATCGGCTTTAAAGTCTTTCTCAATTGAAAAGCAAGTTAATATTTTGTGGATGATGCCTAAAGCTGTTGTCTTAGGAAAATAAAACATTTTAGCTATTGGAAATCTTGGAATAGCACTATTCATTTTGCTGTCAAATTAAAGTGATCTGCATTAAAAATTGTGTGTAATATATTGTAGATTGCTGTGGTGGACATTTTCTTTTCTGGGCAAGAAGTGTTTCAAAGATTTTCTTTTGTCTCATGTTAGAAATTATTATGATCTTTTACATGCTTACAAGCAATCAAGAAAATGTGTCTCTGTAAAGTACAGCAAGTCTTACAGGAACTATTGCTTTCTCTACTGATCACTGAAAAGTCATTTCTGTACTCATTCCAGGAATGCTCATTCCTCTGTTTCATCTCAAGGACTGTATCTTGATTTCTTGATAAAATGCTGTTATCACGATCTCTACTATAACATCAGCCACATGAAGAAGTATTGTCATCAACTCCTTCTAAATCAACAATGTACAGATTCCTGCTTGGATATAAACAGCCATTCCAGCTCACAAAGTGTTGGGCTAGTAAACACTTTTTGTGATACAGCCAGTAGTTAGCTCTGCTTATGATAAACATTTTGGATAAAGTCCTCTTCAGATATAAAAATGTTCCATGTGTAGTATAATCCCAACTGCAGTTCTTTGCATTGCTATGGCAGGTGGAATAATTTTTGTAAATAATTTATAAGGAAATTTGACATCCTTTGGTTTTATGTGTGCTCAGTAGATGTAAACTGATGTCTGAGATCCTGTCCCCAGGTCCTCCTCTCAGACACCCGTGTGGCCTGGGGGAATGAGAGCCACCTTCAGGAAAAAATAGTTCCACTCCAGTTGTACAAAGTCCCTGTGGTGCAGTATTTCCCTCAGCTTGTCTCAACTCTTTGATGGGTTACTTGATTTGCCAGCAGGATTCTGAGGCAATTTCCAACTTTTTTCTTCTTCATGGCATCCTCCACCTCAGTTCTCTCTGAACCGCATTGCCTGGAGGTTGAATGTCAAGGGAGCCCATTTCTTCTCCTAGCTCCAGGCTCCTAATCAGCCAAGGACAGGCTCATACTCAGCATACAGAGCCCAACAAGACTGAAGTCCTTCTTTCCTCATATGCTGAAGAAGTTGGATGAAAATATCTGGAGATTTCTAGTAAGACACCTGCCAAGGACCTCTAGCTTCTATGAGTAAGAGGGCTTATTCCCAGGTTCAAAGCTCTGTCTTGCACACACTACGTACTAAATCTTCATAATAAAATATGCTAGAATCTGTGTAGGGCAACTGTTGCTCTTTATATAAGCATTCATTGAGCTTTCTAGAAGCTTCTCACTTACATGCAAGCTATCTGAGCTGTAAGTGAAGGGATGTTATATGTATAAATGCCATACAATATTCTAAAGGTTCTCAAATATGAAATCTCATCTATGATTCTTTTACTTTCAAGTATGCATTCCAGAGCAGTGTTACAACAACACAGATTTCCATTTTGGAGGCTCTGTGGTTATTTACATTAAAAAGATACATTCTATGGATTATATTCTGAAACCAGTATTTAATCAATAGTTACATGACTCTGTGTTGGTTTGGCCAGGTTTCATTGATGATTGATTCGATCTTCTTTTCACTCCTACCAGAAAGTAAAGGGAAAAAAAATGTCTTAAAATAAGGGCTCACTAGTCCTCTTACAATTGCCTGCAATAATCTTCTATCTACCTTTACATTTTTAACAGTTGTAGCAGGTTGCAGTGGTACTTAGCTGTAGATTAATTCAGATTTTTGTGTGCACTGAAGCTAAATTATACAGTTTAGATTAATTGTTCATTAGAACTCAGCAGTGTCTGAGACCCTGCAACATCACTGTCAGAATGCCTGATACTTGGGAGAAAATATTTGGGAGCTAAATGTTTTTAACTTGTGTATGTGCTGACTAACTGAAAATTTTACCTGCAAATATTTGAATATCATAAGTAGTGAAGCTGGTGAAGGTGTTTAAAAAATATACACCTAGTAACAGAGGCATGGAATTATATGCCAGAAATGTGATGGGAGAATTTTTTTTTTTTAAAGAAACTATTTTGGTCAGGCAAAAGTCTGCACAAGTAAAATCTGAGAGAGGTGAATAGTCTCACGACATAAATTCCTTTAGCTCATCACTTAAGATAGCTGCAACAATTCTACATCTACTAGTAGAGTGAAAAATGTAGTAATAATAACATTTTTATGGTGATGGGGCATTGATTAAATGACACAATAGGTTTTCTGACCGTAATGAAGTCTGTAGACAAAATTAAATTGAACAAAAGTACTCTGTGGCACCCTCACAAACAGGAAGCTAGAAAAAAAGGTCAGAAAGTAAAAAAGAATATTCATCAAATCCATATCAGTTTACCAATATTTCATGTGTGTCGTATGTGGGGAAAAATCCTGATCAGCATTACACAACCACAAAAATGAAGGGAAAATCACATCATGGTTGGATGTGCAATCACTATTCTCTCTCCTCTGCAAGAAATATCATTACACTGTGTGGGATGAATCGAATCATAATGGAGGAAAAAATAGCACAGAGGAATAGAAGTAGATTTTATCATGATGGATATGGAGAATTAATCAGAGAACCAAGATTATTCAAGCAGTTATAAGTTTAACTTTTTTCTTTTGAAGAAAAACTTGAAAGAAATCTTTGTTTCTATAACCTTAATAATCTCCTTCTCAGGAGCAGGTTATCATGTGGGACTTACAGCCTAGCTGGCCCAGTGGTCCAGCGCTCCAGTTGCTGTATCAGCTGTTGGCCAGAGAAGACTGTCATCCCAGACAGGAGATGGACAGCTGGTGTCCGATACCGTATCTTTAGAGGCTGATTAAAGGCACCTGATGCTGTTTGGGCTGAGCAGATTTTGCTTTATGTGTCAGGATCAGATGGGACTGTATATAGGTGTAAGGAGAAGTATGGCCAGATCAACTAGACGTGGCTCAGTCTCCCAGTTTCTAGGATCTTCCAGAACTCACTGGTGCTGCTTGGCAGTGCAATAAACCAATGCATAAATCCTCTTCAGTCTTTTTTAACATGTGTTTTTGGCACTTTGCCAACAATATTTTTCCTGAGGATTTCAAGCTTTAGTGGGGAGCTTGTGGATTTTAACAGTTTATAACTCAGCCAAAGTTAAATGGAATTTGGTGGGACGAAGTATTTCTTTACCTGCGGGCTTTCTCCCTGCTGAATTTTGAAACTTTTTCTGCAAACTGCAGGGGTGAATTAGAGCAGCATGAAAAAGCAACAAGAGTCTAGCTAGAATGGGATGCGTTAACCTCTCTTGTGGGGGTCACTACCAGCTCCCTTGCAAAGAGACCTGTGGTCATTTTAGGGTCTCCTGCAATCTATAGGCATTGCTATGCAATCTCATATAAGGAATACCACACATCAGAAAAGGATATCAAGTGTAAGGGCCACAAAGAAAGCAAGGAGATATTGTTCTGGAGCTTAGTGATTAGGGAGAGAGGTGAGGTGGGCTTTCTGCTTCATTTTAGAAAAAAAATTGTCTTTAGTTCATGAAGTGTTAATACCACAATAGATTTGTCCCGTCTACATTTTAGCTTCTGCTAGACGTGTAGGGTGAGTCATCTCACATGATTAGTGTGTCTGAACACTCCAGGTTCTCCTTCCAGTCAATGGAGAGAAATAGGCACTTTCAGGGCACAGTACACCTTACAATGCGTCTGCATACACTACGATGAGATGAGTCACACCACAGAAGTGTTGTTTCTCTCTTAAATTGTGAAGAAGAAAGTTGTTTTGATGTGGTCATCTACAAATTAAACATCAACACTAAGTCAGAGAACTTTTCCCAGAGTGTGAACCTCCATGAATTAAGGTGAGGAGGTTACTAGGGATTTCCCTCCGCTTTAGTCAAGACGGCTTACAATGCCCAGGGCCTGGAGGCAGCAAATCTGTCTGACTCCCATGGAAATGGGGAACCTGAGGGCTTCCACTTGCCACAGCTCCTTGGCAACATGAAGGCCTGGGACCCATCTTCCCCTCTCCCTGCTGAAACTACTTCAAGGCTTCATTGAACTACCCATCTGCTACCTGCAAGGCTGACTGGGGGCCTAGGAAATATTTTGAAAAGATAGAAACCCTGGCAGAACGTAAACATTTCAGGACGTGTGTTTCTTGGGGATGTTTAGAAATTTCAGGTATATGACTTCTCTTCAAGAGACTTGTCTAAAGTCCCAGGGTATTCTGCAGAACAGAAATGCTGGTCATTGGCCATCTCTTTTAAGTGTATTATTTTCATGGAGAAGAGAAGCCTTGAGAACAATCCTGAATTTGGGGCTCAGTTCTCAATGAAGTAACCTACTTCATTGTCTTTCCTTGCTTTCAGGCCAAGGGCTGTTACGCTTGTACAAGGATGAAGCTCAAGGCTTGTCATCAAAGGGCAGGTAAGGCATGATGGACAGATATCTCCTTATGTTGCCGTTGTGTCTACTGAAGTCTGAAGTACCTGCCTCATCTGCCTCTCACCACTTCCCTGTCCCATTGCTACCTTGTATGTCACTGCAGAATTGCTGACATGGATATGCCAAAAGAGTCTGAGGCGCAAAACTGTTAAATCTGGTGGAATGAGCTAGAAGCAGCTCTGCTGGCAGGTGTGATGCAGCAGGAGGAAGGTTGTGAACAGCTGGAGGAAAGATCCTGAGCAGTCTTACATGCAGCTGACACAGCTGTTGGCTGAATGCACATCTGTCTCACTGACAAAGAAATATTGGCAAAATCATATCACTATTGCTCCAAGTCAGAACAGTGTGATTTCAGAGTATACAGTTGGGGATTTATATTGGTGTCTTATTTTTGTAGATCTTCTAAAATTCTTGTACAATGAATTAACTGTGCCACACATAGACAGGTGTTGGAAAATAACAATTCAAAACGCATGTAGACATATGTGTCCTATGCCCAATCTCTTATCTTTGTTGGAGAGGACAACAGCAGCTTGTCCTTTTAGGAAGCATCTGACCATCTCTGGTTTTTCGTACGTTACATATTATTGTTGACTGAACCATCAGTAATTTCATAATACTCTCTATTAAATAATATTTCTTTATCCACTATTTCTATTAGCAGTTTAACAATTCATTTTGCGTGGTTTTTCTTCCACATAATTATAATATATCTGACAGTGCTTAGCTGAAGGTTTAATAATTCTCATTTGGTTTACTTAGAGGATATTAATGACACTAGATCTCCAACAATGAATAGGCTTGTCTAACAGAGCCTTCGATTACCTTTGAATGCCCTTTTCTGAACAAGTGTGTATAAAAGGATTTTCAGTATTAAGAGTGTGCTGTAAAGTCTCATGTCTCATAATATTTCAAAGCTATGGTTAGTAGCTTCTTTCTGGGGCATTGCAGTTACTTAAATCAGCACCATTATGCCAATTGCATATGGTTATTTAATGTGATCACTCTTTCATCTTAGGATAAAAATGAGTGACGAGATTTGACGCTTGTAAGCTAAGGCTCCCTCCTAGAGAAATTCCAGGCACTGCTCAGGAATCTCTCAGTTAAGTTATCAGTCCCTACCTATCTACCTTCTGTTTTAAGCTCCATAATGACATATAATGTTGGAGGGATGGTTTTAATCTCTCATTAGCAGGAAGCTAACTAGAAATATACCTGAGTCTTCTTCAGCTACATCAGTAGACTTCATTACTTGCAGTTGTGAGCTGCCTGTTATTATATAGTGGTTTAGGAAAACCGTGTTCAGTGCTGATGCAGAGATTAGTGTCTATCATTCTGTGGTTTACAGTGCTATAAAGTGTACCTATTTTATCTGGCCAATAATCTGTACTCTCTTCTCTGCTGACCTGGTGAAAAACAATGAAATATGTCTCAGTGATGTCCCTTGTCTTTTGATCAAGATTGAAGTGCTACGTACAACATTGATCTACTCCTGGCTAAAATGAAACCTTATTGACACTAGTTTCCCATCTTTCCGTTATTTATGGTGGCATTTTCAGTGCATCATGGTCCTTTAATGTAGACAAACAGTTACTAGAATTAGTTTGTTCCATAGTACAGAAAGATCATGATCTTCCTTAGTAAATTCTTGCCCTATGGTCTCAAAAATATTATACATGCCAAAGGAGAGATGATACCTAAGGATTTGGGAGCAACTATCTCTGTGTGCTAGATTTTGTAGAGTATGGAAGATTTAATGTGTTTGGAGATGCTGTTGGTAACAGGGTGTAAATTGTCAGGGACCATCTGCTGTGAATTTGATTGACCATGATTCAGACAAATGTTTAGAGATTTAGCAACATTTAGGAAATCATGCAGAAGTTTTGCTTTCTTTTTTCTCTGCTTTCTTTTCCCTGTGGTCACCTTTTTTACTAAATTTAAAGTGGCTTTATATTTAAATTCCTGTTTATGCAAAAAGGAATGCAATAGAAAACTAACCTTTCAGTTTTGTGATAATAATATGATGCTATTCAGTATAAGATTTCCTTCTGACATAAATAACCTTAAAGTATTTATTCCAAACCTATAGTGTGGCAAAAATAAATTTAATCATATATGATTATAAATATGGGGTTTAGACATTTATTAAAATGTCTCCTATTTTTGTGAACTGCAGAGATGTTTTGATGAACCTGATTTTCAAGAAGGTTAGGCTAATTACTATGTATGTGATCACCTCTACTCAGCAGTAGTGAGACACATCTGGCTTGCTGGGTCCAGTTCTGGGCTCCCCAGTGCAAGACTGGCTTGAACTTACTGGAATGAATCCAGTGCAGGGCCACAAATGTGAGTAAGGGACTGGTGTATCTGACGTGAGAAGAGGCCTGAGAGCACCTTGGGAAGAGGAGGTTCAAGGGAATCATATCCATGTGGATAAATACCTGATGGGAGGCAACGCAGAAGACAGAGTCAGGCTTTTCTCAGTGGTAACCAGTGAATGAACTTGAAGTGATGGGCAAAAACAGGAAAAATACTTCAATCAATCATGAGGGTGGCTGAACACTGGCGTAGGCTGCCTGGAGATGCTGTGAAGTCTCCGTGCTTGGAAGTGTTCAAAATGCAACTGGGCACAGTCATGAACAACCTGCTCTAGCTCACCCTGCTTTAACCAGATGGCTGAGTTCAACAGTCTCCAGAGGTGCCTTCCAACCTCAGCTGTTCTGTGATTCTGCAATACTTCAATTTATCTAGGTCTTAGGCTTTATGCAATCATACTAATAGTGCTTATCAACCTTGGAAAGAAATGAGCAGTACAAGCTCTCTGGAAAACGTCCATTCCTTTGTCTAATTATTTGGAGAGAATCTGGGAGAGCATTTTCCAAGTAATCTCCATTTTGATGCTGTGACAGTCTTCGGTAAACTCTGCTATGCTCAGTAGTTCATGTGCATAGTAGAGGCTTTCCACTCCATATGTCGCTGTATACTTGCAGAGGAACCAAAAAGGTGCACACAACTTGATTACTAAGGGTTTGCAGCTCATCCTATTTGATGCCTGTGCAAAATTTCTAGGAGACTCTAAGCAATCTTCCCATACACAAACTTGCACATCCTGTTCAAGGGCCAGATGCCTTTGCTAGCTGTCCCAAAGACAGCAAGTGAGGCTGAGCTCCAAACAGTACCACTGGTGCAGCCCTGTGTCTGTGCTGGCTCCGCAAGCTGGCGTCCTGTTGGCACCTTTAGAAAGTTAGGTCCTGGCTCTCTTGGCATCTCCGCTAATTACCCATTGACAACCCAAATCTCACTTGTCTCTGACTTGGCATCATGAAAGTGACACTAGTGGGCATGTAAAACATTTGTTTGGAATTAAAATGTTATGAAGACAAATACAGGAAGATCTTTCAACAAATTGCAGTTTAATTGCTATGATCATGTCCCAGACTGGTGTGATTCAGCATTGTGGTACTTTCTTTAAATCATTACTTCCTATTTTTTTAAAATACAAGAACAGTCAGTTGAATTAAAGAAAAATAGATAATTTGATTCATGATTATTGCAGCCATATTACAAATGGTTTTAATTTCTTTTACTTAACAAGTACAAGGATTTTGGGTCTAAAATTAAGGTGAGTGACTTATCACACTGGCAGTGAATAATTTTCATATCTGTTTATGTGTTTCTGCACTAGACTGCAGCCCAAGTCCTGCTCAGCTTGGCTGAGTGCTCACTTTTAATCAACAGCCTGTTTATGGGGCATAGTAATACTGAGGTATGTTGGGTCGAACATACACTTCTTCTTTCTGTGTTGAACATATACTTCTTCTTTCTGTGTCATCTTTGGTGCTTCCTCCTTGAAATATTCACTGAAGTGAAACATATGAGAATGTGGTACAATTTGACATGTGTATGTTGAAGCAAAGTAATCAATTAATCTGTATGAAGTGATAACCTAATATTCTCAGAAAGCTTCAGCAGTAGTAAATAAATCTTAATAGTTTGTTGAGCTTTTATAGCCAGAGCTGAGGGTTAAGCCTATTTTCACAACGCTGTTTTAGGGACTGGCCTTCTTAATGAGTGTCAGTTTTTCAGTTTGTAGAAATGCTGCTTATAAGCCAGAAACCCATAGACCTGGGTTTAACACAGAGATTAAGGCTCCATTACTGATCACTCTGTGGGTCGTTGTTTTTTTTTGAAAAATCAAAGAGTGAAAAGAAGCAGAAGCCAAATTCAGATCACACAATTTTAAGCTGCGTGTATTCCTGCCAGCAATATTTATAGCTGTTGAGATGTGAGCAGGCAGCTAAGTCCAATTTGAATGAAACTGGAAGCTGTAAGAACTGGAAACATCATTTGTATTCCCTCTCACAGTTGTATGGCTACCTCTAAATACAAATACATATGCAAATGCTTTAAAGCAGGGCTTAGGTATATGATTGAAATCTCTGTCTGATCAAGAATGCAGACAGTTACATAATTTGTTCACAAAATCAAGTTACACACCTGAGGTTTTTGCAAACATATGTGCTGCTAACATTTCAATATGGGCTCCTTAAAACAATTTTCTTCTAGTCTCCCCCATCAGTTTCCCCTATGCATAGAGAAAAACTTGACCAATTTCATATTAAATGGTTTACCTGCCAACATTTGTGCTTGCCTTTTAGAAACAACAATTTTGTGACTTTATTGAGCATCATGGCTGTAGTGATGACACCAAACATAGCTGCCTACTCCCAAATCTAAGCCCAAGAAACCTATTAAGCAATTTTTTTTCCCCAGAGCCACAGAACTGTGGACTCTGGCAGCTCAGGACCAGAACAAAGTCAGTGATATTATGTTGGGATGCTCAGATCTTTGTTTTGTGAGCCTCGCTTTGGTGTCCCAACAACCATGTCTCACCAACTGTGTAGGGAGACCAGATTCTGGACAAAAAGAGCTCTGAAGCTTTTTTCTTTCCTGGATTAACGTGCTGAAGTATGTGGCATCTATAAAGTCCTGTGCTACGTGAAAGAGGATGAGGGGGCAGGACCTTATAGGCCTAGAGGAGGAGCCATAAGTGCTCTCCTGTGATAGACACAGACATTCACCCCTCCCCCCGCAAATACAATGTGACAACACTGCAAACCAGTTTTGCCCTCCAGAGATATTAATAAATTAATTTCTGCCAAAGATTTAGCACTATTCAGGGATGAAGTGAAGTCATCTGGAGCTAGTGGATATCAGATCAGCTTTTCATTTCTTTTGGTGACATCATTTGAAGAAAGAGCAGCTGAGGGCTCTCAGTGAATGCAAGACAGAGTATTCTTCCTTATCATTCTTCCTCATTCTGAATGTCATCATCAAGCAAGTGGAGGAAAAGAAGGTTATCACGAGTAGTCAACATGGATTCACCAAAGGGAAATCATGCTTGACCAATCTGATAGCTTTCTACCATGGCATGACTGGCTGGGTAGATGAAGGGAGAGCAGTGGATGTTGTCCACCTTGACTTCAGCAAGGCTTTGTACACAGTCACTCATAACATCCTCCTAGGGAAGCTCAGGAAGTGTGGGCTGGATGAGTGGTCGGTGAGGTGGATTGAGAACTGGCTGAATGGCAGAACTCAGAGGGTTGTCACGAGCGGCGCGGAGTCTAGTTGGAGGCCTGTAACTAGTGGTGTCCCTCAGGGGTCAGTACTTGGCCCAGCCTTCTTTAACTTCTTAATCAATGACCTGGATGAAGAGTTAGAATGTACCCTCAGCAAGTTTGCGGATGACACCAAACTGGGAGGTGTGGTAGATACACCAGAAGGCTGTGCTGCCATTCAGCGAGACCTGGACAGGCTGGAGAGTTGGGCGCAGAGGACCCTGATGAAGTTTATCAAGGGCAAGTACAGGGTCCTGCACCTGGAGAGGAACAACCCAATGTACCAGTACAGGCTCAGGGTTGACCTGCTGGAGAGCAGCTCTGAGGAGAGGGACCTGGGAGTACTGATGTACAACAAGTTGACCATGAGCCAGCAGTGTGCCCTTGTTGCCAAGAAGACCAGTGGTATCGTGGGGTGCATTAAAAGTGTGTCCAGCAGGTCGAGGGAGGTTATGCTCTCCCTCTGCTCTGCCCTAGTGAGGCCCCATCTGGAATATTGCATCCACTTCTGGGCTCCTCAGTTCAAGAAAGATGAAGAACTACTGAAGAGAGTCCAACAGAGGGCTACGAGGATGGTGAGGGGACTGGAGCATCTCTCCTGTGAGGAAAAGCTGAGGGAGCTGGGCTTGTTTAGCCTGAAGAAGAGAAGGCTGAGGGGACCCTATAAATGCCTATAAATATCTTAAGGGTGGGTGTCAGGAGGATGGGGCCAAGCTCTTTTCAGTGGTGCCCAGCGACAGGACAAGGGGCAATGGGCACAAACTGAAGCATAGGAAGTTCCAGCTGAACACAAGGAAGAACGTCTTTGAGGGTGACGGAGCACTGGAATAGGCTGCCCAGGGGGGTTGTGGAGTCTCCTTCTCTGGAGATATTCAAAACCCGCTTGAACGAGTTCCTGTGCAGCCTGGTTTAAGTGACCCTGCTTTGGCAGGGGGGTTGGACTAGATGTTCCCCAGAGGTACCTTCCAAACCCTACCATTCTGTGATTCTGTGATCCTGTGATTCTACGATTATGAGCCCTACCAGAAAAGCATGGGGAAATATCATTTTGTCTGGACTAGCCTCGACCGTAGGAAGTCCTTAAGTTGTGCGTAAGATTGGTGGATAAGGTAGGAAGATAGATAAGCACTTATCAGTGAAAGGAGATTTGTCTCATTGAAAAGTGCATCCCTACTTGTCTGATGGCAAGAATCACAGAATCACAGAATCACAGAATGGTAGGCGTTGGAAGGGATCTCTGTGGGTCATCTAGTCCAACCCTCCTGCCGAAGTAGGGTCACCTACAGTAGGCTGTAGAGGACCTTGTCCAGGCGGGTCTTGAATATCTTCAGAGAAG
>Ga0065711_1034548_pt1 | contig 23580 bp, 19 predicted proteins | sample Hoacrofraction12_FD_59098 | JGI IMG/M metagenome (GOLD analysis project Ga0065711, IMG submission 59098) | Hoatzin crop microbial communities from Cojedes, Venezuela - Epithelial fraction 12 v2 (version 2) | ecosystem: Host-associated > Birds > Digestive system > Esophagus > Crop | place...
GACCTTGTCCAGGTGGGTCTTGAATATCTCCAGAGAAGGAGACTCCACAGCCTCCCTGGGCAGCCTGTTCCAGTGCTCCGTCACCCTCAGAGGGAAGAAGTTCTTCCTCGTGCTCAGACGGAACTTCCTGTGCCTCAGTTTGTGCCCATTGCCCCTTGTCCTGTCACTGGGCACCACTGAAAAGAGCTTGGCCCCATCCTCCTGACACCCACCCTTCTCCTGTGTTGTACACAAATGGAATAACTAACAGCCTTGGGAGAACATCAAAGTCTTCCCCAGGCACTCAGTTGACCTTGTTCAAGCCATAAGCACTCTGGTTTGCACCATTGCAGAGCACCTCCAACAACAACAGAATAGCAGCTGAGTCTACAGGACAGCCAATAATAAACAGCAATGTATCTGTGAGTCCATCATATCTTATTCTCTTATTTACTGTAAATGGATAATTGCAAAAGTGGAGAGCAGCTTCAGAGCTGAGGCTGCACTGGGGCTTCCACTTGAAGCCAGGGCTCTGCCTCTTGGTTGTTTAGTAATTTTATAATAAAACTCAAGAGATTTTGTGGTTCCATTGTTAGCTGGAAATGAATGCAAGGCAGGAAATGAGGAAGGGCTTTGCTCTGACAGTCGATTCCTCTGAATTTTGCATGAGTGATGGAAGAATAATTGGTCCAGAATTTAGAATGCCATCACAAAAGACTGTACTACAGGCAGTGAGCCTGTCTGCAGGGCACAGGAGAGACAACCAGCCCCTTTCTTCCCCCAGACTGCTAGCCTGGAAAGTAAGGTTCTGTGCTGACCTGCTGCGCAGCTGACCATGGTACAAGCATCTTCCATGTGGCCTTCTGTTAACAGCAATGCCAGTTCCAGCGATGAGTGTTTTGCAGGATGGACACCTGACTGCTACTAGCGCAGCTGTGACCTCCACATCGTTGCACAAAGGCCATCGGCTTGGGATGGCTGCTGTTCCCTGTCAGCCCAGGGCACGCTGCAACGATTTGAGAGATGAAAGGTTCGATACCCCAACCCCAGGCTCCCTTCAACTCGGCCCTTTGTCCCGTGGATGTATCAATACAACAAATGATCCACGCTTCAGTGAATCGGCACAAATGTGCTACGCAGAAAAGCAGCTTGAAGCTCAAAGAGCAAAATTTGCCGCTAAAGACACTAATGACTCAGCCTGGTTACTCTGAAAGCAGCTTTTGTGGGTGGTAAGAAATGGATGCAGGCACCGTAGAGCCTGGCAATGATGAAAAATAACCCAATACGCTCCAAGTGTTTGTGCTTGATATGGAGAAGAATAGAATTTTTGCACATTTTTCCCACATTTCTGCAAGATTCAGTTATTATAGAGCCAAACTCTGATGAGAACTGAGGTTTATAGCCTTCTGTTACAGGAATTAATGTTATTTTTAAACGTTGGGTCGAGTCAAATTGGGAGCAACTTGTAAAAGCAGCCTATAGGGTTGGAGTTGCCATTTTTTGTGTATTCTGAAAGAAACGACGCACTGCAATTCTACTGGATGTTCGCTATACGCTATACAGAGACTGCCCCTGGCCTGAAGAATTTGCAGAGCAAATAAATGCAAACAGAGCAAAATAAATGAAACAAGAGAAGGTCAGATGAACATGGGAAGATTAATGGTAGTGAGATGGGGGGAATGTTGCTAGGAGGTGGCAGCTGTATGGGAGGAAGTTAGAGCTAAATCCTGGGGGCTGGAGGCAGGACAACCAGATTTCAGTAAAAATACTGGAACCACAGGAGGAGCAAGAGATGGTTTTCTGAAACATTTTTCACTCTACTCCTCTTCCCCTCCCACATGTGCTCAAACTGAACCAGACTTGTCCACAGACACAAGGGCCTTTTCCTTCCTCCTAGCACTTGCACATCAGCATCTTGTAATGGTTGAGAGGGGCTGCACCAGCCTTGCACAAAGCTCCAGGATTTCAGTTTACCTAGGGTCTGCTATCAGGCAAAAGATCCCTCCGTCTGCACGGGGGCTACAGCACAAAACAACCTGGCACATCCTTTGTGCGCAGCCTGGAGCCATCACAGGCATCTTGGATGGGTCCCACAGAGCATCCCTGTAACCAATGTAGCACCTCAAAGGTGGCAACTGTGGCCTCTACAGAAAGCCTGACCAAGAAAGATCACGGAGCGAGGCTTCATTTTGTGATCCTTGGCTGTAAATTTACACTTTCCAAAGATGTTCAAATCCCACTGAAAACATAAAGGAAACACAGCTGAAAATTGCTGGCTGCTGAGTGATTGCAGTCTGAAGAATCCTCCACGTATAAAGGAGGGAAAATATTCTTCACTGAAAGCTTATGGATCTCACCAACCCAGTGATGAGCTTTGGGGGTCAAGCAATTTCATCTTTCACAGAAGCCCAGGAAGAAAATGACTCCTCTGCAAAAAAAAAAAAAGAACAAACTACAAATACCCATTCAGTCAGTGCCAGAAGGGCTGTATGGGCTCAGTGCACTTGACGTGTTTAACTGCTGCAGTGAAGCAAGAGTTGGCTCCTGCTAAGTACTGGCAAAAAACTTTCCCTGGCATCCACTTGTACTGCCAGAGCTCAGCGCAGAGGTTTCCATTTCCAGTCCTGGGGGATGCAAGGGCGAGATGGGGCGTAGAGCTGGGCCGAAGCAGGGAGCTGGCATGCAAAGTCCCCACCCTGCAGAGATTATTTTCTTTTCCAACATATCTATAAAATCTGTTACGTGGGGACTTCTTTTATTTTTTTCATTTTTGCAATTGCATTTTGTATTAAAAATAGACATTTTGATGTTGTTACAGTACTCATTAGCAGAGGTTGTTAATAGCTTGCAGCACCTCAGGCATGACAAAGTTAGATGGAAGACTCAGTGTCCCCAGCATCCCTGTCCCGGGGTCTGCGGATGTGGACACATTTGAGACGGTCTAATCCAGCTCTCATGCAGCAGGTAGTTGCCATCCACTTACTGCAGCTCACTCCCATTTAGTGGGAATTTTGCCTTTTTCTTTGATAGGAAACACCCCCCGGCTATCAGTCTGGGTCTTCACGTCGCATGAAGCACCAAGTGAGATATTTCAATTAAATAAAAAATGACATGTGGGAGGTTTGTGTCTCAGAGGGAAGGAGGAGATGCAGTCCTGGGATATGAGGCTTGCTATACCTCACCACCCTTGTGAGTGCGATACAGCCGGGGAGACCCTGTGCGATTATTTGAGGTCTGATTGCAAACTTATTCCATCACAGACGGCTGAGCGGTCTGCGCTCAACTCACGGGTCGTCATCTCATTCTTGTGCCGTGCTGGGTATAAACAGCAGGAAGAGCAGAAACATTAGGATCTGCCTTATTTGAGCAAACTTTGACTGCTTTGGACAAAGCGATGGAGAATATTTTGCAGGGAACAATCCTGTGGGTGGAAGGGATGATCTCATAGGTCTTTTCCATCAGTGATTTCCAGGATTTTTGTGCCTCTGACACAAAACCCCAAAATAGCAACATTAGTCTAGGTCAAGATAACACTAAAAGCTTGTGTTTAGTTTTGCTTCTGGCCAGGAGTAGATGTGCTATACAGAGGCTGCATGAGTCACTCCCAGATGCTATATACCACACTCCGAGCAAGTCCCGGGACGAGGGCTTTACATCGGGCTGATGGGAACCCACGGCATGCAACACAGTGACCATAGGTATAAACACCAGCACAGACACGGCACAAGCAGGAAAACCCCTTGACAAAATGAGGACTTAGCAAAGCCTTCATCCTGCCATGATCTCCCTCAATAACTGCTCCTACAATTTCTGACAGCTTTGGGAAAGCACAGGCACGTGCATGGGCTTGAGCCCCAACCTCATCAACCTGAGAGTGCCACAAGCCTGGTTCCTGCATCCAACACCAAAGGCTTAGAAACACTCATCTTACTTACAAATAACCTCATAAGCAAAGTCATGGGAAATACGTGCGCACTTCACCTCACCTATCCCAGCTTAATCACCTCTCCTCTCTGGCTAAGCTCATTTCCCAGCTATTGCCTCTGGTTAAGAGGACACCCATGGCCCCTACAAGAGCACGGCCGAGGAGAGGGGACTTGTTGAACCACAGCAGCCTGACTTTATGTACAATAAACCGCTTTACTTTGCAGCATCTCACATTATTTACCCACCAAACGGGCAACAAGGGATACTTGCTTTTGCCATGCACTGAAACTTAATGAAGGCACGTCTCCAAAGCACTCAAGAAAGCACCGCAGCACATCACACAACGGTAGTCACTGGAGAGCCGTGCCCCGGTGGATTGTGCATCTCAGGTCATTAACTAATCCCCTCCGTATGTACAAATAACTCTTATTATTATGAAAGGAGTTACAGACACATCAAGGGAAAACCAGACCCCTCAGGGATCAGTAACTGCCGTCTCACTGCAGTCTTGTGGCTAATACAAATGACAAACATTAGAGGGGATTGAGGCAGATCAAACAAACCTAGCCTTCGAGTGCAGCCACCGAGAAAGCCAGAGAAAGCTCAGTGGGTTTTCTTAGACACCGTGCAAATGCTTCCCTGAACGTACACAAATGAGAAAAATGTTTATTGAAATCATTAATCCACGTACATGATAAAAATGCACTTTTACCATCTGGCTTCAGTCGGTGTGTTTATTACCAGGGGATTTGAGGCAGCACCAGCACTGCCCACTCCTGTGATTCCTGGTCCTTTTCCAAACGCCCTGGCTCCCAGGGCCAGCCATCCAGAGAGGCTTTCCGAGAGGGACAGGGTGGGGAATGGGGTGCTGCTTTCTTTTTTCTTTTTCGGATAAGTTTCTGACCTCCACTGAAAAAAATTTAAAGCATGGAAATCTAAGTTCCATAGCCTAGAAAGTTGATTTGAATATTAAAAACTAAGATCTTTTTTTTTTTACGTTGTGCAACTTTGAAGGCATGAGTCTGAATATTAAGGATTGCCGTAAAGAATGCCCTGGAAAAAACTTCCATTATTTTTCTTTTTCTCTTTATTTTTCTTCTTTTTTTTTTTTTTTTTTAGAGAGAGGAGCCTTACAAGCGGTATCTTTCTCAGTGGTCCGGTTTGATTTTGGGCTGGATCCTAAGGTTGACAGGGCTAGCAGCTGAGTTCTGCTTGTAGTCCATCCTTTATCATTACATCTAAACATGATATCACATGCTATGGGCAGTGGCGGACTCACCACCACAGAGATACAGGGCTCATTTTCCTATCAGCCGTTTTGTGTTTCAACAGCCCACAAACACAATATTGCATTTCCACCTAATGCTGACTCACCGCTTGACTTGTTTGCAGCCCCAGAGGCTCAGCACTAAACCCTTCACGCTCCCTAATGCCCCGGTGCAGGAGAAGCCAGCACCAACACCCATGGCAGACAAGAAGGACACCCAACAAGACCCAACATTGATCTGGCAGCTTTGCCCCAGGCTGCCAGTCACTGGCAGCTGGCAGACTTGCTTTTGAGTCATCCCTGCGCTTTACATACAACATACAGGCTGATGCAAATTTATGTAACTGCACACCCATCGGGTTTAGTCACCCTGTTGTCATGGCATAGACCTCCCCAGAACACAAACCCTTCTACGTGCTCTGGAAAATCCATGCAGCTCAGAAAGTCAGGGCTGGGGTCCAGCTCACCCCATCCCAGGTACAAAGGCAGCACACGGACTATTTTTGCTGGGGGTAAGAGGGTTAAGTCCAGAAACGGGCTTACTCCAAACACGTTCCCCAGATTGTTTTGAGGATTGAGAGGAAAACAAGTATTCCTTAGAGAAAGGCTGCAAATTCGTATCACTGTTTGCTAAATGACCTCTGCAAGAGATCTTAATCTGGCTTTTAATAGGTTTGACAAAGAAATCTCATATGTGGGTGCCAAGGCCAAGTTGGAGGGGGAATTAAAACCCACCTCATACAAACAGGCAGGGGGATCCCTGGAGATCCTCCTGCCTTTGGAGATACCGCAGTCTTTTCATTTATGAAATACATTCATCCTTGGGGACCTAAGCTTACCAACCACCGTTCAGGTGAACATCTGCCAGACCTGTGGTTGCGATTCAACAGGGGAAACACTCAGCAAAGCCACATATTGAGTGATGGAGACCCCAGGACTTTTCTGTGTGCCCATCTCCAACTGCAGTCTCCAGAGCTGGGGAGACACCAGCCCCCAGCTCTGCTGAGCAAAGCTCAGGCTTGCTAAGGCACAACTTGTATTGCACAAAACAGCATGGCTGAGTTTCTTTTTCTAGGGGCAGAAAATATTTTTCTTCCAACATCCTCTGTAACACTTCCTCTACTGAATGCATATTTCAAGCTCCTGGCTTAGTGTAAATCTTCGCAGCTCCATAGGGAATGGGAGCATTATATTGGCTCACATCAGCCTCTTCTGTCTTGAGGAAACCAAGTTTGGGTAATTATAATTTGCCTAATTAAACTCACCTTGTTCTTTCATTGGAAGATGAAGTTTTTCATCTCTTGCCACAACCTAGAGATAAGCAGGGCAGTGTTAAACATCTGCCTCCAGTGCACTGGGCTGAATTCCTGTGCTGGACAAAGCAAATCTTGTACATAACCTGGGACAGATGTAGCCATCAGATTCAATTCTAGATCCTATGTTCACGTTTCCAGTTCTGTGTGCTACATGTGGTTCCTCTGTAGTCTTAAGAGACTACCAATTAATTAAACAGTCCCCCGACTCTATCCCTGGGCCAGAGGTACCATTTCGTTTTACAGTCTGGGCACAAGGCATAAAGAAACTGAGATTTGCTGTATCCCCCACAGGATTTCAAAGTGTAAATCCTACAGACTCGTGTTGGTGCTCCCAGATCAGGTGATATCTTCAGTCCCACAAAGCCTTTTCTCAGTGTGTCCAACTGAATTCATGGCGGAGCCATTACCACCATCCAAGTCATCCACAACCTGGGCCTGAGAAGTGATGACAGAACCACCTCCAAAACTGAAGTTAGATGAGTAAGCAGCATCCACAGTAGAAGGCTCTATATAAACAGATACTGTGACACATTGCATTCTGGAGGGTGACAATCCTTCTCCATGGTCAGGACATAGTTAGAAGATGGGGGTTGCACCGTTTGCTGCATCCTCTGCTTTCGAGGCATAGCCTGCAGCTCTCCGCAGAACCACAGTGCAGCAGCCTCTACAGACATGGTGGCTTTGCATGGGAACAACTCCTGGGGTGAGTAGAGGACCCCATCCCCATGGTGGAATGCAAACAGGCCTCCCCTTCCTTACCAGAGCTGAACACATGTCCTAGATTTGATGCACACTGCGCTCTTCAAACTCTCATTCATACGGCTCTTTCCCCAAAACAGAGCCACTGTGACGCATTCTTGAGAGCAGGGCCCTGGTGTTATGTGCATTGTGGAACAAGAGGTACCCACCACAGGGTGCATACACCCACGATGCACAGATTGACCCACAGAGGCTGTGTGCAGGCAAACTACAATGCAGCATCGCTGCCCTGCGATGTGTGGAGGACATGGGTCCAGGGATGGCCATGCGGGAGACACCAGCAGCAGACAGGGAATCCCTTCTGCCCCCGTGGGAGTGATAATTTTTGTGTGCATTTCTCAGGGCAGCTCAGAAAAGCACACAAAAATGAAGGTGCCCTTGGGAGAAGATGAGATGCCAGAGCAAACCAGAGCCTCACTGGGTCAAAGTTGTGGAGTCTGCTTATGCGACAATCTGATCCTATGGTAAAGCAGGAAGAAACGCCACGCTTGCATGATTCGTTAGTTTATTATAAGCAAGCTGACTCTTACAGGAGGGCTTCCACCAAAAGCCAGACAGCTGACGAAGGTCTACAGGCAGCCAGATACCACAGACTCAGCACCCGGGGTCAGCGACAGCATGCAGGTTACAGGGAGTCAGGAGGCCTCCCGCCCCCTCAACAGAGCTGGGACCATCAAAGCTGGGCTCCTACAGCCTCTAAGGATACCCCCAACCTCAGCATCTCAGCCTCTGCAGGGAGTAAGCCTTGCCAACACAAATGGCTGTAAACTGAGGGGAGGAAAGTGAAAACAACAGGGAAAGCCAAGGGAAAATGCTGTTTTCTGGTGGCTTTCCATCCCCATCTGTTTGCCCTGATCAAACCCAGAGAGAGTCAAGTGCGAAATGAGATGCCTTTCACCTGGAAAGACACGTCAGAACATTGTAATGCCAATAAAAACACACTCATACCCACATCTACTCTTTCTCTCTTGCGCTTGCTGGCCAGTGACCTCCAAGCTGACCCTAGCATCACACCAGCAATGGCCAGTAGTGCTGCTGTTCTCCTGCTCTACATAACAAGCAACTACTGAGGCCATCCACCACCTCCACAGCCACAAAGCTGTGGGGTCTCTTCCGTAGCTTGGTCTTGGTCATCCTGAAATGCCATCCCTGTCCTAGCCACTGTGAACAACCCTTCACAATGTTGGTCTCCTGCTTCCCAACATGGTTGCTAAGCTGCACCAGAGCCCACAATCCTTTCTTTGCTGTTCTCTATTAGCACACCCTATTAAGAGCTTTCTTGTCAGGAAATTGCTTTCCTATCTGTATTAAAATTAGCTTGGGGGTGGGCGGATTTCTAATGGCTTCGCATTAGGCAGGATTCATATGTTTGCTTTTCAGATTAGACTGAGCATCAAAACAGTTTGTTTTAGGAGCCTCTAGAGCACCTAGTCAGCATGGTACCAAAATCCTGACTTATTAAGGAATCAGCCAATTCCCCTTTACTACACAACCACATATACTGTATGTATGCACTGTAGTCTAGTGTGGGGGCAAATGGACCTGAATGCACACCACACTGGCCTCTACAAATGCAGCAGAATTACCCCCATAATACATACCTCTCGTTTTCCCTCAGCCAGCCCCACACCAGGGCTCTGCGACTCTGTCTCCATGATCTTCTTTCCCACTCTACCCTGTCCACACACTATCTCCACCCTACCTGGGGTGTTGCAATTACCGCCATGCTGTCCTAAATGCTCTGTCCTTCTCATATCGATAAACAGGGCTCTTTTCACAGCCTTTCTCCTACCACCTCCATCCTCATTTCTTTTCTGTCCTTTAGGGAAATAAGAGCAGTAATATTTTAATTTGCATGGGGCTGTTTTGTAAAGTAAAGCTGATGAGAAGGCAAATTATGCCGCAAGGCGTCAACAGCTGCCATCCTCTAGTATTTTAATTGTTAGATACAGACTGACTGCTGGCCGGTCACAGATTACAGAAGCTCCATGCATGTTCCCATTGACCCCTTTTGATTGTTTTCCTTCACAATCACTAGATTTCCGCATACTTAAAAGATGGTCTTGGCTTGGAACAATACAGCTTCAGAAGTTATGAGAGCAGAAGATAGCAACACAGACCCAGAAATGCCATCAAGGTGAGGGTTTCACATTAGGAAAATCAAAAAAAGTCATATTGTGTGAGATCAGTGGTTCATCCAGCCCAGGACTGTCCCCAGCAGAGATGCTCTTCAGGGACAGCAGGTGAGCCTGGTCTCTGCCTTCAGTCTCTTCCACTCTTACTCTTCCAGTACCTGGATTTCTTGGTTACAGGACATTACCAGGAATATCCCTGTACTCCTAGTATCATAGACCTGTTGTCATTGAATTGGTCTAATTCTCTGTTGAACCTGCTGATATCAGCAGGTTTGCCGCCTCCTGGGACAACACACTCCAGAAGCTCACCACCTGCCAAGTACAAAAAATACCTTCTTTCATCTGGATTACTTTCTTTCCTTTCTTACTTTCAGCTGGATACTTTCTTTTCAGTTAGATTAGAGTCACTGGATATTAATCCAACCACTTGCTGGTTTCAACACACCCCCCACTTGCCCTCCCCTCTCCCTGCTGAAGTCCTAGCCCATGCAATGTCCTCATAAGGAGGTCCTCCATCGCTTCAGTCATTTTAGCTCCTCTCTGGACCTCTTCTACCTCCGTCCTGAACTGCACACAGCATTGCCCTGCCATGGGTGTACCAAACCTTCCTACAGCGGCAATGTGACACCCCACACCTTGTTCTCAGCACCCTCCCTGACCACACATAGGGGCTGGTTTCCTTTTTTAGATGTCACTGTACACAGAGTGGGTAACTGCAAACGACTGCCAACCATGACTCCAAGATCTCTCCCCCAGGATGTAATTCCCAGTTCTGGAGTTCAACATCGTGAAGGCTTGGTTTTATTTTGTCTTGATGGATTACCTTACATTTATCTACACAGAAGCTCATGTGCCCCCTGTTTGACACTCAGTCATTTTTATGAGGTCTTTCTGGAGTTCCTCACCATCTGCGTGGCATCTGACTACCCAAAGCAGCTTGGCATCATCTGCAAACCCAATTTTCTGTTTACATTTGACCTGCCATGTTTTACAGCCTTTCCATTCTCTTCATTTGAACAAATTTTCCATTTCTCAGATGCCAGCCATCTCCTGTGTGATGTTCTTTAACTTTCCTACTGAGTCTGCAGGGGATTTGGGCAACAACTTTGTTTTCTTTTCTAATCGCAGCACACTTTTTATCTTAGCTTCTAATACACCATTAACAACCTCCAGGCTGCATGCAGGTTTCTTGCTTTTTGAACTGCTCCTTTTAAAGTTGCTCTCATATTTACCTTGCCACTCTCTTGAAACCAAATATCCACAGATGGGATTTATGTGCCCTGCTTTTTCCTGCTGCGATGTTAAATCTAATTGTGTTGCACTTGCTACTAGTGAGCTCTCCTGCTAATGCCTCTTGGACCAGGTCCTGCGCACCACTTCAGGCCAAATCCAGAATAGCATCTTTACTTACAGGATCTAGGATTAATCGTTCTAGGAAGCAACTATTTACTCCACCCAAAACTTTCTCACTACTTCTCATCCTGATGAGGCATTGACCCAATCTATGTATGGATAGTCGAAATCTGCTGCTATTAATACCTGTCCTAAATTTGCTACTTCTTTAATCTCACCTGATATTTCCTGCTTTGGGGGGGTCAGTACTACAATGCTAGTACTACACTTATTATTAGAGTCAGGATTTCCACCCACTAAGACACTATAGTGCTTCTGTTTTCCCGTCACACTTCTACGCTGCTGCACTTTGTATTATCCTTCACTCGCACTGTCACTCCGCCTATACATCCTACTCCGGTATTCCTATAAAGCTGGTAGCTTGGCAACACTGCATCTCTCCAACTACCTCCTTTCCACCAGGTCCCTGAGGTACCTTCTGCGCCACGGCTGTCACTAGACACCCAGCCTGCTGGTTCCCCTAATTTATTTTTTCACGGTTCCAGCACTTGGGTACAAGCACTTGTACATTTTGTCTTCGCTGCAGCACCTAATACTGTGCACATGACTCAACTGCTTTTGTAGGCAGTTTGATTTGCCTTTCCCATTTGCTCTAGTTTTGCTCTGCGCAGCCCTCCCGGACTTTCTGAATGTGCATCAACCACACCCAGCTCACAGGTTGCACCAGTCCAAGCCAGGTGCTTCTCTGCACCTTCTTCCGGCTCCCAGTTTCAATGTTGAATGCTCCTCTATGACCTTTTTATTTTTCAATGCCAGTAGTCTTGCTCTAAATCCTAATCTGTTGACAAAGATACGGCCCATCGACAGGTTCTTCCTGTACCCAGAAGCTCTCCAGTTCCTGAAGACCCTAAGTGTACACCTGACTGCGCCATCTCATCCAAGCATTGAGACTACAGATTTTTGCCCACCTCTCCAGCCTCAACTGTGGCATTGGCAGTATCTTAGAAAGTGCTACCATGGAGATCCTGGACTTCAGTTTCCCACATAGCAACCTGAATTTATCCTGCAGAACATCTCTCCCACGCTTCCCCGTGTCCCCAAGACCAGCACGGACTATCTGCTCCTCCCCTGCATCAAGCAAGAACTCACCTAGACACCCATAATATCTACCCTTGCGCCCCACAGGCATGTTCCCATGGCAATCTTCTCAGGTGTGTCTGTGTCAAACCCAGCTTCCTCTACATCTGATAGCTACATCTGCCACTGCCATCACTTGCTTCTTCCAACCCCGGGAGATCCCCTCTGCCTACAGAACAATGTTGGTACAAGAAGACACACACATGAAGAGGAGGTAACACCTGAGAGGTGAGGTCCTTCCACACCAGCAGAGCATCCTCCCCCCCTGAAGGCTCCTACAGTAATGGAAAATGGCACACCAACACCCCCTTTTCACCTCTCTGACCTTGTAATTACAACATTCTGGGTTTCTCATGCATTTATTCCCTCTATTATTATATTTTTTATATCTTTATCAATCATTATGGTTAGATACAGGACTAAAGTACCAAAGCCTAGGTCTAAATTCACATCTAGACCCAGCAGAAGAGCTATACTGCCTAATTTAAAGCCAGTTCTGAATTCATATTCAAATTTCCCCAAAGGTCAGACAGATTTGAAACCATTACTGCTATTTAATGCACTTATCCAGGAAGGAAGACTATTTAGAGTGGGTATATTATTCTACATTTTCTCATTATGTACAGCTGCCAAATGCAGTATAAGACAATAGCTCTGTACTCCATTTTTACCAATTCTGTATCACTTCAACTTTTTTCTCTACTGTCTTTCCAGGAGGAAAGAAAAAATAGGCCTCCTGTGATAGAAATTAGCTACATGATTTGTACCACTAGGCGACATCCAGCTACAACTTCAACAAACCGCACAGAATACACAGAATAGTTGAACTATAAGCGGAGACACTTAACCTGGGTATTGGAGCCAGGGGGCACAGAGATGGCTTTCCTATAGGTTTATAAAGTTGTAAAATACAATGTAGTTATGGACCACAGGCTGAGTATCTGTTCACTGAGGTGGATGGTAGGGGAAGCTCTCATCAGCGCTCTCCCAGTTCCAATCTTTAAGCACAGCTGAAAGTCTCTCCTTGCAGGCCTGGTCTTTGCAATCAAATTAAGCACTGTTAAGGGAGCAGCAGGACCGTAAATTATGCAATGGAGACCGAAAACAGACTCTAGATAGTAGCTTGCTCACCCACGACAACTTTATGCAGCATCTGCCAGGTGCCTGAGTTCATCCTAACATGAAGGAAACCTCTCTGACAGGTACCCATGACTTCTTCATTAAAAAAAAAGAAAAAAAAAAAAAACCACAAAAACCAGACCAAAATCAGCATTATCCATTCAGAAAATCCAGCATGTTTAAGGGAGAGTGAGCTACAGCATCCTCTAGCTTTTCCCAAGATGCTCTCCCAAACAGCACGTTTTGATGGTTAGTATAAAAGGAAAACCTGACTGAAGGGAAATCATCCAAAAGTCTGGGCATCATTGACAGACCCTTTAAGAGAAATGCATTAACACAGGAGCTACCAGACTTACATCATCAAAACTGTCAGCACCTCTCCTCCTCACAGTATTTTAGTGATCTGTCATATAATCCATAGAGACTTAAACCCCCACAATACAAGACATGCTTGGTTCTCTCCTAACAGAGTCCCTGGATACCAGAGGAGCAAGTTGCTTTATTTAAAATTCTGCTCAGCAAGTGGCTCTACAAAGCATGTTTGAGGAGGTAAAGAAACACTCTACCCAACTATGCAGAGTACTCCATGCTTCATGAAATGCACCTGCAACTAAAATCTCTGTAGCAGTCCCAACGAGACGAGAGAGAGTGACTCAAAGGATCTTGAAGCACTTCGGGGAGAAAAACAACAACCTGACTACATAAGTCACCAGCAAGTGACAGACCTCAACAGACAAGTCATTAACGACCCCAGTGACTGTCTCTGCCTATTAGTATAAGCTGCCTTAGGGGGAACAGAGCTGTAGGGAAGTCACAGAGATTAACTAAAAATAGTCAGAGCCACAGAGGAACAGTCTTGTTCCAAACTCTTTATGCAACTTAAGATAAAACCGACCCAGATGACCAGACGACCCATGTGTGAAGTAATTTGGCATCTCCTCATCACTAGGGAGGATGAACTCTGCTGCTGTTAAACAGACAGTAACTTTTGCACGCCACCGGGGTCCAGCCACGGTCTGGAGGGGGCCAGCTGGGGTAAAGAGTCTTGCCTCTTGTATACAACAGAAAATCTGTTGATTTAGAGAATCATTCATTGGTTTCAGTGGGGAGGGAGGTTAAAGCTTTATTTGTGATTCTCTAAAACCACTTGCTTTTAATTCACTGCCTAATCCTCAGGAGGCATGTAAACCAGACATTTTTTTACATAGAAATAAAAGAGGCCATTCAATTACACTCAGGCTGTGTTGAAAACAAATTGGAACAGTACGAAAGAGCAGACACTGCCAAATAAAGGAAATCTCTTCCAAGTGCAAGACTACCAGTTAAACACAGCCCAGAGAGCAGCCAAGGCCCACTCTTACAGGTGCCTCCCCTGTTCCCCATGTGCCGTGCACCCAAAAAGGACATCCGTGTTGTACATGTATGCGTGGATTACAATATGTTCAAGGAGTATAAATACATTGTATTTGCAGTAAGAGAGGGAGACCACGTCCAAGTCAAAAACACTGATGAGCCAAGAGCATCTGCTGGATTAAAACTCATCAGATCAAATATAAAGCATGAGCTAATTAAATATATGTCCAACTTCATAGTACTGTATGATACTACTGGGCATTTTTACAGATAACAAGACTAAGCAGAGTTACGGCTAGTGATTAAACATCTTCTGAATGCATATTAAAGGTCACATGCAGGGCTTAAGCCAGTCTTTGAAGCACAAGAAATCAAAAAGGACCTGCAGTAAGGTACAGGGAGGGATCATACCCCACACATCTGCTTTCTACACCTCCCTCCACAGCATTTGGTGCAGGCCACTGCCAGGATCCGGGACAGAGGAGAGACAATGCTGCTGAGGCTGCACTGGCAATGAAATTAATACATAAATAGCAACAGAAATCATTAGGAAATTATGCGCATGGGCAGGTCTTCACCTTTCCCTCCTCTCTCACTTGCTCATGCATACATATACAGCTTCCTTCCTACTGCAGCTGCAAGTACAGCTTCATACTTCATCACACCTTTAAACTTCTTTGATCTGTGTTTGAAAGGGGAAATTTAGGAGGATGCATCAGGGAGAAAATCCTTCTTGCCAAAGACTGCGGCCATTGCTCTTCTGAAAGGCCAAACTGCTGCCTCCACGACTGGAGTCAGACCGTTGCCACCATGAGCTTGCAGTCACGTGTTGTCTTTCTGCACAGGAACGACAGCTTCGCCCATTCCTTCTCGTCTGGTCTTTATCATCCTGGATGACAGGAGATGGTCAGCATGTGTCTCGTCAAGAAGCGCTCAACAATGCAGCATTATCTTATCAACTCAACGCACATAGCTCAGGAAGGCGAAACGGTTGGTATGAAAGCAAGAACAAGAATTGGGAATAAGGCCCCAGACTTTTCACTTCTACATGTGGCCCTGCAGGCTGAGACCATAGTGGGGAGGGGTGGCTTCTTTCTAGCAGTCCTGGAGAATGAGAAACATGGACCTCTAATCATGGGTTTGAGTGTCACAAAACTGGAAACCGCCCTGTGATGGTTTCGCTTCTGCACATTTCACTCGTTCTGTTTGCCACTGCAGCACTACAGTGGCTTCTGGCCAAATTCTGCTCTCACTTACACCACTGTAAAAACCAGAAGAATAAACTCCGTTAAAGTCAATAAGCTACAGTGAGATTAGGTGCTCATGTTTCGGAAACCAGCCAAAGTTATGCCCATACAACTGGGAGCAGAATATTTTCCTCGTGCACCTGCAAGCCTGGTAGCACACAGCTCGTGGTGCTCCTCAGAAGTGTTTCCCAGCCAACTCCAAACTCAACACCACATTATCATCTCCTTGGTCATTTCTACTCAACCTGAAGCGCAGCCATGCTCCTGCACAGGGAGCAGCTGAGACCCCAATGCGTGCCCTGAATAGTGAGCACAGGCTTTTAGGCTCACAAAATCTCGGCTGAATCAAATGCAAGATTAAAATTCCTTGGGTCCCATGCAGTTCTGGAACTTCAAAAGTGCCAGGGAGAACCCTCATAGCTGATATCTTTTGCATTGCTGACAAAATAGACTTTCCATCAAGATTTACAGATAGTTATACTAATTTTAATTATTCCCTCGCCATAAAGCTCCTGCACTGACATTTTTGTCTGCGTCCCACAAAACAGGAAAACATTACACGGATAAATTGTATTCTTAATATGTGGCTTCCAAAACACACTAAATCCCTGAAACTGAGCTCATATTACACAGGCTATGATGAGGTTTTCAGATAAACATAGCTACATGCTCTAAGCAACACAAGGAAAGAAAACACAATGATGTCATGGTCCCTGCTCTGGTTCCTATGTTCTCCCTCATCTCCTCCTCCATCTCTGCCCCAGATTAGCCCACCCTGCAGTTACTGCAGTAGAAAACTACAGGCAACAGACAGCCTTTAGTCATGCAAGAAATCCTTTGTCTGCTGTGAATTTTCGTGCTTTTATCTTTAGCTCTAGCAATCTTCCGACTGACTCACAGGCATGTTTTCTTCCCAGAGGGGAGGTCTGCATGGGGGTACCCCCAGGGCTACGCAAGCACAGCCAGAAGCACTGCTGACATTTGGCAATGAAAGATCAGCCCCCGTGTTGGGGTCTCAGTGCTTGGGGAAAGAGCCATGTGCTAGGTTGGGGGATGCCTGTGCAAAGCCTAGGTATGCTGGATGAAGGAAACATCACTGAATGGGGAATAAAAGCTCTTTGGAGCAACCCAAGGTCCTTCAAGGCTCTTTGCTTCATCTTCCACCGAGAAACCAGCCCAGCCCAGCCTTCAAAAGGGAATCACGAATGCCACCCTGTCCGACAGCTCCCTAATGCCTCCTCTCAGGTTGTGACAGAGGAGTCACACGGGCAGCAGATGGGGCTCAGTGGATGCTCAGCAGTGACACAGGGCTCCAGCACTGCCGCGAAAGGAGATGGTCAGCTGTAAACTGCAGTCTGGATTTCAAACTTTCCCATATGTAGCATCTCTAGTTATAAACAAGAAAATAAATTCATCCCTTTATGTCTGGCCACATATACCGCCGTCAATACGGAAACACCCGGTAATGCCCCAGGCCATTTATGTTAGCTGAGGGTAGTGTGAACCACAGAGAACAGGGACCCGCTCCACTATGCTCACACGTGCTACAAGAGATCAAGTGGCCCTGCAGAGAAAACTGGTCTTTGCCAGCTTCTTGGGACGGGAGGTCACCCCTGTAACATGTCCATGTTCCCACTCTGCAGATCACTTCTGCAGCCTACCCATGGCATGGGAGGACAGAGGTGGGGGACACCTCTCAGCCAGCACGTGGATGAATACATCTTTCAGACTCAAACTCCACCTGAAAAGCTTAAGGGGGAGGAGTACAGCATGAAAAAGCAGATCTCTGAATAACCAGGGGCTGAAAGAGTAGGGCAGTGGATTAGCTGAAGGCGTCGGTGAAGGTCAAAATCTGACTCCCGCAATTAGATGGCCGAGAGGAACCGGGAGAGTTGGCCAACACGTCTGGCCAATATGCATTATCATTACTAATGGAAATACACACATCCATAGGAGAGATTACAGGCAGTTATAGGCAGCTGCTGCTAGCACATTGTTGATATAATTTCTGCCTGGCTGTTTTATTTATAATTAAAAAGATCTGCTAATCGTCTATCAACCCTTTGCAAGTTACCTTGAAATGGAAACTTCACACAAATTGCAATCAAATTTTCACAGCAAGGAGCTCTCCTGCAGAATCCCTCCTTGCAGTGAACAGGAGACAGCACCTGTCCAGGACTTTTTAAAGTAGAATTCAAAGCAGTTTTGAAAAGAGAAATATCCTGTTCTTTATTCTCAACTATCAGATGGAAAAAAGTTAAATTCAAAACAGTTGCAAGGGTAAAAAACAATTAATACTACATTCATTAGGCCATACTGTTTTGACGCCATCAGAACTAGTTTCAGCTTGGGAAAACAGATCACTGCTTTTTCTAAAAAAAATCAAAATTCTCCCTTTTCAAAGTAACACTCTCATTTTGCAGCACACAAAAAGGTTTAAAGAAAAGATTTATCAAACCAGGTGAATTATTTCACTTCAAAACCAATTTTTATCCAGACCAAAACTTAACAAAACATCCACCCTGCTCAAATTCACTGATCACTGCTCCAGTCTGAAGTTATTTCCCCTCTGTGTTTCCCTGCAGAGATCCTCTTTTCTGTCTGGAAATATTGTCTAAGTGCAAGAAGAGAGAGCTGGCAATTTGTGCAAAACTTTTGCTACATCCAAAATCTCGGAAGTCCTGGTCAGTATGAACTCCACACATGCAGATCACACATATCCATTAAAAAAAAAAAACAATGTACAATTCCACTCAGCACATGAAACCCCAGCTCCAGACAAGTGTAGTAAATCCATCATATCCCAGGTGCAGAAGATATTCTCGGCACAGCAGACGGAGTGCGTGCATAAACGTCCCAAATGGAAATAGCAGTGCTTTAACTCACTACACATGGGCTGTTTAGGGTCTTCCAGGGAGAGGATGGCGTGGTTCTGAGCTTTAGTCATCTCTCTTCATTTACTGGGTTGTAAAGCAAATGTTTGTTGCCATTATTGCTTCTCCTTTTGCAGGACACGCCACACTAGGATCATTAAAAATGAGGGGACAGTCTATACTACAGCCTCTTAATTCATACCCAATGGACTGGAGTTTTTTGAATAAAAATTAAAAGTGAAAACCATCTGAATCCACCTAATTTCTTTCTTCCCAGCTGGCTACTGAAAACAAAAATGCAAAGGGGACCTTTTTTAGGTTTTTTTTTTTTTTTCCCTGAAAAGCAATCAATTTAATCTGCTTTGAAGGGAAGACTAATTAAACTGAGCCTACAACCAGATCCAGATGAACCAGATCTGACTCCTCGGCACAGACATCGGAGCTAAGTTGTCTCAGGGTCAGACAGTCACAGCTGCTCTGCGCTCTGCGGCCGGTGCATGAAGCCACTTTCTCCCCGAGAAGATAATTCAACCCTTGCTGTTGCTGGTGAGGATAAAAATCAAAACCTCTGCAAACCAGCATGTTTGTGGCTCTCGCGCAGCCAAGCGAAGCGACCGCCCTCCCGAGGGCTGCCTCCCGGTCGAGGGGAGATGCACAGCAAATCACCGCAGAAGAACTGGCCCCCGACCCGCAACAGCTCAACACGCTGTCCAGGAAAGGAACACAAAACATGGCAAGAGGCAAGCACCGGCGGATGGTCAAAATTACTCAGCTGGTGTTTTTTTTAAAGACTGCCGTGCAGGAGATACCCGTGGATCCCATCCTTCTTCCATGTTGCTCACGAACTTCAGGAGACTCAGGAGCAGGCTGGATTTTGCAGCCTCGAACCTCATCATGTCTGCAAAAACAGTTTGTCCCTTCGCGTCTGCCTCGCTAAATGTTACAGAAGGCTTCAGCAGCTTCACTCCACCAACAGCCTCTTCAGACTTCATGATTGCGAATGCCCCAGGGTACACGGTCTGACACTTGCACTATGCAAGTTTCCCAGACGTAAAGGAAATCTTCCTAGTTGGACAGAGGAGCAGAAGGTATGGAAAGCGCTCAGCAATTACTGCTAAATCTGGAAAATAACTTTATTTCTTTGTTTCAGCCGCTGCTGCTTGAAAGCTGCACGTCTGAGCTGTCCCTGCTCCCCAGCCCCACATTACGGGTATTTAACCTTCCCAAGAAACGCCTCGAGGCTGGCTGAGCTTGGGCTATGGACACAAGGACCCATGGATCCACGTCCTCCACCACAGGGTTCAAACGCTCTGTTCTGACAAAGCTTTTCCTCTAGCCTTTCAGAACGTTCTTTTTTTTTTTTCGTTGTTTAAAGAGGGGGCTGTGCTGTAAAGCAAGGAGTTTGCACCCAACCAACGTGCAGTGCATCTTTGTGGAGTTTCGCAGACAGATGGGAGATCTTTCAGCCGTGCTCCCCGCCAGCTGGACATTGTCCAGCCCTGAACTGGAAATCATCTAACGACACGGTCAAAGCTTGCACAGCCCTGGAAATCAGGATGTTCAGTGCTTCTCACTTTCCTGCAATCCAAGAATGATCAAACTTTTTTTTTTTTCCTTTTTCCCCTTTTTTTTCCCTGTTTTCTTTTTTTTACTTTTTTCCTTTCTTTTCCTTTTTTTTTGTTCTTCTTTTTTTCCTCTTTTTTTCAAGCCACAACACCATTTTGTGCACAGATTTTCCTTCAAAGCCACCTAAGAAGCAACTTAAACTCAGCACGTCCAGCTGTGACTCATATTTCCCCCGCTCTCCTACCTCCCTCTGGTTTTATTTGGCTAGAGATGGGGATTTGGGGGTTTGTTTTTCCGATTCTTGTGTGTTCTTACCCTCTGGCCCCCAACCATCCATAAACCCTGGGCAGTGTAATATCAGTGCAGCAAGACTTCATGCAACAGAGGGACAACACAAGTTCAAAGCCAACAGCACACCAGGCAACCAAAACCAGCTCCTGCATTTGACCGTCCCTTCACTGCAGAGGGACAGAGATTTTTCCAGCTGGAGTATGGTTCAGAGAAAATGGGGCTGAAGAAAGCCCCGCTACAGAGCTGGAGTTTCCATTTCCCACCCACCCTCACCTCCACCAACCCTCCTCTGCCAAAACTCACATTTACCCAAAGAAACACCCAGTCGAAGCCGTGCTCAGCCGCCTGAGTATCCCCCCTTGCTGATTTTACCACATGAAGCCAGAAAATAGGCTCTTCCATCAACTACTAAACCAGGAGCAAAAAATTCCTGGTTTTCTGCACAATGACCCAGAAGTAATTTCAAGCAGATTGGTTGCATTGACGTGAAATTGCAGGATCCACATCACCTTTCAGTGTAAGTACCAACTGAGACAAAGAGTAGACACATGCTTTAAAAGCTGATGACCAGTATGCACACACACACAGAGAAAATAAAAAAACCTCACAACTGCAAAGAGTAATGATGACAGCTATTTTCAAGCAAAGGTAGTTAATGTTTAATTATTCTGGATGCTGCTTTTGCAGGGCAGAAGTGGTGGATCACACAATTTTCCCACTGGGCTACAAAACCAGTATGAAATTCTCTCAACACAGGTTTTTCAGGAATACAGCTCAAGATTTCCTTGTGGGGATGAGTGTGGTTTTACTTTTTCTTTGCAAGAGCTTATTTGGAAATGACCAGCATTAAAGGAATGTCTTATTTGTGCCAAATCCAGGGAGAGAGAACGGTGCTACTGCCACCCTCAGAGAACTGAAAAAGGTCATTTTAAGTTTCCAGGGATAATTGGAAATCTTGCAAGTGAAGCAAAAAAAAGTGAAGAGAATGAAATTAGACCCAATCAAAATAATTGTGACTTTTGTCGGTGTTATTTAATAGAAGATTTTACACGCAGTAAAAGGACTGGATCCAACTGAGAAAGAAGCAGCTACTCTACCCATCCCATCCCTGGGACCCAATCCTGCACAAGCCAAAATGTCATTAATTTAATTGCCTAGCAGTAGTCCCAGCAACGTGCTGCAAGACCAGAAACATGAAACACGACCAGTCTTCTCAAAGGTAAATACAGACAAATCACATACCTACATTTTCAAGCTGGCTGTTGATTGAGGTGGCCCAGTTTGAGGTGCCTTTGGCCTAATTTCAGACAAATTAATCACCTGCAACTGAGCACCAGGGCTATCAAATGATTACTTTCACCTGTAAGACTGTGAACTGGCAGGAAAGAACCCTTATGGCAGTGTTTACCTTACAAACAGTATTTGCCCAGCTCAGTCCTCTTCAAACCAGTAGATCAGCTTCCCCACCCTGATACAATGACTCTTGGTTTATATCAATCTTGGGCTGGTTTCAGATGAGGAGGTGTTTCCATCAGCCCGTTCAGTCATGCAGAACTCTGCTCTCCCATTCTTCTCAGAACCCAAATGTCAGTGTCCAGGGATGCTACTCAGCTGCCTATAGGTATACCATATCTATATGCCATTTAATGCCATTTAAGACCCTCACTGCTATTCCACTCAGCTTTCAGCTCCTGCATGGTGCCCATCTCCAGTACATCCAGTGTCATCCCTGCCAGCGTCATGCAATTGTTTCCAGATACCCTGGGATATCCCAAATGACACTGAATGCATAAATTTAGTCAAAGGCACACAACCCTCGTAGGTGCAGTGAATCCCACCCAGCCTCTTTACTGCCTTTCAAAAAACAGTCATTTCTAGGAAATAGCAGATTTGTCAGAAAAAGCAGTATTTGTCACAATCTCTGCACATCCTGCAATACACAATGTGAAGAGGTAACGTATCCTTTCTTGTATTTCCTTAAGATTACAAAAGACCACCAAGTTTTCTACAATCTCATCAGCCTCAGATGAGAACAAACCCAAATTACAAGGAAGAAATTGTTTTTGTTCAAGGCTCAGTTTATTGCCTTGGGCTATTCTCTCTGCTACAGTCCCCTCCCCAGAAAAGCTAACGCTATCCACAAATAAAAAACCAACACATTTCCTCAGCCTGTAATGGAGGAAAGTTCTTCTTCTGAGCAGTCAGAGTTTATTTTACTTTATTTTTAAAGGATTGCTTGATTTAATAGGAACCTATTAATATGTTGAGTTTTCCTACAGCATTTTAAAGGACTTATTGCAGTTTTTATAGAATCAAGAAAAATATTTATGGTGCATCAAGAACTAGCTACGCTAAATAATTTTTTTCCCCTCTCACCCTGCCTAGATACTTCTGTGGTGATGTTTTACAAAACGACTTTGCAGGGCTCTGATTCACGCTTGCTGTGGCTCGGTGATGGGTGGGCACAGGACATCAAGGGCCAGGTGTCCCCACCAGATGCGAGGCTGCCCCATTTGTGCAAACAGGTGGCAATGCCTGTTGGCATCAGTGTCCCTGCAGGGCTGAGGTCTGATCCACAGGTCCCATCCTACCCACCTGCAGTGGCTGGGGAGGTCTCCTACCCCAAACCATGAGCTTTTACAGATGTTGCAACAAACTCTGGGTGGGATTGCAAACCTGGCCCCTTGCATCATGTAGAAATGTACAGAAATACAGAGGACAACCCCTCAGAAGGACTGTAGTCACCTTTCAGCAGTCCATACCTACCAGAAAAGCAATTAAGTACTTAACATTTTGGCTCCTGCTTAAGTCCCTTTGACTTCACACCTCTAATAGGACTTTAGCATGCACTTGGGGATAAGCACACATGGCAGTATGCATAAGCAAATGAATCACTCACTAAACAGAGTCAAGCTTAATAAACGTTTTAGTGAACTGCAATTTTCCTTAAACAACTAAGGAAAAATCACTTCAGGAAAATCTCTACGCCTATGTAAAAGTGCAGTCGTCATACGCTTTGCTAGTGGAGCAGCGGAAGTACCTTGTAAGCAGTAAAAAGCTGTGTTAATCAAAGAATCACAGAATGCTTGGGGTTGGAAGGGACCTCTGTGGGTCATGTAGTCCAACTGCCCTGCCGAAGCAGGGTCACCTACAGCAGGCTGCAGAGGACCTTGTCCAGGCGGGTCTTGAATATCTCCAGAGAAGGAGACTCCACAACCTCTCTGGGCAGCCTGTTCCAGTGCTCTGTCACCCTCAGAG
>Ga0065711_1004436_pt1 | contig 23579 bp, 14 predicted proteins | sample Hoacrofraction12_FD_59098 | JGI IMG/M metagenome (GOLD analysis project Ga0065711, IMG submission 59098) | Hoatzin crop microbial communities from Cojedes, Venezuela - Epithelial fraction 12 v2 (version 2) | ecosystem: Host-associated > Birds > Digestive system > Esophagus > Crop | place...
GGTTTTTTTTTTTTTTTTTTTTTTTTTTTTTTGTCTTAACTGTGACACTGCCACAGCCTGTTCTATATTCATGCATTCATTTACCGTGTCAAAAAAAAGCTTTCATAGGTGCAGGCACTTATAGGTCACCATAACTGACCTATAGCAGCAGTTCTTCAGTCTTGAGATGCCTCCTTACGCAGAGAAACTGGAGGAAAGTGTGCCCACGTGAAGGCATGCCCCTGTTTCTTGGGGGAGGAATCCTCTGTTTCCAGCCTGGCCCCACTTTGCTTTGTCCCCAGAAGAGGTATTTGTTCTGCAGAGCGTAGAGGTCCAAAGCCTCAACTGTAGGCAAGTTGAGAGCAATATTCCTAGTGACATATCTCTTTAAACTGATATCAAATAGGATTTTGCTATTTAGAAAATATCAGTGGGTTTTTTTAGATTAACAAGATGAAAAATATTATCTAAAATATTTGTTTCTTGATCCAAGCATCAAAAACATAAAAAAAAAAAAGATATCTCAAACAAACAAACAGAAACTCTCTTTTGGCAAAGAAAACAAACTCAAAGTAAGCAAACCACTATTAATTATATCCACATTTTACTTGTAGGGAAGAGATTAGCACTTGGAAATTTTTTAATTATATCCAAGCCTTGAGCATGAGAAGTGTGCCAAAATAGTTTCGGCTGAGGGTAATTGTGATCAAGCAGGAGAGATATGTTACAGGGTTATTGTAGAAGTCCCCACAAGAAGTTTTATATACCTAGGAAATTCAAAGCTAATATGCTACGGAGAAAGGTTTGAACGTGGTAAATGATGTACAGGCAAGTTACACAGAGAAACCAGGAATATGATTTGAAGTCTAGAAAACCTACTTTTATGCATCTTTAAGTAGCTTTCCGATCTTTGTTTTTGAGTTTTTTTTTCTCTTTTAGCTTTAACTCATTGTTTCTAAAGGGCTATGTTTCTCGTGGGACAGAGTAGATTATATCACTTGTAAAATTCAAATAAATTAATGGTGATTGCGTGTGGCACATGCAAGGTACCACGCAAGGCCCTTGAGACCTCCAGGCTACTGTCGGGGGGGTAGGTGGGTGATTTTCACACTGCTGAAGCCTACAGCTTTTCAAAGATGGATGTAGAGGTGTTAATGGGCACCTGTGACACCCGTCACCATCTCAAGCAGTAGAAAGGACCTGAAGACTTACTTAGCCTCGTGTGGGCTGCGTTAAAAACACGTATGGCTCTTTGGCTCTGTGTTTCACTCATTCACATCCTCCATGAAGAAGTGATTTTTCGTCACAGAACAGTTTTTATTCTGCAGCATGCTAGAATTTTTATGAGATTATGTTAAGAAATATAGTTCTGAACTTGGTGCATTGTAGAGAAGTACTTGTGCTGCTGCATAATAATAATGTTGTCCAGAAACTGAGCTGGGAAACTGTTAGTTCCTTTGAAGATGATGAAAGTATATGTGTTGGACTAGTGTTAATGCTGCTACTGTCGTATGTGCAGCTCACAGGGAGAGGTGTAACACCACCCTGTGTTGGAGCTGTTGGTCAGTTAGCTGTAGTTCTGCTGGGAGAAGAGAGACAGGCATTTAGGCACGTAAAGATTTCACAGAATCACAGAATCACAGAATGTTCAGGGTTAGAAAGGGTACCTCTGTGGGTCATCTAGTCCAACCCCCCTGCCGAAGCAGGGTCACCTACAGCAGGCTGCACAGGACCTTGTCCAGGCGAGTCTTGACTATCTCCAGAGAAGGAGAATCCACAACTTCTCTGGGCAACCTGTTCCAGTGCTATCAGCTGTTCTGATAAAAAATGTGACCTCGCTTACGAACCTTGCTCTGCTTGTGTGCTGGCACAAATGGTGACTGCATTTGCAGGGTGCACTTCAGCTAAGGCCCATCCACAGGCGGGAGAGGCAGCTTCAGGAGCTACAATGCTCTCACCAAACCCACAGCCCTCATTTAGCCACTAAAGCTGTTGCATCTGATGTGGGGTGTGGGAGAATTTATTTCTCTGCTGCGTTATGCCCTCTTTTTTTTTCTATTAGGCTACTCATCTGGGTTTCAGTCCTCATCCTGGGGAGTATACAAGCATTTTACATGAGCAAAGCAGAGTCTGTAACTCAGGTCCTCCCTTGGCTGGTGGTTCGTCTTCTCTCTCTGGGTAGGCAGAGCATGAAGGCTCAATTTCGGACAGGCATGCACCCAATACGCCTGTGTTTTGTGAAAGACATGGTTTGGTAGCCATCCTGGGAGGGTGAGGAGAGATGCAATATGCTTTGCTGGTCGACGTGCTTTGCTGGTCGTCTTCAGTGAGATTTGGGCTGGATCCGAGTGCTCACCTCCCAGCCCCGTGAACCCTGCAGGCATTATGTATGGTGCTCAGAAATGTTGATGGGCCTACAGGTGCCTATGACACTTGGTGCCTCAGGGGTTGGGGTGCAGCAAACTGCAATTTTGAAGACTTTAATTTGTCTGTGATCATCCCTGAGGGTCTGGCGCTCCTGTATGGGTCTTTCTGGCCAAGAAAACCATCCTCAGCATGCTCCTCCAGTACAACAAGCACTATGGTTTGCATACCTTTCCCCTCAGGGAGGTGATGAGCAGACAGATAACTGGTGACTGTCAAGCCTCAGGGTACTGTTGGGTGGTGTTCTGAGGCACTGGGATGAGAGGAGGATGTGCTTTCATGAGCGCAGCATGGTCTGTGGATCTTCCTGGTCTCATGGGGTAGCAGTGGGCATGGTGGCGTGTCTCCTCGGCAGTCAGTCCTGTGCCCTCCACCAGCGAAATCGCCTCCTTGACAAAATGCAGCTTTTATGTGTGCAAGAACAAAAGATAACTTGCAGAAGCTTCTGTAACTCTCATAACAAGTCCCAAAGCCCAAGGAAGGGACAGTCTGACCCTCGTCTATGCTGATAGCTTCTTTCCCTCTATACCCCGCCTATCCCCTTAGTGCACCCATGCAAGCATCTGTGTCCTCTCCTACCCTTTATAATCAGATCATGATTTTTTGTTTTCAAGCCGGCTTGCCAGCAATTTGAAATCTGTCACTTCCTGGAGTGTTTTGACTCCATCAGGTAAACAGGGCTTCTCAGTGGCCCTATTTTGGGGTCTTCCATGGTACTCTTACAAGCAGAGCAGGTCCTTCATTCTTCAGCAACTCTTGTGTATTTTTACCTGCATACCCAGGCTGTGCAGTTGCGTTTCTGGGCTCCTGTATGTGGCTGTAGCCTGGATCCTGGGCTGATCTCTGCTGAGGGACCGCTCATTGCGGATCGTTGCCATCCTGCATTGACTCTTACTCTTCTCGCCTCTCTGTTTGTCATCAGACTACTGACCCCGGCTGGCTTTGCTGTCCTTTTTCTGTCCTTGCCCTCATGCACTGGCCTTCCCTTCCTTCTCCATCTTGCTTGTCAGCCACTGCGCTGGCTGAGTGCCAAAGATATTTGGTTTAAAGTCCTTCAAACAGAGGAATCAGCTCTTCTTGTTATGTCATGCCTCTTTGGTTTTTCTAAAAAGTCTCAGGGCGTTTTCAGCGAGGTGCCACATCCTCCCATATTCACTTCTGCTGCTGGAAGCTTGTTTGATGTCACAGTGCCTGTATCTGAGGAGATTCAATGTGGACACTGCTTGAATTTCCATAGCTTATCGAAAGGTTCTTGTTCTTTGAAATTGCTAGTTTGTGTACCCGACTAACTGTTTTTCTTGGCCACAACCATATATAGAAGCTGTGTTTGAGGGGGAGAGAGCTCTGAGACACTTTGGAGAAGTTCTTCACCTGTCTGCCTTTCATGCTGCTGCCAAGCATACTGGAGGCTGTCACCCTTGCCCCCCAGTCACCCGATGTGGCTGCATCCAGCATCCAGGGCAAAGTGGAGATGAGTAGCTAAAAAGGCTTCTTTCTCTAGAGTCCACTCCGTCCCCAACCTCTGACTCAGTCAATATACTTGGTTTCTCTGGGTTTTCTTTTCTCCTTAAACAAACTGCTAAAGAAAAATCAGTTGTATGTAAGACCGTAAATATTGCCTTTCTTACATTAGCTCTGTGGAACAGCAGAACAGGAATGCTGGTAACCGTGGAAATGTCACAGTACGAACTTCTCATGCGAAGTGTCACCTAGTGGCTGCTTGCAAGTTTTGCACCCCGAGTTAAATAATCATCAGTATGATCATATAAGCCATAAAAGTCAAAGGCCAATTCCTATGCGCAATACCTGATGAAGCGGCATTGCATATTCTGTCGATCTTGTTAAAATTCTTATTTAACTTGTTTCACTTGAGCCCTAAAACTTGCACTGAACAGCTGCATTCTTGGACCAGGAATACATTATTTCAGCTTTAGTCGTTCCTATTCTGGTGAGTAAAATGGCAATTAATTGCCAGTGATCCCAGCAGTGAAATTTTGCCTGAACAAAATCATTAGATCTTATTTATGCTAATAAGTTCCTTGTGCATCAGTGAGGTGGCTTCAGGCAGAATCTGTGTGACAAAAAGATGAATGTGCATTTGAGTATGCGGTCAGTTCGGAGCTACTGGAAAATATGTTTTACATAACACATCTGAAAAAGATTAGCAGTTTCAGAGTCATCATCATCTATAGTTCTAAAGGATATTACAAAGGAGATTAATTAATACAATATACTTGCAGCATGGACCAGGAAACATAAAACGAGCTCCTCCATTTCTGTGCATTTCTGTGAAATTGTGCAGTTTACAAGCTCCAGAGAGGTTACATGAATGGAGAAATGAAATATGTGTTTTCAGGTCAGTAGAAGTCATCCAAGATGCTGTATTTTTGGTTTTGTTTCTTGCTTTATTTTTCTGGGTGGCCATTTTTAACTTGTGTAGGAAATTTCTTTCAAAAGATCTGAGCACCTGTGTGTGAGGAAGATACGGAGGACCAGCAAAGGCTGAGTGTCTCTGAAACTGAGGCTGGATGTGTTGGCTTGGGCACTCAAAATTGGCCACCAGAGTTGAAAAATTCATTTGTGTTTTGCCTGGGTCACTCGGTGACCCGAGGGTCCCAGGCTGGAGGAGAGCTTGTGGCTGCCAATTCCCGTGTTTTGCCCATGTAATCATGAACTTCATTAGCTGAGACACATAGACAACACCGCTGAGCGATTTTATTTGTGACATCTCTGGTTTCCCTTCTGCTGCTTTCACACACTGCTGTACTTACCTAGTGCTTGGGGACAAAGTTGTTTAACCACAGGATATACCAGGGGCAATTTCATAGGACTAGCTAGTAAAAATTTTGGTGATTACTTTTCTCTAGACCTCTGTGCAGTTTTTTGACTAGAAAAATATTGCCTATTGCAACCTACTTCATTTTCAGCCCAGCTAGTGATGAAGTGAACATTAGAAGATGGGTCTTGACTTCACTGTGCCGGTCCGTGCAAGGGAGAGGAATACAGTGTCCTGGTGCAGCGAAGGTGTAGGTCTTCTCAGGCTGATTACATTTCCCTTGGGGCTTGCAGTGCAAAGATGCAGCTCCACAATGGAGCTGCTTTGGGTTAAGAAACTGCATGAAAAAGGATCAGCTCCTAGCAAAGGCTGGCAGGCTTACGAGATGTGGGTAGCAAAGGGGAGGGCTTTTTAGCCTCTGCCCTGTAAAGCTACACTGTGGGGAAGGAGAGATGTTGCAGCAGATAAAAGGTACTCCTAAACAAAGCTCAAAATTGTGCGTGTTAAATATTGCAAGATAGTTTAAAGAAAACTGTGCTGTATTTCTTAATGCCAGTATAGAATATGGGACAGGTCCCAAGGGAGGCTCACGCCATCCAAGGGCTTACGAACCTTGACTCTGTCCCTTTAAGTGTAATTGTTAGTAAACACTTTAATGAAAGAAGCTTTCATCAGAGAAAAAAGTGGCAAACTATACTGGTAAATAATTTGCCTTGGCAAAGAATATTTAAGTCACTGATCTGAACTGTAATTCTGCTCAGCATTATCGTTTGCTTTGTACATAGCAGTCTTTATCCAAAGAGCCGAGCTTTCTGTTGTTGTTGATGAAAATGGGAAAATGTGGGGCAGAGGGAACGTGTCACTTCTCTTCCTTTCTGGAAGTCTGCGGTTTCCAGCTGTGCCGATAAAACTGCTTGCGTTTCCACCAACCCGAGCCTTGCACCGCCACAGCAGCGCGGGACAACAGTGTTGACAAATACCCCTCTGCTCTGAAGGCATCCCCAGTTTGGAGGGACTCTGCTCCGCAACCCACTGAGAGACTTCAGGAGCACCCCTGGAGAGCGGGACGGGCGCCCGAGCTCCCCAAGCCCACCCGGCCGTCACGGGGCCGGTAGCTGCGGCAGCGTGCTGGCCCCGTGCACGGAGCCCACCGCGCGCCGAGCCCACCGCGCTGCGACGCCGGTAGCGTTGGGTGACATCGGAGGGTGGCATCGGGACATTCTCATTTCGCAGCCCCGAGTGAGTTCCCCCTCCCTTCTTCTCGGAGCCAGATGGAGAGGCATTTGGTTTCTCTTTTAACCATGTTACTTTTGCGAGGAGAATAAAATGAGCAGGAACAGCTATTGGCCGCAGCAACATAAGAAAGCGCTGCTTTGCCAGAGGAAACCACATAAAAGCGTGCGTGTGTGTGTTTGGGGGGAGGGCGCAGCGAGGGATGATGCCTGGAGCTTCTTGCACTCGGAGCTGCGATTTGTGAGTGAAACATGATGAAATCACTCCCCGGACAAATCACACGAGCCTGTCAACCTCACCAGGTGGGATTACTTGTAGCTAATAGCCCAGACTCCCAGAGCAAACAGAGCTCTGCGCTCACTATAAAGAAAAGGCGACGGTGCCGCACAGGCTTTTCAAGAATTCTCTAGCATGGCTGAGAAGGGCTGCGTCTACTCGCACCAGGTAGGGGAGGAGAGGAGCGTGTTTGCTTTTAGAGGAGGAGTAGCAGCTCGTCTCTCCTGAAGAAGTTCCTACAAAAAGGAGCGTTTCAGCTTCGAAAAGAGATGTTTTATTCATAAACCCCTTCTGGTTTGTGTTACTCTCCAACGGTGACGCTGTCAGCTGCTGCTCCAGTGATGGGAACTGCACTGCTGGGGAGCTCGAATGTACAGAGGACCATCTCTGCCCCTCTAGTTGTAATGCTCTTAGCTCCAGAGTCCTGCTTTTCGCAGTTTGCTCACTTTGCTCTTTTACTTTTGCAGGTTATATCTTTATTTGCTTTTGCCTTTGGAGTAAATGTCTGCATGGGATTTACAACAAATCGATTTAGGAGATCTGAAGAATGGGATGAGGGCCCGGTGTCAGGTACTGTAACGGATATAAATTGTACATTGCGATACCCTTATGTTATATACTGTGGTTAGAAACCACTCCTACTCTGAAACAGTAGTTTGCTTGTTCCTTTTCCCTCTAGGATATAGAGAAGAATAAATAACTCGCCAAGCCCCAGTCAGTTGACCTTTGGGACTCACCTATAGGTCTCCTATTTACTTAAACTTTAGCTCTGTGTGCATGTGACTGTGGAAAATCTAGCTTATTTTAGGACTGAGCACTGTCAGTCTCACGGAGACCGGTCTCATCAGCTCCTGAGTAGCATTTGCTATGTTTTGTGCTCGCACAGTTTCCTCCTAGAGCTGAGAGAAACTCCCCGATGGGGTTAAGGGTGCTGGTTGGATTTTGGTAGCTGCTGAAGCGGTTTCTAGAAACTTGATTAATGCTTTCAAGAGGCGCTGGTGAGAAAAGCTTTTGGGATTTCTGTGGCTCCTGAGGTCATGCTGGTTTGTGAACAGCAGACGGCAGCCATCGGACGGCGGAGAGGGCTGGGCAGAGGGGAGCAGGTGTTCGCCCAGATGTGCTGCTGTCACCCGGTCGGCTGTTTTTCTTTCGCCTCCTGCTTTTTTCTTTGGAGGAAGGCAAGAACATGCCACAGAAGGGACAGAAGGGACTGTTGTTTGTGTTCTGGGGCAGTATAGGGTTTTGTGAGCTCAGGCACAGTCCGAGTGGAAAAATATATAAAATGGAAAACTAGCTCTTTTTTTCTATTAAAAAAACACAGTAGGCTTGACTTGTGTCTCTGTTCCTTCATTTGGCAGGAGAAATGAAACCTGTGGCCCTTGACTTAGAGCTGGTTAATACAACTGAAGTGAAAGGGTTTCATTTGCAGTACACATCTGTAATGACAGCTTGTGAATTTTAGTTATAAAATGGTTTACCGTGGCCTGAGTTTGTTGTATTCCTGCTAATGAATCTATGTCACTCTCTCCTGGGTCTTTCACAGGAGTTGGTGTCTAATCACAGCCACAATCAGGGCTGCTGATCACTGAGCAGAGGCGTCTTGGGTAACCAAAAGGGTAGCGGCTGTTGCTTTTGATCTGTATATAACAGTAAAAAAAATTGCTTGAAAAACAAATTTATTTCTACTTTTATCTTCTGGTGTGTTACCTGTAGAGCAGTTGCCGCGTCATGTGTGTAATAGTGACGTGAAGGATTTTAATTTCTTGTCTTCAACACCTGACTGCCAGTTGCTCTGCTTTTGCTGGTGACCGTCTAGGCTTCAAGGCAGGGCTGCTCTGCTGATTTTTACTTGAAGCACCAAAAGGTCTGATACTGGAGACCCATCGCAGCTCCTCAGTGCCAGCTCTGCTGAGCCAACCAGGGCTCAACACCGCCAGGGCTGGGATTGGGAGCTGCCGGCTGTTTCCAACAGCAGGAGGTTTAGCTCAGTATTTCAGGAAAATAGGAAGAAATACAGGATCTCTTACAAGAGGGCAGGAGATGGGGTACTTTAGGCAGTCTGTTGAGAATTTTCTTACAGGTGGGATGGGACCAGCACCTGGTGTTGAAGCAGTCCAGTCCAGGCTGCAACAATGAGAGACAGAAAAGTGACAGAGGGTTTTGTCACTTCTGTGTTTATGCAGCTTGGTTACTTTTATTCCAGTAAAAAAAACCAAAAAGGATATGATAGCAAAGAATAAAGTATTGTAGTCACATCTGTCTAAAGGAGAAAGTAAAAAGCTACACTGGAGAGGTGCTTTTCTTAACAAACTAAAAGCACTCTGATCAAAGAATCTATTTAGGCTCTCCTAATTGTGTGACTTCAGCTGTACTTCATCAGAAGTCCAGTGCAATGAATTATCCAGAAAAAAATATTAGTATAAATTCTTTTCCAACTTCACTTTGCCTTGGCTTATTTATTTCCAAGTTTGGAGTTAATTCTTTTGGAGGGACAAAACACTCTCTTTACCAACCACTACTGTATAGACCAATTTGTTATTTCTGCAGAGGTATGCCAATGATTGTAAGCAAATTTCAGCTTTCATCTAGCATAGAACTCCTCTATGAGTCAAAAACAACATGGATTTTTTTCCTAATCCCTTATAAATGCGTGTCAAAGAAGTACCATAATGTCTTAAAAGCCTCTCGTGTTCTCTTTTTACAGTGTAGAAATATATAAGCCTTTATGCATTTGAGATGTTTAATGTTTGTACTCAACAAATTATTTCATTGAAATAATTTTTTGACTTAAAATTTCTAAAAGACATTAGAGAACCATTTTTTCATAACTTTGCCTTTGTAAATTATTTGCTTTATGAGCTTTCTAGATATCTTTGTAAACACTTTCAGGGAAAATGGCCTTAGTAGTCTCTTGAAGCATGTTCCTTGGTCATGATATGATGACAGCTTAAGTTTTGGAAGGAGAAACACTGAAGTTTTTCTACCGTTTCTCACTGGATTTTTAAGCATGTCATTATAAATGAAGTCATCTTTCTTGTACTGGAACAGTTAGGATGTATTTTTTACTTCATGTGCCTTTTCATTGAAATTTTACTCATTGCAATGGCATTTTGCAAACCAGAAATGCATGTTCATAATATGAATATTATCTAGCAGAACTGGTGTTCCAGATGTTTTGTACAGGTGTTTGGTTGTTCCATATAGGAGCCATAGGATTCAAAATAGCAAATTCTGACCAGGTAGTCTCCTTCCTGTAACGACTGTGTACACGTGTCTGTATTGTGTAGTCTGAAATACTACTGGAAGTAAATGGATTTCATTTTCTTAAAAAATACGTAGTCGGATAGAATCAGAGCAAGTAGTTTGATATGGCACTTTCCAATGTAAATATAACATATTTACAATGGGAATGTAATAACCTCCTGGACTGAATCAGGAAGGCACTATTGCCCGGTGTAACTGCCCTCTCTAACGTAACGCATAAGAGACAATCCTTAGATGGTTGTTTTGAGCTTAGTTGGAAAAAAAAAGAATGCATGGAAAAGGATGTGAAAAGCTTTGTGTTAAATAAGGAGGGGAGGATCTGCATGTTGAGGTCCCTCTGCCTGCTGCATGGTCTGCTTGCAGGAGCTGTGGAGGGATGCAGGAATTTTGAAAAGGATTTTGAAATTGTGTAAGTTTGTTCTATACAGAGGCCTCTGTGAATTTGAAAATGCTAACCAGGGATGGAGTTCCTGGTGATATATTTTCAAATTATTCTGCATGCACCAGTACCCATGCCATGGCATTGTGCACGACCTGAAAACCACAGTCTGGCTGCAAAAGGCAAGGTCAAGCATGATAAACAAAGGAGCAATCTTAATGTAATCAGAGATCAGAGGAGTTAAACCAAGTCCTCTCTTGTGTTGCTGTATGGAAAGTGTCCTACGTTGACTCAGGAGGTGTGACTTGAATTTGCTAAGTAATTTGGGATAATTTGTCACATCAGTAATAAAGTGGTTGTCAAGAGATGTGAAAAAATAACAGACAAAGTAGCTGGGCTAAACCTTTCTTCTGTGGAATGGAAACTCTACTTGCAGTTACAGAAGATGGAGCTAGAGGGGACCTTGAACAGTTATGTAGATCTTCTCTATAACCCAAGACATGGTTAGTTATTACTGAAGTGCTCCTGACAGATCTTGGTCTAACCTGTTCTTCAAAATCTCCAAGATCAGAGATTGCACAGCCTCTGTGGGCAATTTGTTCCAGTGGTTTCCTGATAAATGACCTGCTCTTTACAACAGCTAGACATTCCCTGAGCTGCAGTTGACTCTGTCACTTATGTAATCTGCAGCCAGGTTTACACCTTCTCTTTCCTAAACACATGTTGACATGTGTTTTTTAACCTTCTGAAATGATCACCCCCTCATCCCTTTGAAACAAAGAGGGCAATGCCAATGTAAGGGATATATAGTGTATGCCAGTATGTAATACCTTTGAGTCCATAATACTTTTGATTTGCAGCTTACTGGATCTGTGGTTATATATTACCTAGCTTCCAAAAAGGAAAGTAGTAGAAGAGGTTAAATAACATGGAAAGATGCTTTAGTAACCGCTTTTCAGAAGCATTTGGCAGGAATCAGTTGTCATTAAGAACAAGGAACAAGACTTCGTATCTCTGAAAATCTGAGTGTTAGCATGCTTTGAAACAATTCTCATGTGATTAATTTCTAACACAGCTTTGTGGCCTATTTATGTGAGCAAAGAATATACTGATCTGTGTGTTGCCAGCATAGATACACGGCCTTTAGCTCCTTGGAACTCCAGACGGCCAAAATATTGCTGGCTCCTTAAGAGCATGCTTGCAGGGTCTGTACCTATAGAGTGAAACTTCACTGTGTGTATGATGTTATTTGCTCTGAGCGTTACTGACCTGTCTGAAGAAAAACACTAAAGCAGAGAGAGACACAGTTGTCTACTACTGCCTGTTCTAGCAGTCATAGGAATGTGCCTTGGCACTGCCAGGATCCATGACTGCAACCATGGTAGGTTTGGTTTTCTTACCCGTTATTTTGCTGCAGGGTTGTCTTGCTGCCAGGTTTATTCCCTGAAGTGGTTTATGCTGGTGTCCAACCAGTGCCAGTGCCAGTCCGAGGGACAAGGTGGAGCAGTAGTGCTGGGGATGAGAGTTGGTGGGACATCAGCTACTACAGTGTCACTTCTAAACTTCCCCTTCATCTTCTTTTCCGTCCATTCTCACAGTGTTGGGATAATGCCAGCTTGTTTAGGAAGAGATATCCCCTCAGTTTATGTGGAGACTAAACTTTCAGCTATGTGTAAGAGTAGGGGAAACATATATAAGAAAAGGTCAAAGCAACTCTTTCCCAAAAGTGCCATTGCATCAGTCCTCTTAAAATCATACTGCTAGTCATGGTGAGGTTTGCCAAAACCAAAACCAAACCATGGTCTAAAAGAAAACAAACCCCAAGACGATTTCAAAGATTTAATTTTAATAGGTCTCTCAAGGAACAAAAGGCATTGCGAATTTTCCTTGGAACACCTCTGTTTTTGAAGAATAACATAAATTCATTTTTTTATTTCGTAAAATAGGATTAACCCTAGAGCATAGCACACATTTTTCCTGCTTCGTCTAAGCTGCTTTGTAGGATTCTCTTGTAGGAAAAATGTATAAAATGTATAAAATATACAAAGTGTATATAATACTGAGTTTTTAAAAAAGAGCCAAGAAGTACATATCAGCTTTGACAGTAAAGACCCTCACTAATAAATAGATTATTGAAGACTAATGCATTATTCATGGCTTTCAGACTGACAGTCCTCTATTTAGTTATAGACATCAAATATATTGATTTCTTGCATACTTCTGTAATTTGTTAAGTTTTTATAATTTAATGTGCTGCAGAAGCCCACCAAAAAGCCTTGCTTTACTTCTCCATTAATTTGTAGAGCATCTTATTCTTTCGTGCTGGATGTTGATTTGGGGCCTTCCAGTATAGCAAACCAAGTCTTGCTGACAGCATGTAGATTAATTGCAGTCCTTCCCAACGCAAACTGCCCAGCCAGCCATGAAAATGTCACTTGGTTCCTGAAAACAAAGACCTGCTTCTGAGGAATAGCTGGAGCTCCTGGAAAGGGGCCTTGGGGACTTCAACACATTTCTGCTAATGATCTCTTGATTGTTACAGAGGTAAAGCCAGGGCTGTTTCTTTGCAGGATGTCGTCAGAGCAAGCTGCTTCCTTCTTTTTTTTTTTTCCATCCCCTAAAAGAGCAACCTTTTTGGAATTTGTTCATTTGTTTGTTTGTTTGTTTCTTCAAGCAACCCTTCTCCTTTCCCTGGTCCCTTCCCTTCCCCAGAGCAGGCAGCCGAGGTTTTGCTCATCCATGTGGCTCAGTGCTGAGCTGCCCGTCCCACCGCTGCCAGCCTGACAGATGTTGCCCTGTTTCTTGTTCCACACAGTCCTGTCAGATTCCCCCTGGATCAGTACCTCTGGCTCCTGCAAAAACAGATGCTTTGAACTTCAAGAGGCAGAGCCTCCTGGCTGCCGCTGTGACAACCTGTGCAAGAGCTACAACAGCTGCTGCTTCGACTTTGATGAGCTGTGCTTAAAGACAGGTACGAGGGGTCTCCTGTCCCACACTGCCAGGCCCTGCTGACATCTGGCTTCTGCCAAGGATCGGGACCTGCCTGACAAACCAGCGCTCCCTGCCATAACCTGCGTCGTCTCCTCTCCTCACCACACCTTGCCTTATTGGGCAGGCTCGGCTCAGCCCAACATGCAGCCCATGTTTCCTTGCAAGGAACAGTAGGGATGCACACCTAGCGCTCCTCACTGCTGGGCTTCGGCCATGGTTTCCATGGCAGAAAAAGCAGGGCACTATTCATACTACATGAAAAGCAGATCTACTGATACTCAATTAAAAGCAATACTCACCAGTTTGACCTTCAGGTTACAGTGGAAAGAGCCATGGTAAAGGCTGGAGGTTGGTCATTCTTTATCAGCCGTCCTTTTTTGTCCCAAGTGATAACTTAACATTGGAGCAGGTCATGTTCACTTGTGGGCTCCGTCTTGTGGTTACATGTGAAGGTGCCTTGGAAGCTGGAAGCGTTGAAGTGGCGCGGGTCCGCTCGGAGAGAGGTGCAGGTGACCGCCTGGGCTTGTTACCCTTGCCCCAGCCTCCAATTTCCAGATGTCAGGATGTATATAACACATTGGTAAAAACGTTCGACTTCAATTCATTGGGCCCTGGGGGATAGAAACACAGCACTGGGTTCGTTTTCTTTTTGTTTTTTTCATGAGTCATAGGCAAGGAAAACTTCAAAGAGGGCCATGAGTTATGTTTTGCTTCTTCGCGTAGTGCATTTATATTGCTAGTTGTACCTATCTGCTTGAGTGTTTGCACAGTGGTCAGAGTTGACACAGGTGCCTTCTACTTTTGCCATTAAAAATTGTCTTGTATTATCAAAAAATTGCACCTACTAAGCAGCCAGAAGAGAAGTCTAATGATTAAAAATATCATTGCCCCTGGCTGTGCCATGCTTGAGAATTCTGACTTCCTCAGCTCTGTTTATAATGATATCATTTTAATAGCTTGGTACCAAAAAATGGTGAGCTAATCCAGTATGAAAAAATACTTGGTTCCAGGCCAAAATCTTCTGGATTTTAGGCTGGCACTGTTTTGCCCCTGGTGTGAATGACTGCAGAATGAGAGGATCTTTTGAGACATTGCTCTGATGTGTGTTTTACTGAGTGCATGTTGTCTAAAGTGATTTTCAAAGTTTCTTGCTGGTTGGGCCAGGACATGGAAAACCGTACGCTTACATCCTTAGGCCAAAGTGTAGCAATGTACTGCCCTTGAGAGAGCACCCTAATTTAGGCAGGCCCTTAGAGCTTAACTTCATTTGCAAGATGAGGAGAGCTGGAGTGGTTTACAGCAGCTGTGCCATGCTTTTCCTTGAAGAACAGCTCTTGTTCTCATCACTTTGCACTTGGTGCTGAATCTAACTATGGGTGAGGCAGGGATGCATCAATTTGCGTCCACATAGCCTCTTTCAACTTTCTCTTATTTCCTATGGATTGAACTGCTGGGGAGTTGAATAGTTTGGAGAAAGAGAATGGATTACCCAAGAAACACCAGAATTCTTAGTTTGTGCTTCAGCCCCATCATTTATCTGTCAAGATCCTTTCTTGTCTTCTCCTTTCCACACTTTTTCTGGCATTCGTGTTGTACAAAGCCTGGATTACAACACCTGAGGGTAGCAGAAGCACTTGTGTGTGGATGGAACAGCCCTCTGCACTTGCAGGACACAAGGGTTCTTTTTGTTTCTGGTTGAAATGCCTGCTTCAGAGGTCTTGAAATCACTAAAATGGGGCCATAAACTTTACCTCCAACTTTAACGACTGGAGTATTGTCATTATGGCTTGAGTGAGTGCTTTTTGTTCTGATTATAATCTCTCATTCTTGCTTACCATGTGAATATTTTAGCTCGGGGCTGGGAATGTACCAAAGATCGCTGTGGAGAAACCAGGAATGATGACAGTGCTTGTCACTGCTCTGAAGACTGCTTAAGTAGAGGAGATTGTTGTACTAATTACCAAGTCGTTTGCAAAGGTACGTCTTTCTACCTCTTATCTTTCCAAACCCGATAGAAGGCAGCCCTGGGGGTAGAGAGGTTTTTTTTTTTTCTAAAGGAGGAACCTTCTCCTGGTTTTGTTCTGATTTTTCTGAGGAGGGGGGAAGAATGGGGAACTGCATTTGTAATTTTTTCAGCACTAGCCGAGGTGAATACTTCTAATCTGTTGATGTTAGAAGGACGTTGTCTTTGCCTGTGGAGATACTGATAGAACGAAAAGAGGCACAGGTGGATGAAGAAGAATTTAAAGCAAAACACAAAAGTGTACAGATGTGTTTGCATCACAGGGAAAGCATATCTGATGGTCTCTGAAGGAATGGAGCATTCCTAGACATGTTATCTCTGTCTCAGACATCCGCCCGCCCTCCCCTGCCAAAGCCTGCTCCGACTACTCAGCCCAACACACCTGTAGGCTTTGTTTCTTGTAGGAGAGGAGTTGGGAGAATACAAGGGCTGTAATTCGCAGATGGGTGGCATGGGCTTCAGATGACCATGCCATCTTCTAGACACACCACGCCTGCAGTACACTGCTTGGTGAGTGGATGGACTGTGAAGGCTTAAGTTTCATCCTCTACCCCGATCTTTTGGAGCATGTCCTGCCCTGCGTAATGTGTCTCCCATTCGGAGCAGGTCTTCTGGTGCTTGGTGATGAGCTCTACAGGTTCTCACTTTTGTAACTCAGCTAGTTCTTGATTTTTTCATTCATTACTGGTGGAAGGGTTACAGTTTGAAATTCTTTCTTCCCACCGTTTTGGCCAAATGCATATGTTCAGAATATTATAATAGTCCAGATCCCTACACTGAAAGTGGGCTTTTCTTCTTTGCTTGAGTTTTGCTGTTGGGAATCCAAATGAAATATGTATCTTCCAGCAAGTCCCCATACGTTAAGTTTTTCCCCTTCCCAAAGAAACCCAAGGCTGAGACCACTTAAACACTGGTACAGTTTTCAGTTCCTGCCTTGTTTGCGAGCTCCTCTTACAAGGGTCAAGACAGAGGAATTTACATGTCTCCAGCTTTAACATACATAATCTTTGTTTAATTGGCTAATAACAAATGATCGCAATGACCCTGGCACTCTGACAGGAGTAAGCCTTATGTGAGAACAGTGTTTCCTCTTTATTCGTGCCTTTGCCTATCTGAGGATAGTGTGTTGTTTTTGTTACATTTTTTTCTTGGAAATTGTCGCTGCACCTCCTGTCACGGTCAGTTGGAATTGCTGCAGGACACATTTCCTGCAGGTCTTTTCTATGGTGCTTTTTGTTTTGTTCTTTTAATTGAACTGTAGTTCCTTTAAGAGTGCCAGGTTCAGGAAGCGAGCCTCATTAGCTAATTATTTGTTTTTCAGTTGACCTGTGAAAGTGTAAGTCATAAGCCACTCTATAGTCAGCATTCAGCAGTGAAAACCTTAAGAAAATAGTTGATTGCATAAAGTAATTTTAACTAATCTAGCTCTGAAAGGGTATTAATGCTTTTTTTAGCCATGTCTGAGTCTCACCTGATCTATGAGCTGATCAGCTCTCTAAACCAGCTGGAAACTATTTAGGGTTGTTTTTCTTCCCCGGAATGAATTTTGTTTTGTGTCTTTGGCCAGCTGAATCAGCTCATGGAGACATCAGAGCTAGTGGGGAGGAGGGTGGGAATTCACAGCCAGAAGCAGGGCTACCTGTTTTTGACAGATCGAAAATAAAAAAAATTAAAATAGATGACCACTGTGCCTAAAGCATTACCACTGTCTCCTGCGGTCAAAAGGATACTTTTAACTCCAGCTTTAACAGCTACTTCTAGGACTGCTAGTTTGGATGTTCTTGTTGAATAGAACATAACCAGATCTTTTGTTCAGCTTTGTGAAAAGACCTGCTCATTATTCATGGGAAATATAACAAGGCAGTCCATTAACTGGAGCTAGACTTCATTTTTTTTGACATTTTCTGTGAAACTTGCAGCTGTTCCCACAGATTTTTTTTTTTTTTTTTTTAAACTCTAATGTGACTTCTCTGGTAGGAGAAACCCACTGGGTAGATGATGACTGTGAAGAGATAAAGGCTCCTGAATGCCCAGCAGGGTAAGTGTTTTGCACACAACTGCAACTGAAATGCAGCAAGGCCAACGGTCCCAGCTCTGCTTTGGACCTCTGAGCACCACGTTTCTACACTGGCCCTGTCACACAGGCTGGAGGGCCGTGGCTTGGATGCTTTCCTGTCCTTCACCATTTCTACAGTTAGGCTGGTAATGTTGTAACTAACGCATTTGCTTTGAGCTGCTGGATGACTAGTGGTGTATGATACGTGGGCTTGAACTCTTGGTCTTTGTCACCTGCTGATGGGTTTGCCCACTTCACTTACCTGCGCAGGGAAGGCAGCCAAATTCCCTTGAAGTCAGTGGAAAGGTTTAGGTTTTTCTTATTTTAAGAAAATTTAGGTTAAGCCATGTGTGAACACAGTTCAGGCCTTTTTTTTTTTAAAAAAAAATAGTTTTCTACATTAATGTTCTCTTCCTAAATGAAAGGATTTCTGAATTGCAAGGGGATATAGGCTTGACTTCGTGAGTTGTTTGAGCACATGAATAATATTGAGAAAGTAAGCACTTTTGAAACTGGTTGGCTCAGTATTATCCTGAAAGGTGAGTGTCTGCTCAGGTGCTGCGTTGGCTTGCACCTCAGTCTGTGCTATTTGAATCATAGAACAGTTTGGGTTGGAAGGGACCTTTAAAGGTCATCTAGACCAATCCCTTAGGGAGTGGGGGGATAGTCTGGAGGAGACAGGAGCCCCTGCTTGCCCTGGTGACAGTGATGGCTGCTTACCTCTGCAGCAGGTGACTAACACTAAAAGCCCAGGTGTGTCCACCCGGGACACATCTCTGCCTGCTTAGGGTCAACTGCTAGTAGCACTAATAAGTAAAAATGTAATAAAATAATAATAAAATACTGTCATCTTTGGTAGGTGAGAATGAGCTCTGCCTCACAGAGCTCACTCAAAATGCCACATAGACTTTTGTTTGTGAAGAGAGAAGACCAGCTGTCATGAGACATGTGGTTTTTAACTACAGATTGTATGCTAGGGCGGGTACTTATGAATACTATTTTTTTTTCATTTTCCATCTCCTTCTATAAGCACTTGCCTTTTTGGGCTATATGCTTTTAGCTGCTCAGGGAAGATGCCTTTTATGTTGGAGCTCAGCCCTTTCACCGACTGTGAGTGAACACTAGATGTTACTGAGTGTGAAGATTATCACTTTGTGCTGACCTGTTAAGTAAGCAAAAAAAAAAATAGAGACATATAGCATGTGCAGTAACAATACTTTAGATTCTCTGGAGTCCCAGTTAGCAAGTGGAAATAGAAAAAAAAAAAGTAAATGCTGCCTTACAGTCCTGCTGCTTTTGCTTTCAGCTTTGTTCGTCCTCCTTTGATCATCTTCTCTGTTGATGGTTTCCGTGCATCATATATGAAGAAAGGGAGCAAGGTCATGCCCAATATTGAAAAACTGAGTGAGTACATCTGTTTTCTTACAATAAAATAATGGCAATCTCTTGCAGGCCAGCTGTTTTCATTGTTCATTGAGCAACAGAAGTCAGCATGGAGCTGGCGGGTAGAAGGGCTGCACCAAATGCAGGGCTTCTCTGGCTGAAAGGTCTAACAAAGATCAAGTCTTTATTTCCATGAAAGCGAAATGGCAGAAGTCCCCTTTGGTTTAGATGGCATCAACTGGTAGCTTGAAAGCACCCTGGCTAAGGCAGCGCTCAGCAGTGGGGAGAGAGCTGCTGCTTTGGGGAATGCTGCTCGGAATTGGTGACTTTCATGTGGTTTTGCCAGCAAAGAAATGCATCTTCAACACATCTTATGTATCGTGTGTTCTTATAGGCTACTTAGGAAGTGCTCACAAAATTTCCCACTTGATTCAGAAATGTTGAAGATAAGGGTAAGTGGGTAAGTGGGTGCAGGAGCTGCGGTGAACATCTGATAACTGGCTGGGTACATGCTCCAGCGGTGAGCAGCCCTGCACTTGCCTCCAGGGGACTGGGCACCCACCCGGGTTTGCAGAGTACTGGGCACAATGCGTGTTTGAGCTCCTCGGCGTAGACTCGTAGTTTGTGTGTGTGCCCACACCCTGGGAAGGTGGTTTGTTCTTTTTTTTTTTTCTTCTTCTCTGCTGTGTGTGTGCTGGCCCTCACTTTGTGGAGCCATCTGGGGAGCTGTGGCCAAAGCCCATTGTGAAACTGCAGCTTTAGGGTATTTGTCACCTAAAATTAGCCTGCGTTTGGTCATGTTGTTTTACTTAGGAAGATGCTTCTAATGACTGTGGACTCTGGAAGAAGTAAAGGCAAACAGTCCATAGAAATGTAGCTGGTTCTATAGTCCTCTGGCTGCATTATTTCAGCTGTTTCTTGTGAAGTACAAAAGAATGCATGAGTGGATTTATTAGTGTCTGATGGGAAGACCTGACAATGCTAAGCAGCAGAATGTTCATTTAAATCAGTTAAAATTTAACCGATTTCTGCAGCATTTTGAGTCACAGCAATTGACTTCCTCTGTTTTTCTTTTCCATGTCTGAGAGCTTCACTTCCTAATGTTTGCATTCCCTGTTGATTTTTCAGGGTCTTGTGGAACACATTCTCCTTACATGAGACCTGTCTACCCTACAAAAACCTTCCCCAACTTGTACACCCTTGCTACTGTAAGTTCCTGGGAAGGACTTTTTGATGATAAAATGTTGCATTGCAGTAGAAATGTGGGTTGTGGGAAGCAAGGCTTTTTATTTAATAAAACTGCTTCGCTGTCCATCCATTTTGACCTTCAGTTACATTAAGTATTTTCTTCAATATTTTGAAGTTCTGAGATAAAGCGTATCTCACCATTATACACTGTGTTACAGCTTTTCTGTGCTTTCTTATGCCTGCTTTTGCAGTTATTTGTACTGCTGTGTAATTACAGGTCACAGTTTTTCTAGGGGTAAAAAACCACCCCTGAAATCCTACCCAGAATACAGCCAGCGGTTGTTCCTTCACTGGAGTAGCTGAAGCCAGTGGGGCTGACTTAGCAGCCGGCTTCCAATTCACAGCTGCTGAGTGTGTCTGGGCGCTGCGTTGGCCCTGCAGTAAAACGAGCCACTGCGGTGGCACGGCTGGCGGCCGCGCTGTCCCACCCTGGGAAGCAGGCGCTCCTGCGTCACAGTGACAGTGCTCCCAAAGCTGGGCTAAGGGACTGCCTACCTGCAGCTGCATTTTTTTTTCCCCATTCCTTTTTTCCTGCAGCCTCCGCACAAATATGGAGTGGGGAAAGAAAGGAGAGGATGGAGAAATGAATAGCTGGGATGGGAGAGGGCCAAGAGAAAGCGAGAAGAGCAGAAACCTCTTACACTGCCTTTACTGCAGGACAGATTGCAATATAAGACCATGGCTTTGGGTGACTTGCCTCATTTTTTTTACTGGAAAATAACTTTTTCTCACAGAGGCTCTGGTGAAGATAAGACATTACAAAATGGAAATGCTAAGTGTTCCTCTTGCAAGCAGAGAATGAATTACTGTTTCCAGAAAAGGAATTCATGAAGAGAAACTGAAAGTTCAAATTAATCTTCTTTTCATAGATATTTACTTACTTTAGATGGCCTCAAACTAACTTTTAACCAGTGTGAAATACTTTAAAGTATCAAGTAACAGGAGTTTTTGTGCTTTTTAGCACAGTTCAACCATCTCTTACTGCTTGTATTACTATAGCCAGTTTTAAATGTGCTTATCTTAAAGTTCCAACCTTTTCTGGTGTGCAGTTACAAAGATATCTATTTAAAAATAATTTAGTGGTATTTGCAGATAGCTATGAAGAACTGGATTTGCATGCATTGGGGTTTTACTAATTAATCTACTTGTACATAAAGGGACTCTATCCTGAATCACATGGAATCGTTGGCAACTCGATGTATGACCCAGTGTTTGATGCCAGCTTCAGTCTTCGAGGGCGAGAGAAATTCAATCACAGATGGTGGGGAGGTCAACCAGTAAGTTTCAGATTCCCTCCTCCTCCTTCCCTCCTCCCTCTCCTCCCCTCCTTCTGTGCTGTGGAACATAGCCAATAATAATAATAATTAAAAAAATACATCTGTGAACAATTTGTACCTAATCTCCCCCCCAGCTGGCCCTGCGTCTATCAATTTAATGTAATGTTTTGAGTTGGCTTTTGCTTTTCAGAATAATAAAGCCATTGATTACGGAAAGGTGCTTGCATTGATAAGTATAAATTAGATGTGGCTAGGAAAAAAACCTCACTTAGGCAGCAGTTTAACACGAATTACTATATTTTCGTCACTGTGGCATAATGTTTCCTTTTCATTATTGGTTTCTCAGGTTTTCGTCCTAGTAATGTTCTTGTGGCAGTTTTAGTATTAATGTTCTGTCAGAGCAGCGTGGCACAGCTTCATAATTATTATTTGTGAAGTTCACAAGCGATCGCTGTTACCTGACTTGCTGCAGAGGCTGTAGAAGTTTGTGAATTAATTTCTGCCTTGAGCACAGCAGCAGTGGCTGAACTAGGTCCTCTCTCTCAGATTAGTGCTGGACTTCATGGTTTCTTTAGCTCTGAATTCTTATTGTGGGCAAGGAAATGGCCACCTTCAAAGTATTCTGTGTTACTACAGCTAAGAAGGTCCCCTTGCTTCTGTTGCACTTTCCCCTATTAGTGCATGCTGTGGTGGCTTGCTTTGCCAATGAAAGTGGGTTTAAATTAATAAATTTTACGTGCAAGCAGCCAAGGTGCATGCAAATTTCATTACACCGATTGCTTAGGGAACTACAGTTTAAAAACTCCCTGACCAGATAACCCCACAAAAAGGTGAGGTGATAGAGGGGGGGGGGAAAACAGAAGGGGTTTGGGAACACCATAATCTGTCATTGCTGTTTGCTGAAGTAATCAGTGTCATCCCTCAAATCTTGTAAGACAGAAATGTCCCAAGAGACTAAAGGAAGTTACTGGGATGGTTTTAGGCTTAGCAAGTGTGTGTGTTCTTTGTCTGCATGTGGTTTTAGTCTGCAACAAATGTGAGACAAGATGGTTTAGAGCTGCAGGCAGATGTCTGACAGGCAGATGAGTCTGGCTGTAGCTGAGCCAGAATGAGGTATTTGTGCTCTTGTCAAATTTGTCAGCGTAACAGTGAGCGTGGTCACTCCCTTGCCTGGCTATGACCTGGGTTAGCTTTTAGAATCGTAGAATCATAGGTTGGAAAAGACCTCTAAGATCATCAAGTTCAACCATCCACCCAACACCACTATGCCTACTAAGTTGCATGGGTTGTGTGGAGAGGAGAGGGTGAGGGACCTGCCTGGCTATTATCATCCTAGATATGAGCAAAGAAGCAGGATCAGAACTAGGAGGAGTGAAAGGGTGGCAGTGGGTAACCTCTTCCTCCATTTCAGCTACAGCCAGAGCTGCACAGCTAACAAACCATGCCTGCCGCAGCTAGGCACCAAACTCATAGACAACACCGTGGTTCAGCTTGTGTGACAACTTGTTAAGCAGCTGTAGTTTAATTATGCATTGCAAATTTAGTTGTGCATCTTACCTTAATTACAATTAGGTGGGAGTTATTGGGCGACTAACTATTTAGGATTGTACAAATGTCTCTATTTTTAAACTATGATATTTTTAAAATACAATATAAGTCTATAAATACTTCATCACCTGTTATGTTGAGTGGAGAATATTGGTAATTCCCACATCCATCCGTTAGAAACATCTATGTTGCTCCAGAGAATAAAAGTTTTTTCTGGATTGTAAGCAAGGGTCATGAAAAATGTCAGCTGAGAAGTGTTCAAGAGAGTTACACAACAGGGGATGACCATGCGCTGGATGAAAACCTCAGAGGATGGGGGGGAGTGTTGCATGCACAAGTAAGAATGATAAAATAAAGCAGCTGATCTGAAGAAGTGTTAAAAAGGAAAAACAGACAAATAATGTAATAAACTGGAAATGTCTTTGGAGAACTGGAAACAAATGCATAGAGGAACGGCTGTATTTCAATCCCCACACTCTTAGTATGAGGGAAGCCTGTAAGTTTGGCAAACCTGACAGAGTGGCCATAGTGGTTGGGTGAGGAGGTGGTAGATCTCTTGCAGAAGTAGAATATAGTTCTGCAAGAACGGGGCAACGGGTTGAGGGCTAGTAGGAGCCCTCAACCCGTTGCCCAGCAGCATGCGAGGGACACTGCAGCAATGTGGAAGTCTTGCGGAAGGGAGCTGGAGGCGCCTGAGGTATCAGGTGCCAACAAGAAAATAC